>ERZ791796.894-NODE-894-length-23530-cov-8.634931_pt1 | contig 23530 bp, 24 predicted proteins | sample MGYA00510311_ERZ791796 | MGnify/ENA primary metagenome ERZ791796 (study PRJEB30046, sample SAMN00792042) | human gut metagenome | study: EMG produced TPA metagenomics assembly of the A metagenome-wide association study of gut microbiota in type 2...
CTATTACGACCCAAAAACATACATGTTTTACAATGCTAAATTTACCGATGTTAAGCAAATGTTAAACTCATAAAATGACTTGGATAGAAACATAGAATACGTGGTATCGCCAAACACCAGACTGATAAATAAACTGAATAAACACCCCACGCTGATAGTATATATGTGTGCACCCTTTTGCAAGGGTGCACACACATACAACAACAGAAGCATCATACTGTTCCATCCTTTATCAGTCGAAATTTTGGCGATTTTCGTTTTTTAGGATGAAGCTGATAAGGCTTTCTTTTCTTATTTATAATAATGTATGCCTGTCCGGGAAGTTTGTCGCTTTTCCGTTCAGACTCTGCAAATATATAAAAGAAAACTGAACAGCATGATATAAAAGGGCGTTTATTCGTGCAAAAGGTATTAATTCTATCTTTACACTTGCCTCTAGGGAGAGGCTGTCTTTGGGTAGATGACAATAGTTCACCACAGAGGACGCGGAGGACACAGAGGTGAATTTTGCTCATGCGGGTACAGAAATGAATGAGAGTTTTTTTATCTTCCATAAACCTGAAAAATATAAAAACATTTGCCATCTGCAACATAAGCGTCTCCGCGATTTTCCCTCTGAAAGAGATACAAAGTAATCCGAAACTCAATGGAATGATATAATGACGGGTATTAGTAAGTCCCTCAATAGAATAGGCGACTGGAAAAATATACAAAAATAGTTTGCCAATTCAAAGAAAAGCCGTACTTTTGCAAGCCGATTATTATCACAAAATGATAAGAGATTAATTCATAGCAAGTTAGTATTCCTTTGTCCGGGGAAGACTAATGAGTGGTGAAGAAATTTTTAGTAGTAACATTTAAAAAACAAAATTAGAGTGGATACTTTAAGTTACAAGACCATTTCTGCCAACAAAGCAACTGTAACCAAAGAATGGGTTATTGTTGACGCTACAGACCAAACACTGGGTCGTCTGGGAGCAAAAGTTGCAAAATTGTTGAGAGGAAAGTACAAACCAAACTTTACTCCTCACGTAGACTGCGGTGATAACGTTATCATCATCAATGCAGACAAAGTAAAACTGACTGGTAACAAATGGAATGACAGAGTTTATTTGTCATATACAGGTTATCCTGGTGGTCAGAGAGAAATGACTCCTGCCCGTTTGATTGCAAAACCGAACGGTGAAGAGAGATTACTGAAAAAAGTAGTGAAGGGCATGCTTCCTAAGAACATTTTGGGAGCTAAATTGCTGAACAACTTGTATGTTTACGCTGGTAGCGAACACAAACAAGTAGCTCAGAACCCGAAAATGATTGATATTAATTCATATAAATAAGATATAATGGAAGTAGTAAATGCATTAGGCAGACGTAAACGTGCAATTGCACGTATTTTCGTAAGCGAAGGTACAGGAAAGATTACTATTAACAAGAGAGACCTTGCAGAGTACTTTCCATCAACTATTCTTCAGTATGTTGTAAAACAACCATTGAACAAGATGGGTGCTGCTGAGAAGTATGACATCAAGGTGAACTTGTGTGGTGGTGGTTTCACTGGTCAGTCTCAGGCTTTGCGTTTGGCAATTGCTCGTGCACTGGTTAAGATGAACGCTGAAGATAAAGCTGCTCTTCGTGCAGAAGGCTTCATGACTCGTGACCCTCGTTCTGTTGAACGTAAGAAACCGGGACAGCCGAAAGCTCGTAGAAGATTCCAGTTCAGCAAGCGTTAATGGGCTGCCTGACCGAGGAATATGTTTAGTATCTAAACTACTGGGACTCTACTCATAGACTACCCGGCGGTTGGTTTAGAAAAAACAAAAAAGAAAGTAAACGATTTAAAGAAAAAACAAGATGTCAAGAACAAATTTTGATACATTATTGGAGGCTGGTTGCCACTTCGGACACCTTAAGAGAAAGTGGAACCCTGCAATGGCTCCTTATATTTTCATGGAACGCAATGGTATTCACATCATTGACCTCCACAAAACAGTTGCAAAAGTAGACGAAGCTGCTGAAGCTTTGAAACAGATTGCTAAATCAGGCAAGAAAGTTCTTTTTGTTGCTACTAAAAAACAAGCTAAACAAGTTGTAGCTGAGAAAGCTCAATCTGTTAATATGCCTTATGTAATCGAACGCTGGCCGGGTGGTATGTTGACTAATTTCCCGACTATCCGTAAGGCTGTGAAGAAAATGGCTACTATCGATAAATTGACTAACGATGGTACTTATGCTAACCTTTCTAAGAGAGAAATCCTTCAGATCTCTCGTCAACGTGCAAAATTGGACAAGACTTTGGGCTCTATCGCTGACCTGACTCGTCTGCCGTCTGCTTTGTTCGTTATCGACGTGATGAAAGAAAACATCGCAGTTCGCGAAGCTAACCGTTTGGGTATCCCTGTGTTCGGTATCGTTGATACTAACTCTGATCCTACAAACATCGACTTCGTAATTCCTGCTAACGATGACGCTACTAAATCTGTAGAAGTTATCTTGGATGCTTGCTGCGCTGCAATGATCGAAGGTTTGGAAGAAAGAAAAGCTGAAAAGATCGATATGGAAGCTGCTGGTGAAGCTCCTGCTAACAAAGGCAAGAAGAAATCAGTGAAAGCTAGACTCGACAAGTCTGACGAAGAAGCTATTAACGCAGCTAAAGCTGCTGCTTTCATCAAGGAAGACGAAGAGGCTTAATATATAAAATGTGCCAATTTGCTAATGTGCAAGAGTATATTTATACGCTTGTATCTTGATTGGCAGATTGGCACATTTTTTTGTTTCGAAAATTATTATTCATTTAAATAAAGGAAATTATTATGGCTGTAAGTATGGCTGATATTACCAAGCTGCGTAAAATGACCGGAGCTGGTATGATGGATTGCAAAAACGCGTTGACTGAAGCTGAGGGCGATTTCGACAAGGCAATGGAGATTATCCGTAAGAAAGGACAAGCTGTTGCTGCTAAGCGTTCGGAACGTGAGGCTTCTGAAGGTTGTGTTCTTGCTAAGACTACCGGTGACCGTGCTGTTATCGTTGCTTTGAAGTGTGAAACTGACTTTGTGGCTCAGAATGCTGATTTCGTGAAACTGACTCAGGATATTCTTGATCTTGCTGTGGCTAATAAATGCGCTACTTTGGACGAAGTAAAAGCATTGCCGATGGGTAACGGTACTGTACAGGATGCAGTGACTGACCGTAGCGGTATCACAGGTGAGAAAATGGAACTGGATGGCTACATGACTGTAGAAGGTGTAAGCACTGCTGTTTACAACCACATGAACAGAAATGGCCTTTGCACGATTGTTGCTTTCAACAAGCCTGTTGACGAGCAACTGGCTAAGCAGGTAGCTATGCAGATTGCTGCTATGAACCCGATTGCTATTGATGAGGACGGTGTTTCAGAAGAAATCAAACAGAAAGAAATCGAAGTTGCTATTGAGAAGACAAAAGCTGAACAGGTACAGAAAGCAGTTGAGGCTGCTTTGAAGAAAGCTAATATCAACCCGGCTCACGTAGACAGTGAAGAGCACATGGAAAGCAACATGGCTAAGGGCTGGATTACAGCTGAAGATGTAGCGAGAGCAAAAGAAATCATCGCTACTGTTTCTGCTGAGAAAGCTGCACACTTGCCTGAACAGATGATTCAGAATATCGCTAAGGGTCGTTTGGCTAAGTTCTTGAAAGAAGTTTGCTTGCTGAATCAGGAAGATATCATGGACGGTAAGAAGACTGTAAGAGAAGTATTGACTGCTGCTGATCCTGAATTGAAGATTGTTGACTTCAAACGTTTCACTTTGAAAGCTGAATAATTTTCTTCGGAAATAAGATATGGAGGGGAGGTTCAAAGCTCCCCTTTTATTTTTATTGTATGGATTAACCGCCTGCCCCTTTGGTTCTGGTATAGCCTTCCTTGATGAGCAGTTCTATAATTTTGACCTTGAAGTCTCCCTGTACCATTATCTCTCCGTCTTTGGCCGAACCGCCTACTCCACATTTGCTTTTAAGCAGTTTGCCTAATTCTTTCAAGTTGTTCTCCGTACCCACGAATCCGGTAATTAATGTTACCACTTTTCCGCCGCGATTCTTCTTGTCAATGGAAACCCGGAGGTTTTGTTTGTCTTTGTCAAGGGTGGACTGTTCTTCATCATCGTCCATCTCATAGCCGAAGTCGGGATTAGTAGAATACACGATGTTCAATCGATCTTTCCAATCATTCTTTTTCATACTCGTCATATTTATTTCTTCTCAAAAGTATCAAACTTATGGAAAAGGGCAAAATTTGAGCCTGTTTTCCTTGTTTTGTTTAATCTCTATTAAGGTTTTCCGTTATTGGGTTGTCAGTCTCAAAAAATAATGTACTTTTGCAAAATACCAAATTTTGTAAGAAGTATGAGCACTTATATACGAAAAGAGGCGGATAAAGTGCCGGAGCCTACCTTGCGCAGACTTCCCTGGTATCTGTCCAATATAAAACTAATGAAAGAAAAAGGAGAGCAATATGTCTCCTCGACACAAATCTCTAAGGAAATAAATATTGACGCTTCTCAAATCGCCAAAGACTTGTCGTATGTGAACATATCGGGACGTACGAGAGTGGGCTATAATATTGATGCACTGATTGAGGTTTTGGAAAGCTTTCTTGGATTTACTAATATGCACAAAGCCTTTTTGTTTGGTGTAGGTAGTTTGGGAGGTGCGTTACTCCGCGACTCGGGTTTGCGTCATTTCGGCCTGGAAATTGTGGCGGCTTTTGATGTCAATCCGGAATTGGTAGGGAAGGACTTAGGTGGAATTCCAATTTTCCATTCTGATGACTTTGAAGCAAAGATGAAGGAATATGATGTGAATATCGGTGTGCTGACAGTACCTATTAATATCGCTCAGGAAATTACAAATAAGATGGTAGACGGAGGAATAAAGGCAGTGTGGAACTTTACTCCTTTCCGTATTCGCGTGCCGGAAAATATTGTCGTACAGAACACTTCTCTTTATGCGCATCTGGCCGTTATGTTTAACCGATTGAATTTTAACGAGAAATAATGAAGATTATCGCAGTAGGAATGAACTACGCTCAGCATAATCAGGAGCTGGGACATACACAGGTAAATACGGAACCGGTCATTTTTATGAAGCCGGACTCTGCCATTTTAAAGGACGGCAAGCCGTTTTTCATTCCTGACTTTTCTAACGAGATACATTATGAGACGGAATTGGTAGTCCGTATCAACCGTTTGGGGAAGAACATCGCTCCTCGTTTTGCTAACCGCTATTATGATGCCGTGACTGTGGGTATCGATTTTACTGCCCGTGATCTTCAGCGAAAGTTCCGTGAGCAGGGAAATCCTTGGGAACTTTGCAAAGGCTTCGATTCTTCGGCGGCTATCGGAGATTTTGTTCCGGTAGACCGTTACAAGGATATCCGGCATTTGAACTTCAATCTGTTGATTGACGGTAAAGAAGTGCAAAAAGGGTGTACGGCGGATATGCTTTTCAAAGTGGATGACATCATAGCGTATGTCAGTCAATTCGTGACACTGAAAATAGGTGATTTGCTATTTACCGGTACACCTGCCGGTGTAGGTCCGGTCGGTATCGGACAACATTTGCAAGGATATCTGGAGGGGGAAAAACTATTGGACTTCTATGTCCGCTGATGGAGGAAGGTAAATTATGAAGATAAGAGTAGGCTTTGGTTTTGATGTGCACCAATTGGTTGAAGGACGTGAGCTGTGGCTTGGAGGCGTTCTTCTGGAACACACAAAAGGATTGCTGGGGCATTCGGACGCTGATGTGCTATTGCACGCCGTCTGTGATGCATTGCTGGGAGCTGCGAATATGCGTGACATTGGCTATCACTTTCCGGATACAGCGGGAGAATTTAAGAATATCGACAGCAAAATCCTTCTGAAAAAGACCGTAGAACTGATTGCTTCCAAAGGATATAAGGTCGGTAATATTGACGCGACTATCTGCGCCGAACGCCCGAAGCTGAAAGCGCATATTCCTTTGATGCAGGAAACAATGGCAAACGTGATGGGTATCGATGTTGATGATATTTCCATTAAAGCGACCACTACCGAGAAACTCGGATTTACTGGTCGGGAAGAAGGTATCTCGGCTTATGCCACAGTACTGATAGAAAAGGATTAAACTGTTGTGGCCATAGCAAGTTTGACGTGACTGATACGGGTATACTTTGACCCGTAACTTTCGTATCGGCGTGACACCCGCGCAGATGCGACATAAATGATTTCTCCCGGTCGGTATTCATGTTCTATCCCGGATAGTGTGCATGAAACCGCACTGGGATTTTTTGACGGTATACTCATGATAACCAGGTTGCCGCTTGCATCGGCCAATGTCAGTACCTGCTTTACAAAAAATTGTGGTACAGTACCATTTATTCTTGTCTTATACGGATCATCTTCCAATCGCACCCGTATGACTTTTAATCTGAGGTCCGTGAGTTTCTCCCCCAGCTCACCCAAATACCGGCTTGCTGAATGTTTCTCTTTCGACTTCCTTTGCATGAGGTCTAAATGTACGGAGTGATAAGCTTGCGCTATCTTGACGAAACGTTCCTGTTTGGGGATTCTCGGTGTAAACTTATAGGCTATCCAACTCAAATAAGCTGGATCCACTTTCAATATCTCATGTAGGAAATGCCCCCGATACTTCCCGAAAAAGATAAGGTCGTCGCCATTGCTTTGCATTCTCTTTTCGTTGTAATCTACAAGAATCAGGCAGCGCCTTGAATAATAGAACATAGTACTTGCCATACGGAGGGATTCATTGATGTCCGGTGACAAATCATGTATGTAAAGGATGGATTGTTTTTCCGGTAGAGGAGAATAAAGCCATAACGAATAGTTGGGTTTACCCGGTCGGGGTAATACCACCAAGTAAACTCCCGCCTCTTTGAAAGAGGCCCTGCCTCGGTTGTATTCATTCAGTTTGGCATACAATAAGGCTTGCTCATTTTCGGAAATGCCCGGTAATCTTGGGTTAGCCATAATTGTTCTTGCTTTTGTATATCTCAAATATAAGGATTTTCTTCCGGAAAAGCAAGAATTCTCTTTGAAATCTCGTACATTTGTATCCATGTAACTTTTCAAGGATCAGATGAAAGAACGAAATAAGAGAGTGTTGGTGGGTATGAGTGGCGGTATAGACAGTACCGCTGCCTGTCTTATGCTGCAAGAACAAGGATACGAAATAGTGGGAGTCACTATGCGTGTGTGGGGAGATGAGCCGCAGGATGCCAGAGAGTTGGCTGCCAGGATGGGCATTGAACATTATGTGGCGGATGAACGTATACCTTTTAAAGAGACTATTGTAAAAAACTTCATAGACGAATATAAGCAGGGACGTACACCGAATCCTTGTGTGATGTGCAATCCGTTGTTTAAGTTCCGTGTGTTGACGGAATGGGCGGACAAGTTGGATTGTGATTGGATTGCTACCGGACATTATTCACGGCTGGAAGAGAAAAACGGGCATATTTATATCATAGCCGGAGACGATGATAAAAAAGACCAGTCTTATTTTCTTTGGAGGTTGGGACAGGAAGTGCTGAAGCGTTGTATCTTTCCGTTGGGAGATTATACGAAAGTGAAAGTGCGTGAATACTTGGCTGAGAAAGGCTATGAGGCTAAATCGAAGGAGGGGGAGAGCATGGAAGTCTGTTTCATTAAAGGAGATTACCGCGACTTTCTCCGTGAACAGTGTCCGGAATTGGATAGCGAGATCGGTCCGGGATGGTTTGTCAACTCCGAAGGGGTAAAGCTGGGGCAGCACAAAGGGGCGCCTTATTATACTATAGGTCAGAGGAAAGGACTGGAAATCGCGCTTGGAAAGCCTGCTTATGTATTGAAAATCAACCCTCAGAAGAATACGGTGATGCTTGGCGATGCGGAGCAGTTGAAGACGGATTATATGTTGGCGGAGCAGGATAAGATTGTGGACGAACAAGAACTGTTTCAGTGTGAGAACCTGACAGTACGGATTCGCTATCGCAGTCGTCCGTTGGCTTGTCGGGTGAGACGTCTTGAAGACGGGCGTTTGCTTGTCCGTTTTCTTGAAACGGCTTCGGCTATAGCTCCCGGACAATCGGCTGTATTCTATGATGGAAAGCGAGTGTTGGGAGGAGCTTTCATTGCTTCACAGCGTGGAATAGGTCTGGTGATTCTGGAAAACGAAGGATTTTAATTGATAAATAAAGATAACTGATGAAGAAGTTTATACTATTGATTCTTACTTTAACTGTGTGCTTGGGTGGATTCGCCCAATTTACTCCCGGAGATACCTTGAAGTATCGTATCAGTCTGAAAGACAAGGCTGCTACCGATTATTCTTTGCAAAAGCCGGAAAAGTACTTATCCAAAAAGTCTATTGAACGGAGAAAGAAACAGGGTTTGAAGATTGATTCCACCGATTTGCCGGTATGTAAGAAATATGTAGACGCTATCCGTCGGAAAGGAGTTCACATACTTGTGACCGGAAAATGGGAGAATTTCGTTACTGTCTCTTGTAATGACAGTGTGTTGATAGATGAGATTGCCCGGTTGCCTTTTGTGCGTTCTGCGGAAAAAGTATGGAAAGGAAAGATGGAAAAAGCTACCCGAAGAGATTCGCTGATTAATAAGCCGCTACGTACAGATAGCCTTTACGGTCCTGCGTGTACCCAGATTGAGATGAGCAAGGCGAACCTCCTTCATGATGCGGGTTTCAAGGGAAAAGGAATGACGATTGCGGTTATTGATGCGGGATTCCATAATGTAGATAAGATTGAAGCGATGAAGAATATCGATATTCAGGGTGTGCGTGACTTTGTAAACCCGGAGGCGGATATTTATGCGGAAAGCAGTCACGGTATGTCCGTCCTTTCCTGTATGGCGATGAATCAGCCGAATGTCATGATCGGTACGGCTCCCGAAGCTTCTTATTGGTTATTGCGCAGTGAGGATGAGTATTCGGAGAACTTAGTGGAACAGGACTATTGGGCGGCAGCTATTGAGTTTGCCGATAGCGTAGGTGTGGATTTAGTGAATACATCACTCGGATATTATTCCTTTGATGATCCGACAAAGAATTATAGGTACCGTGATCTGAACGGGCATTATGCGTTGATGTCACGTGAGGCTTCCCATGCAGCCGATAAAGGAATGGTCGTTGTTTGCAGTGCCGGAAACTCCGGGGCGGGTTCGTGGAAGAAGATTACCCCTCCGGGAGATGCGGAAAATGTGATCACTGTAGGCGCCATTAATAAAAGAGGTGAGTTGGCTCCGTTTTCTTCCGTAGGAAATACGGCGGACGGACGGGTGAAACCTGATGTGGTGGCTGTCGGTCTGGGATCGGATGTGATGGGAACGAATGGCAATCTTAGCCGTGCCAACGGTACGTCTTTCTCTTCTCCGATTATGTGTGGGATGGTGGCTTGTCTGTGGCAGGCTTGTCCAAAGCTGACGGCAAAAGAGATAATCGAACTTGTTCGCCGTTCGGGTGACAGAGCCGGTTTCCCCGACAATATTTATGGCTATGGCATACCCGACTTATGGAAGGCTTATCTAGACTCCTCCTCTAAGGAAAAGAAATAAGATGGCTGCTGTATGATAAACACTATGAATCAGTCGAAGCGGTCAGACCCCTTCTCTTCGGGGGAGGGTGGAGAGAGACTTTCTCTTTTGGAGCTGAATGCGCTTGTCCGCCGTAGTCTGGAGCAATGCCTGCCTGATGAATATTGGATACAGGCTGAGCTGAGCGATGTCCGTTCCAATACGACAGGCCATTGCTATCTGGAATTTGTGCAGAAAGATCCTCGCAGCAATAGTCTTATCGCTAAAGCACGCGGTATGATTTGGAATACCATTTATCGTTTGCTGAAACCCTATTTCGAGGAAACGACCGGGCAACCGTTTACATCCGGCATTAAAGTGCTGGTGAAAGTGACCGTCCAGTTTCACGAACTTTACGGTTACAGTCTGACCGTGCTCGATATTGATCCTGCCTATACATTGGGAGATATGGCCCGTCGTCGCCGGGAAATACTGTTGCAGTTGGAGGAAGAAGGAGTACTGACCTTGAATAAGGAATTGGAAATGCCTCTGCTTCCTCAACGTATTGCGGTCATCTCTTCCGCTACTGCAGCCGGATACGGCGATTTTTGTCATCAGTTGCAGCACAATCCCGGAGGGTTCTTCTTTTACACAGAACTGTTTCCTGCGTTGATGCAGGGGAATCAGGTGGAAGAATCTGTGTTGGCTGCATTAGACCGCGTCAATGCCCGTATTGATGATTTTGATGTGGTGGTCATCATTCGTGGCGGAGGGGCTACTTCCGATTTGTCCGGCTTCGATACTTACCTATTAGCTGCTGCGTGTGCGCAGTTCCCGCTTCCTATCATTACCGGAATTGGTCATGAACGTGACGATACAGTGCTTGATTCGGTAGCTCATACCCGGGTGAAAACTCCTACGGCTGCAGCGGAACTTTTGATTCATCGGGTTGCGGAAGTGGCGGACCGTCTGGAGGATTTGTCTGTTCGCATTCGGCAAGGAGCATATACGCTGTTGGAGCGGGAGCGGAGAAGATTGGATACACTGCGGGCTCGTATCCCGAACCTTGTGCAGCGGAAACTGACAGAGGCGCGTTTTGCCTTGCTGACAGCCCGAAAGGATCTGTCGCAAGCCACAATGGCGTTATTGTCCCGCCAGCGTCACCGATTGGAACTTTTGCAACAACGCATTGCCGATGCCTCTCCCGATAAATTGTTAAGTCGTGGATACAGCATCACGCTAAGAGATGGGAAGGTGGTAACGGACGCATCCTCATTGAAGTCGGGAGACAGATTGGTCACCCGGTTCTCGAAAGGGGAGGCGCAATCTGTGGTAGAGCAAAGCCGTCTTATCGGAACTGATAAAAGAAACAAATCTCATTAACTCTTAATAAATATAATGATCGTGGCAGCAAAAAAAGAAACCTATCTTCAAGCAATGGAACGTCTCGAGAAGATTGTTCGCCAGATAGACAATAATGAATTGGATATTGACATCTTGGGTGAGAAAATCAAAGAAGCCAATGAAATAATAGCTTTCTGCACCGAAAAACTGACGAAAGCAGATAAGGAAGTCGAAAAATTATTGCAAGAAAAGCGGCAATCTGAAGAATAAAAGCTATTTTTGCGAATCAATACATAAGAAAAATAAACTAATACATTACAATATGAAAGAAATAGACTGGGCGAATCTGTCGTTTGGCTACATGAAGACAGACTACAATGTGAGAATTAATTTCCGCAATGGAGCATGGGGAGAACTGGAAGTGAGCAGTGACGAACATCTGAATCTGCACATGGCAGCTACGTGCCTGCATTATGGTCAGGAAGCGTTTGAAGGCTTGAAAGCTTTTCGTGGAAAAGACGGTAAAGTGCGTATTTTCCGTTTGGAAGAGAATGCAGCCCGTCTGCAATCTACTTGTCAGGGAATCCTGATGGCTGAACTTCCGACTGAACGTTTCAAGGAAGCTATTCTGAAAGTGGTGAAACTGAACGAACGTTTCATTCCTCCATACGAGACAGGTGCTTCTCTTTACATTCGTCCGTTGCTGATCGGAACAAGTGCTCAAGTGGGGGTGCATCCGGCAGATGAATATATGTTTGTCGTATTTGTGACTCCGGTAGGTCCGTACTTCAAGGGTGGTTTCTCTACCAATCCGTACGTTATCATTCGCGAATATGACCGTGCTGCTCCTCACGGAACTGGTATCTATAAAGTGGGTGGTAACTATGCCGCCAGTCTTCGTGCCAACAAAAAAGCGCATGACTTGGGTTATTCCTGCGAGTTCTATCTCGACGCAAAAGAAAAGAAGTATATCGATGAGTGTGGAGCTGCCAACTTCTTCGGTATCAAAAATAATACTTATATCACTCCGAAGTCAACTTCCATCCTTCCGTCTATCACGAACAAGAGTTTAATGCAGTTGGCGGAAGATATGGGTATCAAGGTTGAACGCCGCCCGATACCGGAAGAAGAACTGGAGACTTTTGAAGAAGCCGGTGCTTGCGGAACTGCGGCAGTAATCAGCCCGATTCAGCGTATCGACGATTTGGAGAATGGAAAATCATACGTTATCTCTAAAGACGGAAAGCCGGGACCGATTTGTACGAAGCTGTACAATAAGCTGCGTGGTATCCAATATGGTGACGAACCGGATACACACGGATGGGTGACAATCGTAGAATAACACAGGGTTCACCACAGATTACACGGATTAACACAGATTAAAAAGAAGAAATAATCTGTGTTAATCCGTGTAATCTGTGGTGAAAATAATCCTCTTCTTTTTTCTTTTTGCCGATTACGTCAAAATCAGTACCTTTGCAGTCTAATCAGGATTGATATGGGTAAGAACAAATTAGAAAAGTTTGCCGATATGGCAAGTTATCCGCACGTCTTCGAGTATCCTTATTCGGCGATAGATAACGTGCCTTTCGATATGAAGGGAAAATGGCATGAGGAGTTTTTCAAAAACGATCATCCTATTGTACTCGAACTGGGCTGTGGACGTGGTGAGTACACGGTCGGTTTGGGAAAGATGTTTCCCGAGAAGAATTTTATAGCGGTCGATATCAAAGGAGCCCGTATGTGGACCGGAGCTACGGAGTCGTTGCAGGCGGGAATGAAGAATGTAGCTTTCCTGCGTACCAACATTGAGATTATCGAACGCTTCTTTGCTGAGGGTGAGGTGAGCGAAATATGGCTTACTTTCTCTGATCCGCAGATGAAGAAAGCGACGAAACGGCTGACCTCCACTTATTTTATGGAAAGATACCGCAAGTTCTTGCGACCGGACGGCATTATCCATCTGAAGACGGACAGCAATTTCATGTTCACTTATACAAAATACATGATAGAGGCGAACCGACTTCCGGTAGATTTTATGACCGAAGATTTATATCACTCGGAATTGGTGGATGATATTCTCGGTATCAAGACCTATTATGAACAACAATGGCTCGATCGTGGTTTAAACATCAAGTATATCAAATTCCGTCTTCCACAGGAAGGAAAGTTGCAAGAGCCGGATGTGGAAATAGAACTTGATTCTTATCGCAGTTATAACCGCAGCAAGCGTAGCGGACTAAATACAAGTAAATAGAACTGCATAAATATGGACCGGACCTACGCATCTCCTCCTATCACTCAAGGAGCCTGCGCATCTCCCTTTTTAATTTTTAATTTTTAATTGACATGACTCTTTATCCTAAATTGATATTGGATGCATTGGCAACGGTGCGCTATCCCGGTACGGGAAAGAATTTGGTAGAAGCGGAGATGGTTGCCGATAATCTCCGTATTGACGGTATGTCTGTCAGTTTTTCATTGATCTTTGAGAAACCGACTGATCCGTTTATGAAATCAATGGTGAAAGCTGCCGAGACGGCTATTCATACCTATGTGTCTCCGGATGTGCAGGTGACGATTGCGACAGAAAGTAAACAAGCTCCCCGTCCGGAGGTGGGCAAGATGCTTCCTCAGGTAAAGAATATTATTGGTATCTCTTCCGGTAAAGGCGGGGTAGGCAAGTCTACCGTGTCAGCAAATCTGGCGGTTGCTTTGGCGAAATTGGGTTATAAGGTAGGTTTGCTCGATGCGGATATCTTCGGTCCTTCCATGCCGAAAATGTTCCAGGTGGAAGATGCGCGCCCGTATGCCGAGCGTATAGACGGTCGTGATCTGATTATTCCGGTAGAGAAATATGGAGTGAAATTATTGTCTATCGGTTTCTTTGTTGATCCGGATCAAGCTACTTTATGGCGTGGCGGGATGGCAAGCAATGCGTTGAAACAGTTGATAGGTGATGCGGCTTGGGGAGATTTGGATTATTTCCTGATAGACCTTCCTCCCGGAACCAGTGATATTCATCTGACCGTTGTTCAGACATTGGCTATGACAGGGGCGATTGTTGTCAGCACTCCGCAGGCAGTTGCTTTGGCGGATGCCCGTAAGGGAATCAATATGTTCACCAATGATAAGGTAAATGTGCCCATTCTCGGTCTGGTTGAGAATATGGCATGGTTTACTCCTGCCGAACTTCCTGAAAATAAATACTATATCTTCGGCAAAGAAGGTGCCAAGAAACTGGCTGAAGAGATGAATGTTCCTTTGCTGGGACAGATTCCTATCGTGCAAAGCATCTGTGAAGGAGGAGATAATGGTACTCCCGTTGCATTGGATGAAGACTCCGTGACCGGACGTGCGTTCTTATCTCTGGCTGCCAGTGTTGTTCGTCAGGTAGATCGTCGGAATGTGGAAATGGCTCCTACCAAGATTGTAGAGATGCATAAATAAGAGTTTATAAAAGAACTGTATCGTAATGAATAATAAAACGCAGATTAACGCCATTTATCGTAGGGTATTTCAATTATATATTTATCAATAACTTGTAAAATTGCTTCTACGATATTTGCGTTAATCCGCGTTTCGTTTATTCATTATGTCAACCCTCTTCTGGATACTCCAAAGCCCCTTTCATACCATATTTGGAACTATTTACTCAAAGTTTTCAGTAACTGCTCTTTCATCGTTTCCACTCCCGGAAAGCCTGTCTTCTTATAAGTGATATTGCCCTCAGGATCAATGATAAAATAGGTAGGGACTCCTTCTATGTTGAGGTTGGACATCAGAAAATTCCATTGTTCGTTGGTTACGCGGAAATGCTCACCGTGAATATCGGAAATCATATTTTCCCATGTCCCTTTGGGAGACGTTTCGCCGGTGATGTAAAGGTAGATAATGTCTTTCTCTTTCAATTCCTCTTTCATCGGGGCGATTGCTTTATTGGCCATGCGGCAAGGACCGCACCAGGTTGCCCAAATATCAACCAGTAAAGTGTGCCCGCGAAACTTGGAAAGGATGGATGGGAACAAATCTTCATTGGAGACTTCTCCCGCTTCATTGATAGTAAATCCACTCTTCCTTTTGTTCAATTCTATTTTCTTTATTGTTTCCTTGTTTGTTTGAGTAAGCATTTCGGTATACGCCGGAGAAGACAACTTCTTTATTTCTATCTCCTGATCTGCTGTCAATGGAATGAAATCTTTGATAGAATGGTACAGTTCGTTGAATTTTATATAATCAAATAATGGCCCTTGATTCGTTTCTAACGTTTCTTTAAGTATTTTCCGATAGTTCGGCATAAAACTGATCAGATAGATTGTTGATGCATACTGCCTGCTGTATAACGCTTTGAGGGTATTGATGGAAGTAAATTCCTTTAATATGTCATAGTATCCTTCGGGAATATCAATATGCGTATTGGAAAAATATTCGTTTGCTTTTTCTCTGTTCAACTTATTTACAGCAATATAAGCAGATTTTAGCTCTCTGTCCGTCATAGCGATTTTCCCGGTTGCTGCGAGATCTACCTGTATGTGTAATAGTTCTTTGCACGCATTGCTATAGGAAGATTGTTCTATCGCTTTCCGGATGGATGGAAGACGTTCCAATACGTAGGCTTTATATTCATCTGCGCTTTTCCCTGCAATGGCGTTGTACATATCCATGTAGAAAACACTTTTTAATGTGATATCAATATCTACCGAAGCCAGTTCTTGTTGCAAGCTGGCCAGATATCCGTTGAAGTATACAGGTTCTCCGAATGTTTTATCCTTCTTTTGCAGATGTGTCTGCCTACGGCAAAGTTCTTTTGTGTTGATAATGAGAGATGTTTCTTCATTGGGGGCTATCAGGCATTCCACCCAGCCGAAAGGAAGCTCCAATGCGACGCTTGTGACGGACGTTACTTTTACTTCTGCTTGAAAGCTGCCATCCTCCTCGATTTTTATAATATTCTGTTCGTTGTGGATATTCGATGCGGGACTTTCTATATGCATCCGCATCTGTTTCATCATATCTTTCTGATAATCGAGGATTTTCCCTTTCAAAGTAGCGGTAGCATAAGCTAACTTAGGGGTGGGTAATGCCGCTTTTTTGTTTATTTTGTGCTTAACCGCTTCTTTAGGAAGTTTTTGCTTGTAAAATGCGTTTCTGTCCAGTTGTATTCCCCATATCTTGTACGCTCCATCGAAATCTCCTTCCGAGAAATCAAGACTAGTTACATTTTGAGGAATGGGAGGAAACAATAATTGGAATTCGGCTTCTCCTGATTCCGGCATCCAGAATTCTTTGTCCAATGTGATTCCAACTCCCTTGCGGATAGGGTAAAGCATTCCGTTATTGTCTCTCAGAAAACTGCCTGTCGCAATTTTTATCCAATATTTAGGACGATAATAAGCTTTAATGTATAGGGTGGTAACTGTATCTCCCATAACAATTTTATCAATCTCAATGCTATTGGAACTCCAGGCTAGAAAAGGAGGACGTTCAATCACTCTGTCTTGGGCTTGTACACCGTAAACGGTGCAAAGTAGCAAGCCGATAATCCATGCGAAACTTCTCATATCTATATAATGTTTCTTATACAACGAACAAATATAAGAATATTCTTGTGACTACCCGCTGGTTTATAATAAAATATGTGTGTTTGTTGCAAGAATGTTTCAATGACAGTATTTCACCAAAAATATTAAGAACGAAAAATGACAGGATAAACACTATTTTCGTCTAAATAGTCACACTTTAATAACATTTATGCAAAAAATAGTTGTTCTAGGATTTTTTTATATAAAATAAATGAAATATCTTTGCGAGTGCGAAACAGACGTTAAATATAAAACGGTGCGTCTTGATACTCTAACAAAGTTCAGGAAATTCCCCGCACTAGAGATACAAAACTATTAATAATGCTGACCGCAGGGAAAGAGGGAGGCGAATTAAAAAATAAGTGATATGAAAAAAGGTTTGATTTTGTTGTTTGTTATGATGGCAACATTGACTGCGAATGCACAATTTTATGTTGGTGGTACTGTTGGTGTAAATAGTGCTAAACCAGATGGTGGTGACGCTGTTACTACATTTTCAATTATGCCGGAGATTGGTTATAATTTCTCTGATAATTTTGCAGTGGGTGCAACTTTAGGTTATGCAAAAGCTGCAAATGATTACATGAATGACCTTTGCAAAACATTCACAATTGCTCCTTACGCTCGTTACACATTTCTTAAAACCGATTTGCTGAATTTATTCGTTGATGGTGAAGTAAGTTATAGCAATATTAAAGAAGATGTAGATGGTGCAGAAAGTGTAAGTGCTTTTGGTATCCATGTTAAACCGGGTTTGGCTGTTAATGTATCTGATAACATTAGCTTAATTGCTAAGTATGGTTTGCTGGGTTATGATAAAATTAAGGATTATGGAAGCAATTTTGGTTTTAATATTAATGCTTCTAAAATAGAATTTGGTTTTATCTATAATTTCTAAATAGATTTATACTCTCTTTATAATATCTCTTGAATCCCTCGTTCTGTACTCTCTTGGAACGGGGGATTTTTATATCATAATACGACCTAATATACTTTTCTTATATAGCATTGGATATGGTAGTATACATTCTGTCTCTCATTTATCTGCAAGAACTACTTGTCTGACACCCGGGTGTCAGACAACTTAATATCTTATATCAAAAATGAATTAATGTAGGGCCTTTTCTTTTAATTCTTTATATCTCTCTATCGCATGTTTGCGACTCATAAGGATTTGCCAGCGATATACCCAACAGGTGGTAAGGAAGTAAATGCCTGCCTGTAGCCATAAAGCTTTATATTCAAAGGCTACTTCGCTTAGAGTAGCTCCCATATTATTGATTTTCACGAAACCATTGATACCGAAAGTAGACGGGAAGATGTAAGATACATACTTCCAAAAGGGAGGTATGGCGGCTCCCGGCCATGAAATTCCGGAGATAAATAATAGAGGGACAGATGTAAATACAAAAATCAGCATACACGTTTCCCGGTTGCGGATGGCGATAGAGGCAGTCATTGCAAAGAATATGCAGGCGGCTAAATAGGGGACAACAAATAACACTAATGAGTCCGGTTGTCCTATTTGGTTGAGGCTGAATATTCTTGGGACAATATACAGTACATAAAAAGCTACCAATATATAAATCAAGAAGTAGCTCAGACCTTTTCCGAGTACAATCCGTAAAGTACCGTTGTAATGCCGGTTGATGGGAACAAGGTCTTTGAAACGGTTGTTTTCTCGGGCAGTACCGGCGCCCAAGCCAATACCGAGCAATAAGGTTTGCTGAATGATTAACACCAGTACGGCAGGAATCAGAAAAGCTGCGAATCCGGCAGTAGGATTGAATATGGAAATTTCCTCATACTCTATCGGATAAGCGGTGATTTCATCTTGACGGTCAGTAGTATTGCCACTACGTGCAATTTTGATATCCTGATTCATATCCAATGAAACAGCTGTATTGGCTATGAGCATGGATTTATAATAAAGTAATCCGCTCATATCACAATAAATGCTGACTTGCGTCTGTTTTCCTTTGGCTATATTATCACTAAAGTCAGAGGGGATATAGATAATACCATACGCAAGTCGGTTTTTCAACATCTGCTTGGCTTCCTCCATATCGGCACAGTATGAAACAATCTGGATATCGGGCGTAGCGTCTACTTTGCGCAGGTATTCGCGGCTGAGAGATGAATGAGAGTCATCCACAACGACAGCGGGGACCTCACGCACAACTTCATTATCGTAAATGAAACTGTATAATAGCGGATAACCCAATGGAACGAGTATAAAGAATATCAGTACCCCCTGGTCGCGGAAAGTTGTCTGAAACTCCCGTTTCCAGATATAAAACAGGTCATTGATACCTTGTACTATCTTATCTTTTAATTTTATATCTTTCATTTAGGGAATATATTTGTAATAAACAAGTGCTTCTTTTAAGCGGTGAACTACCAGAAAAGGAAGCAGCATGAATATCAGTAATGCCATATAGTTACTCCAAGAATAAGCCATGCTGTACCCATTGAGCGCTTGGTCTACATAAATAAGGAAGTAGTGACGCAACGGGAACAGATTGCTCAAAGCTTGTAAAACGGGATGCATCGCCATTACCGGAAATGAAAAGCCGGAGATGGAGAATGATATAACTCCCCATAAGGAAGCGAAACTCAGTCCAAGCCGCAAAGTCGGTAAGGTTCCTATCATGACAACGCCGCAACATTGCGAGGCGAGAACGAGACAGAGTGTTGCGAATATCATCGGAAGAATACCGCTATTGCAAGGAAAATGCAGGAAACCATACAGGTATACATTATAGAATATGCCCATAATAAAAAAGATAACCGTATGGGGCAGTAGTTTTCCTGCCAATGCAATATAAATCGAGTTATTGCTCATACGTAACCATTCACGTGCGGTACGGTCCTTGATTTCCACACCGATTGAATAGACGGTAACCATGAATATAAGTAACATAAGTACTCCCGGTATCAATGTGTTGCACAGATATACCGAATAGTTCAGCCACGGGTTATTCAGAGGATGCGTATCAATCACAATAGGTTGCAGAAATCCCATCGCCTGGTCTTCCGTTGCTCCTTTGGCATATAAAGCGGTTCGTGCGGCGGCACCGGAGGTAAGTTCCCCCATCATTTTCATGTCTCTGAAAAGCAAGGAACCGGCAATCAGATAAGAATAATTGGTGTAGAAAGAAATCTTAGGTTGCCGCTGGCTTTGCGCTTCTGCGGATAATCCCTTTGGAATGTAGAAAAATCCATAGATTTTCCCTTCCTGTACAGCAATTCGCGCATCCGTCACATTACTGTAATGCGCTATGACACCCGTCTGTGAGAAGGCATCCAGATTGCGCACGATGTTGCGGGAAGTCGATGAGTCGTCCATATCCACTACACCGGCCGGAAGATTCTGCGGAAGTCCCGAATCCATTAATGTAGTGAAGAAGATATAGCAGAATAGTGGAGCGATAACCATGCAGAAAAGGTAAAGCGGACGTGAAACCAACCGTCGGCATTCCCTTTGCATGACTTGCCACAAAGCTATATATTTCTTTTCTCTTTCTTTCATGACTTCTTATTTGTCAATGACAACCGACATTCCCGGACGGAGGTTTTCCACTTCTTCCATAGGGGAAGCTTTCACCTCAAATGTTTTCAAGTCAAACTGTCCGGTTGTTTTAGTTGCTTTCCAAGCGGCATAACTTCCTAGATCTTTCAGATAATATACTTTGAGTTTGATTGTTTTATTATCCAGAGCGGGTACGATTGCCTCAAACTCGGCTCCCATAGTCAAATCTTTGAGGAGGTCTTCGCGCACATTAAATGTTACCCACATATCGTTCAGTTCGGCTATGTTCATGATTGGTGCTCCTGTACCCACTAATTCACCGACTTTCGGGAAAATTTCAGAAACCTCTCCGGCGGCAGGCGCTATAAGATAGGTTTCCTTGATATACGATTCCACTTCGGCAACAGCACCTTTTGCCCGGTTCACCAAAGCCTCCGCAGCCATTTTGTCCTCACGTTCGGCTCCGTTCTTAGCCATTGTATATTGAGCTTTGGCGGCTTTCTCGGTTGCGATGGCGGCGTCACGCTGTGCGGTTACCTCATCCAACTTTTGTGCGGGCACAACTCCTTGCTCATGCAGGTTTTTGATTCTTTGGTATGATTTCTCGGCAATAGTGACACCTGCCTGTGCTTTTTGCCACATCTCGTAAGCAGCTTGGATTTGTTCCTTGCGGGCTCCTTTGATTGCTTTCTCATTCTGTGCTTGCGCAGCGGCTTCGGCTGCACGTGCCTGTTCCATTTTTGCCATGACGTCGGGAGCTTCTAAAATAGCCAGTGTATCACCGGCATTTACGCTTTGACCTTCTTTCACGCGAAATTCCAGAATACGTCCCGGAACTTTGCTTGAAACGCGGTATTCGGTAACCTCTGCCTGCCCTTGTATGATCTCAGGGCCTTTGCGAAGCATGAAAAAGCCAACTACTGCAACGATTGCAATAACTCCGAGTAAAGTAAGAAAAGCCAGCAGCATATTGCTGTTTTGTGATTTTGTAGTTACCATATTATAATGAATTACTAAATTACTATTTATAAATTTCCAGATAATGAGTTTTACTCCCAACTCTCCATTCTCCACTTTTCACTCTCCACTTATTGAAGAGTTCCTAATGATTTCTTCAGATAAATCTCAGTCAGTTTCACGTCTATTTGTGCGTCGATCTTTTCAGATTGGGCGGATAGCCAGGCGGTTTGCGCTTCGAGAACGTTGCTGGTGGCAATTACGCCTTCTCTGAATCCAAGCGTCGCATAACGGAGGTTTTCTTCTGCTTTTTCCATATTTTTGGAAGCCATAACCAACTTCTTACCTGCTTCATTCACTTTGAATGCTGCTTGATTGACTTGCAACTCTATTTTTTCTCGTGCATCTTGAAGCTGATACTGGGCGATGCGTGCTTCGGCCTTTGCAGCTTTTGTTTTATAGATACCTTCTCCCCAATGCCATATAGGAAGCTGCACCATGACACCTACGTTCCACATACCTTTGAATTTATTCTCAAAACTGTTGAAGACGGAAGGGTTGGTGACCATGTAGTTTCCCATCAATGCGATAGACGGAAGATGTTCGGCGCGGGTTACGTTGACTTTCTGCTTGTAGATTTGTGTCGCCAGTTCAAGACTGCGTATCTCCGGACGGTTCTCGTATGCGGTGGACAGATCGAAATGAGTGTCTGTCGGAATTAATGGAATATTCTCCATATTTTCATCCGCCAGCGTGATGGGTGAACTCAGATCGAGACCGCATAGTTGACACAACAACATTCGGGCAAGGCTCAATCCGTCTTCCACTTTAGTTAGTGTCATTTCCGCTTCATTGACTTTGACGCGTACGGAAAGACCGTCCGCTTTGGTTGCTACTCCTTCGGCGATCATCTTCTCGACGTCGCTATCCAGTTGTTGCAGAAGTTTTAAGTAACCTTCTGCCAATTTTTTCTTATTGACCAATGAGATTACCTGCCAATAGGCTTGGTCGGTGCTCATGATAACCTCCTGCATACCGCCATTATGTTGTTGGCGTGCCAACTCTTCGGCGTACTTTGTTATTTTATTATAAGCACGGATTTTACCGCCCATATATAAAGGCTGGGTTAATGTGATGGCTCCGGCATATACATTTCTGGTGTCTGTACGAAGCGCATCCACCAGAGAATTTCCTGCCTGGTCGAGGGCTGCCGGTAAACTTCCGCTTAATGAAGATATGAGTGGAGCCAGTTCGGGATAAGTTGCTATAATTCCGGCTGCGGCTTGCCCGATGGGACCTGCCAGATTACTTCCCAATCCGGAGAGTGCCGCTTTCTGATCGTTGTTCAATAGAGAGAACTCTTTTTGATTTCTCATGTAAGCTCCAGTTGCCGAAAGGTTGGGTAAGTAGTTGGTAAATGCCGCCTTTCGTTGATAATGGGCTGCATTTATTTTTTCATGGCTTATCAACAAATCTTTGTTGTTGGTAAGCGCTAATGCCCGACAACTATCCAAGCTTAGTGAAGTTTGCGCTTTTACTATAAAAGTCAGGTGCAATAGAATTGTCAGGAGAAATAGTTTTTTCATCGCATCTTGCATATTAATAAGGTGATACTTCTATTTAAATAACCCTGTTCTTATGTAATTTGTTTATGGAAATAGTCTGTTTATTTGTACTTGTTAGCTTAAACAATAATTGCATAAACAACGATGCAAATGTATGTGCTTTCTATGAGAAAGCAAAAAGAATTAGCTTTTTTTAGAAATATAGCAAAATTAGTGATTCCGGTGAAAAGAAAAAGGCCGTTCTTCTGAAATGAAGAACAGCCTTTTAATATATAAATGTAAAAGGGGATTAAAGAGCACCTACTTCTTTCAAAGCAGCGTTTGTTTTGTGAACAGCAGCAGCACTGGCAGCAAATTTAGCTTTCTCGTCAGCGTTCAGGTCTAGTTCAACAATCTTTTCGATACCGTTTTTGCCAAGAATAACAGGAACACCGATACAGATATCTGACTCGCCATATTCGCCTTCCAGGAATACAGAGCAAGGAATCATCTTCTTCTGGTTGTGGATGATGGATTCAACTACAAATGCTCCAGCTGCACCCGGTGCATACCATGCGGAGGTACCCAGCAATTTAGTCAGTGTAGCACCACCTACCATAGTAGCGGCAGCTACTTCGTTCAGTTTTTCTTCTGACAGGAAGTTGGTTACAGGCATACCTTTGTAAGTAGCGAAACGAGTCAACGGAATCATAGTAGTATCACCGTGACCACCGATAACCATACCTTCTACTTCGTTAGCATTGCATCCCAAAGCCTGAGCCAGGAAATATTTGAAGCGAGAGCTATCCAGAGCACCACCCATACCGATAATACGGTTTTTCGGCAAGCCTAAAGATTTCAATGACAAATAAGTCATTGTGTCCATCGGGTTAGAAATTACAACAAGGATAGCGTTTGGAGAATATTTCAAGATGTTCTGTGCTACCGATTTAACGATGCCAGCGTTCACACCGATCAGTTCTTCACGAGTCATACCCGGTTTACGAGGAATACCTGAAGTAA
>ERZ791796.896-NODE-896-length-23461-cov-10.399855_pt1 | contig 23461 bp, 24 predicted proteins | sample MGYA00510311_ERZ791796 | MGnify/ENA primary metagenome ERZ791796 (study PRJEB30046, sample SAMN00792042) | human gut metagenome | study: EMG produced TPA metagenomics assembly of the A metagenome-wide association study of gut microbiota in type 2...
GTGCATGGCCTGCTTGGATTATTGATCACTTATTTTTCTGGCAAGAAGAACACTGTAAAGCGTCTTATGAAAGCGAGCTTGAGCGTGCTCACTTGCCTCCGGAGTTAAGAAAATGACGAAAGAAGAACTAAAAACTGCATTGAAAGATTTTGGCTCAAAAGGCAAGCAAGTCGCTGACGAGATCTATGAAAAGCTAGAAGCAGAAAAGGAAACGATGGACACAGACACCAGACGCAAGACACGTGCGTTTTGGATTTTTGTGTCAGTTTGTGCATTCGGAATCGGCATAGCCTTTGGTCACTGGTTTTTCTAATCGATCGGAGGCGTTGTGATAAACGCTTTATCAAATCTTTTACCGCATTCGATGGATAGGGTAATGATGACTTTTGGCGGGGTTGTCGGGGCAATGTTTTCTTTTGCTTTTGGTGACATTGGACCGCTGTTGATCTGGCTTGCTGTTTTTGTTGTTCTTGATTACATCACAGGAATTCTTTCTGCGCTCAGGAATAACAAATGGAGCAGCCGAGCGCTTTTCTATGGAACGATCCGCAAAGTCATTATTTTTGCGATGGTTGCCTTAGCTCATGGGCTTGATGTTGCTCTTCACAACATTATTCACATTGATTTTGTCCAGTCGATAGTGCTAGTTGCGTATATCGCTGGCGAGTTCGGTTCAATCATCGAAAATCTCGAAAAATGTGGGCTTGGACATGTTGTTCCGCCAGTGTTCAAACACGTTCTCGATGCGATAAATCTTTACTTAGACAAGCAAGTCGAAAAACACTTGCCCTCGGAGGTCAAAAGTGAAACTAAGAAACCTCGGAACTTATGAACCCGCTCTTGCAGCGGGTTTTATTTCATCGTTTGAAGGTTGTCGACTGTCTGCTTATAAGTGCTCCGCCGGTGTCTGGACCATTGGCTATGGTCATACCGAAGACGTGAAGGAAGGAGACACTTGCACTGAAGAGCAGGCGAAAAAATGGCTCATTGATGACATCAGTGAGACGCAGACTCTTCTTGCACACTACGTCAACGCGCCCGTAAGCGAAGGGGAGTTTGTTGCTCTTGTCTCGCTTGCTTTTAATGTCGGTGTTGGTGCTTTGATGAAGTCAAAATTACTTCGAAAGCTTAATTCTGGAGACCGAGACGGTGCTGCTGATGAGTTTCTCGACTTCGATCTTGCGAACGGTCAACGGGTGGCAGGTTTAACCCGCCGTCGTAAAGCTGAGCACGATCTTTTCTTAACGGATTGACGATGTCAGACACTTTAAAAATTGGAGGTATCGGTTTCGTGATCGGACTCTTTGTCGCAGCGATTGCTGCTCATATCTGCTACGACCGAGGGTTCGACCATGGAACTGCTGAAGCCGAGGCTCGACAGGCTGATGCTGTCAAAATTGCCCAAATGGAGGTGAAAAAAGACTATGAAAAGCGTATTCAAGAGCTTAGTGCTTCTCTTGAGCGCGTTCGCATTGACAATGCTGAGCGGATGCGTCAGCTCGACGAGTTCAGTAATACCAGAACAAGTCTGGACTCCTGCCGCAGTGACAGAAGCAGACTTGCAAGATTGGCGGTTCGAGGTGAGAAATTACTCAAAAGAGCTGACAGCTATTTTGAAGCATTATCAGTAAAATGAATCCGATTTTGAGCCAACTAGTCTGAATTAGGTAAAGCATAAAATTGAATCGAGGTATTTTTTAAGGTATTAAATTTTTCTTAATTTAAAATATCTATTTAAATCAATAAATTAAGATATCTAAAAATTATCGAATGGGACTCAAGCAACTGAATTTGCTTGAAAGAAAAGAAAGGATTGGGAGTGATTTCCAATCCTTTTTTTAATAAAATGTTGCGTCCGCTTGGGCGGGGAGGCGCTCAAGCGAGGGATTGACCGTTTCCCGGTGTCGGTCAATCATCGTTGGGAATGAGTTCCAACGGTTGATAACAAAACCGGAAAAACTAACGCTCCGAGGCATTGCAGGCAACGGAGCGTTGGAGGTATGAGGAGATGACTAAAAAAACATCCTCATGCCGACATGATGCCACAGGTTGAAGTCAAATTCAACATCAGTGTGCAGCTCATTGTACATAAGATGATTTATGGGTTTGTACTGATTCTGTGGTTAATCGTGTCCGCATGGCCGTCATAAACTGACGAAAAGGGCGAGGTTTAAAGACCTCGCCCGTCATGTGCAGATGAGTCCTTTTGTTAGAGTTTCGCTTCCAGTAGGATAGTCAAGCCTTTATGTTCTCTGTCTGCGCCTGGATATGTGTCACTGATGGAAACTCTTAAGTTATTTCGTTGAGCCAGTTTTTTGACAATAGCCATGCCAAGGCCGGTTCCGGTGACTCCGGTTCCCAGTACTCGATAGAATGGGTCAAAAACTCGCTTCTTATCTTCATCAGGTATCCCCGGGCCATTATCAAACACTTTGAGCTTGAACGGTGACATAGAAATCAGTTCAATACTGACCGTTGCTCCTTGTGGACAATATTTGATTGCGTTTTCTGTCAAATTTCTGAGGATGGCAAATAAGTCATCATCGCCGACGGGTACCGTGGCATCACCTTCAGGATCATATTCATCAAATCCCAAAGCTTCAATCTCAATGCTTTTTCTTTCGGCGTCACTCCAAATCTGTTCAATGACCATGGAAAGAGTTTGAGAAATAACGGCAGGTTTTTGAGAGTTGTTGGTTAGATTCTGCTGCGCGCGTTTCAGCGACAGCAGTTGTGAGACTAAACGGGTTGCTCTGTCAATGCTGACACGCAAGTCAGAGATTTGTTTTTTTGCTTCATCGCTGACCGCTGTTTTTTCAAGCCGCTCAGCCTGAAGAGATAAAGCTGCTAAGGGCGAACGCAATTCATGAGCCGCGTCAGCTACAAAACGAGACTCACTTTGACGCAATTCATCAATACGCTTTAGAACTCCGTTGAAGGCATCGACCATCGGCAAGAGCTCAGAGGGCAACTCCCGCGGATCAATCGGGGTGAGGTCATCGGGTTTGCGGCGATTGATTTCATCGGTTAATGACTTGATTGGTTTGACCGCAAACCAAAGCAATACCGCAAGGATAATGAAAAAGGTCACGGACAGTCCCAATAAGGGAAGCGTGGCAGCGACAGCGGCCTGTCGTGCAAGCTTTTCAATCTCTTTCGTTTTTTGAGCCACGGCAATGTGTTTGCCGTCTGAAAGGGTGATGAGATAGAGCCGATATTCGGTATCTCCAATGGACAGTGTCTGAGCGCCGTCATGGAGGTCTTTATCGAAAACGACTCGAATCGTCTGACCGCCTTTATGAAGCGTTCTTACCAAAATGGTGGATCCCGCTTTGGCTATGGATTGAGGTGAATCATCATCGACGATAAACCAATCCTCAAAGTCATCGTCGTCCATCCAAAGTGCCCCCGGGTGTTTATTGGATACGTCAATACGGGCGAGAACGCCGGAGACCTCTTCGAGTAAATCATCTTGTTCGTCGTAGGCTTTTTCGTATGTCGCATAGAAAAGCGCCGCCGCCGAAACAGCAGTAACCACCATGGCCGCCGATGCCGCCCAAGTTAAAAGACGTTTGACGAAACCGTAGTTGTGATTTGATGGCGCGCTCATTGAGAGGATCCTTTTTCAACCATCCATCCCAAGCCGCGAACATTTTTGATGACATTGGTTCCCAACTTCTTTCTCAAGGAGTGGATCAGGTATTCGACGGCGTTACTTTCGGGTTCTTCCCCCGGTTCGTAGATTCGTTCTTCGATTTTGCGTCGTGAAAGAATCGTGCCCGGTCGGGCTAAAAGAGCGGCAAGTAAGCCGTACTCACGTCGGGATAATGTGATGGGTGTGGGGTTAGAAGCCAATAGGGCGGTTTTCTGGACCACGTCAAGGGTGACGACACCGTTGGTGAGTGAATTCTCATTAATTTGATTTTTTCGTCTTAAAACCGCTCGAATTCGAGCCAGCAATTCACTGATATGGAAAGGTTTGACAAGGTAATCGTCAGCGCCGGCATCAAGTCCCTCGAGTCTGTCATCAAGCCCGTCTCTGGCGGTCAGAATAATGACCGGAACCGTTTTCTTATTGCCCTCGGCGTTTGCTCTCAATGTGCGCAGCACGGTCATGCCGTCCACGCCCGGCAGCCCCAAATCCAACAAAACAAAGCCGTAATCATTAAGAGACAACATCATCAGCGCGTCGCGCCCGTTGGCGACCTGCTCAACGGTGTACATTTCATCGGCCAGAGCGCCTTTGATTGCTTGAGCGATCATCGGATCATCTTCAACTAAGAGAACTCTCATCGAAATTCATCCCAAAAAACGTATCAGAGTCATTGTATTTCAGATTTTTGCGGGCTGTGCGCTTTTTTGCATTTCGTTGCCGAGACTTAGGAAGAGCTAAGTTTCGGCTAGGTTTTTACTAAGTTTTATCGGTTACACTGCCGAACATATGAAAATGTTTTCGGAGACGACTATGAAAAAGACTATTCTCACAGCCGCCTTATGTGCATTGGTTATTCCGTTATCTGCAGTGGCTCAGGTTCAAGGCAATACTCAGCCTCAGGGGTTTTCGCTCAATACTTTAACCAGTTTGGAAGAAGTTAAACAGCAAGGATATGACGATCAATTAGTTGTGCTGCGCGGTCGATTTACGCGTCAGGTTACGGATGATAAGTATGAATTTACCGATGAAAAAGGCAACACGATCACCGCAGAACTCGATGATGATCAAGATTGGTCTCACGTTGCTAAAGACGCTTTGGTCGAGATTTTGGCCGAGGTTGACAGAAAGGACTATCGGGTAGAGCTGGAAGTTTTGCAGGCCAAGCCCGTGCGCTAAACTTAAACCGTCCAAGCTGTTATTGGAGGCAGTGAGCAATGCATTTTGAAATTACCGGCAGTGTTGATCCGTTATTGAGCGTTTCCCTACAAAAGGGTGAGAAGGTATTGGCTGAGTCCAATGCCATGGTGGCGATGGATGGCGACTTAAGTCTTAAAGGACGAAGCCGCGGCGGTATTATGAAGTCGCTTGCGAGAAAGCTTTTAAACGATGAGAGTTTTTTCCAGCAATATATTGAAGCTGAAAAGGGGCCGGGAACCGTTTTACTTGCTCCCAATATTCCGGGTGATATTCGTATTTTGGATGTCGGAGCCCGTCAGTACATGCTTTCTGACGGAGCCTTCCTTGCCGCAACGGAAGGCGTCGATCTGGAAGTGAAGTCACAAGGATTGGGGCGAGCCATTTTGGGGGATTCCGGCGGCTTTTTTGTAATGGCCACGCAAGGCAGCGGGCAGGTGGCGGTTTCCGGTTTTGGCTCCGTTCGGGAATTGGAAGTTGCCGAAGGGCAATCCCTTGTGGTCGATAACGGCCATTTGGTTGCTTGGGACCGCTCGCTCGATTATGAACTAAGCATTAACACCTCGCATTCGGGCCTTTTCGGCAAATTCATCAATAGCCAAATCACGGGTGAGGGGATTGTGCTCAAATTCCGAGGTCATGGAAAAGTGATCGTTTGTTCCAGAAACAAAGGCGGATTCCTTGACTGGATTTTCCAAAACAGTCACACAGAAAAAGCGGCGAAAAACGATTAAATCAAGAGCCTGTCCGGTCGATGTATGACCTGACAGGCCTTTTTTCTATTGCAGTGAGACCACTTCTATCGATTCGACAGAGTGTTTATCAATAGGTTGACTTTGATAGGACACTTTGCTGAAATCAATTCCGTTGAGATCAACACAACGGATACGGGCATCAATCATTGTCTTGAAGTAGATCTTTCCGTTGGTCATATCGCTTGCGCTTGTCCATTGGGTCGCTGTCAAAAGTCCCGTGGGGTTCTTTTTCCCTTCCAACTCCAGGCCGATCGGTATTTCAAAAGCATTCAAAATTTTGAAACTGTAGAGAACGGTCTCTTGGGCATCGGCCAGTTCCGGAGCGCTCGCGCTCATCATAGCAGCGCGGACAAAGCGAGACGGAGGCGTAATGTCACCGGGCAATCCAGCCATGCCGCTACCGATGCCGGGAGATCGAAGCGTGAGTTTTCCCAACTGGACAGGCTCTGTGCGGCCGGGTTTCAGGTTCATGTAATTGTTGAGATTAGTGATCTGCCATTGGAATCCCGGGGAGTTCGTCAGCACGCCCAACGGATTATCGAAAATCTGCATTTTCCCATCAACGACTTCAACCACAATCTGAGCGCCGCTTTTATCGGCAATGCGGTAGTGCACCGTGCCTGCGTCTTTGAACCGCTCTGCCAGGCGAATGTCAGGTAATTTACTTTTAGCCTGACTGACCGATTCAAAATTCCCCAGAACCCAGGCAACGAACTCCATATCGGAGAGCGTTTTATTGCTCGCTTTGGAGTCGTATTGCTGATAACTGCCATAGCCGGGGAAGAAAAAGAGTCCGGCGGAAAGTCCGCGTTCGTTTAAGCCTTCAACAACAAAATTCTTATCCTCAATGCTCAATCCGACAAAGCCGAATTTGTTTTTGTATTGCATCGCGGGACCAAACGCGGTTTGTGATTGAAAGCGATGACCTCGCGGGACAACCACCAATTCAGTATTCAAAACCGATGATCCCCATTCGATAGAGCGAGCGGTCACGGTTTCTTGATTTTGTGACTGCAGGGTAATGCCGGTGCAGGCTTGCGCTGACAGAGAAACCAATGCGGCGCTTAGCGTCAGAAGGGTAGGAAAAAATTTGCGCATGGAGAACTCCATAAAAAGTGTGCATTGATGTTAGAGCTTTTGTCTGATCTTTGCCGTATATGAGACAAGTTTTTACATTTGTGTGGAATGTAATTTAGTTACAATGAGAAATTGAGGTTCGCATTTTTCACTGCGACTCTGAGGAGCAGAAATGAATCAAGATCTTAAGAAAAAAATTGAAGAACTTATCCCTAATTTGGCTAAGGTGCGTCGTGATCTGCATAAGCACCCGGAGTCCGGTTGGACGGAATTCCGTACCGCCTCTATGGCCATCAAGAAGATGCAGGAATTAGGCTACACGATCACGATGGGCGAAAAAGCTGTTTGTCGTGAAGCCATGATGGGTGTGCCGAGTGCCGATGCTTTGCGCGCACATATGGAACGCGCTATTGCCCAAGGCGCTGATCCCGAATTGGTTGCCAAGATGGAAGGCGGCATGACCGGCTTTTGGGCCGACATGGATTTCGGCGGCGAAGGTCCTTTCCTAGCTGTGCGTTTTGACATGGACTGCAACGACGTGACCGAATGCGCCGACGCAGACCACCGTCCCAATGTTGAAGGCTTCGCCTCGGTTAACAAGGGAGCCATGCACGCTTGCGGTCATGACGGCCACGTGGCGATCGGTTTGGCATTGGCTGAAGTTGTAGCCTCCATGCGCGATCAATTCAAGGGCAAGATTCGCTTTATTTTCCAACCGGCCGAAGAAGGTGTTCGTGGCGCCATGCCGATGGAAAAGGCCGGTGCGGTTGTCGGTGTGGACGAAATTTTCGGTATGCACATCGGCTTCCAGGCCAACAATATTGGCAAGGTCATTTGCGGCACGAAGAACTTCCTTGCGACCACTAAGGCTGATATTACCTTTACGGGTGTTCCTGCTCACGCCGGCAACGCTCCGGAAGAGGGTAAGAACGCGTTGTTGTCTGCGGCAACGGCTTTGTTGAACATGCATGCCATTCCGCGCTCCGGCAAGGGTGACACCCGCATCACGGTCGGTAAGTTAAACGGCGGTGAAGGTCGCAACGTCATTCCGCCTAAAGCCGTATTGGTTTTGGAAACGCGCGGCATTACGTCCGCTTTGGATGAATACATGTTTGGTGAAGTGCGCCGCATTGCCAAGGCTGCCGCTGAAATGTGGGGCTGCGGTTACTCCATCGACATTAAGGGCGGCACCAAGAGCGGTGAGTCCGATCTTGAAGTCGCCAAGGTGGTGGCTGAAGAGGCTCGTGATATGGGCTGCTTCAAAGAAGTCATTGAAGAACAAAATTTCGGTGCTTCCGAAGACTATTCTCACTTCATGAGCACGGTTCAGGCCGCCGGTGGCAAGGGCACCTACGTTCAGGTGGGTTCCACGCTTCGCGCCGGTCACCACAACAGTCATTTCGACTTTGACGAACAGACGCTTGCCAATGCGCTCGAATTGATGAGCCGTTGCGTCTATCGTACGCTCGCCAAGTAATCGAAGCGGCGCTCAAAAGGAAAACCGGAGCGGTGATTGATCTGCTCCGGTTTTTCAGTTTTAAAGATTTTGATTTTTGTGAGAAATCTGAGAAAACACTATTTATTTTCTGTGTTTAAAAATTCCTGGAATTGACTGTCCAAATCGGCCATTGACTGATTGATGGCTGCCGATCGCATGAGACTTTCTTCTTTGAGAATCGCCATTTCCGAAGTCATTTCTGCAAGCATGCGAGCAACTTCGTGTGGATTGGCGCTGCCTTCCGTGCGACGACGATTCAAAATTTCCCGCGGATCCAATGAGACTTTGAACTCTTCCTCACTCATGGGACAGCGGGTGTCAAAGCCCGGCATCTCTTTTTTTACCGTTTCCGCATAAATGCGCATCATTTCGGAGTACGGGAAGGTTAACGGCAAAATGCCGTTCGCGCGAGCAAAACTAACCATGGAGCTTGCGACGTGGTGCCCCACACGAAACGGCAAACCGTATTCACTCATGAGGCGATCGGCGATTTCCTGGCTAGCCGTCCAGTCCAAAGACAGTTCTTCCAAAGCCCGATCTTTATTGATGACGAGCGCTTTCAGGATCTGGATGAAACGCTGCATGGTTTTCACGCTCTTGGCCGCCAAAGCTGAATGAACCTTAACGGATTTTCCGTCGACCATGCCGCTCGGCACGTTATGCACACGGGTAACGGCTAAAGCGGCATCACTGACAACATCGCTCGCATTGCCTCGGCAGCTGATCAATAAGCCGGGGTTGCGTTTTTGAGGCATGGCCGAGGACACATACGTGTTGCCGTTGCCTTCGGATAAAAGAATCCAGGGACGAGGCTGAGCATACTGAATCATAATGTCGGCAATAAGACTGCCGATGTGAAGAGCGATAGAAGCCTGAATTTGGGCAAACTCAATCGGCAAATCCGTTATGGCGATCTGAGTGGCATCGAAGGCGTTACGAATCGGCGCGTGAAAACCTAAAAGCTTCGCCATGAGTTTTCGGTTTAAAGGCCAGCCCGTGCCGTTTAATACGCAAGCGCCCATCGGACAGTAGTTGAGTCGACTGAAGCACTGACTTAATCGCACACGATCCCGCTTGAAACCTTCCGCATAACCTAAAAGGTAATGGGCCAAGGTCGTCGGTTGAGCGGCAACGCCATTGGTGTATGACGGCATGACAGTATCTTGGTGATTTCGAGCGAGAATCAGAATTTCATCAATGACTTTTTCGAGCATTTGGGCAACGCTGATGACTTCATCACGCATGATGGCGGCTCGAAATGTTGAGTGCATGTCTTGACTGGAGCGACCGATGTGGATTTCCGTCACTTCAGAACTGCCGGCCGCTTCAATGAGTTTGGGTTCAAAATCGATGACTCTTTTGACTCGATTGGCAGCATCGCTGCCGGAATCCAAAACGGTTTCTAAAGCTCGCGCTGCGCGCCGTGCCAGTTCAGGCTTTAAAAGTCCGCCGGCGCTATTGCAGAGGATGGTCGCTTTGTTGATTTGCCCCAGCCAATAAAACTCATCACGAATCATTCTTTTCTCCTGTGGGATTAAAAAATATGTCGCATAACAGCCCGATTAGGGTGTTTTAATGGAGGTCATTTTTGCGATGATAGCATCGACCGTTTGTGATTGAAGTTCTTGTTGCATGCGTTGAGTCACCGCGCTTTTAATACCGTTGCCGATACCGTCTTTGCCCTCATAGAGTGTGGCTTTAACAGCTTCCTTGGCGCAATCGCGACCCAGAAGACGAATGACGACTGTCTGGGCCTGCGAGGTGACCTTATTGATGACCTGAGGTTTAATCGAAGCGATTTCTTTGGCGGCGCTCGTTTGTCCTAAGGTAACAAAGGCCCATTGTGTGAGAACTTTCGTGTCGGATTGCGAGGCGCTTCGGGTTAGACACTGTCCGAGTTCGTCGGCGTACTGTCCTGCGCAGGCAGCACCGGCCACAGTCATAGCCAGGAGTGAAAAAAGTAGTTTTTGCATATTGGTTCCTTTTTAAGACCTTCAATTTTAGAGACTGCGGATAGGTATTGGTTTTTAAAATCGTTAAAATACACAGATCAATATGGAGAGCGGCTGTGAAGCGTTTTGTAGAACTCACCGTGAGAAAAGGAAGCACGTTGGCTTCTCTGGAGCGACATAATCCGGAGGATCTGCACGTTGTGCTTGAAGCCTTTCTGACTTATTTACCGGATGACCTGATTTCGGCTTCAACAGCCCTTACCAAGGCACAGGAATTTTTAGACGGCGCCGGTGACTGGTTGCGCGAAACTCCGGTCTCCATTCTGTTGCAGTCTTTGAAAAAAGGCTTGATTTTTGAGGCAACGGTCGGTTACCGGAAAAATAGTCGGGATCGATACACGCGTGCGGAATTGGAAGACGCGGTGCTTTTGGAAGAAGAGCGTCGTGAGACACTGCGCAACGTGATGCAAAAAGCGCTTCAGCAGCGCAATCGAGAAATCAATTCTAAAAAACGTCAGACCAGTCCCTATGATCAGCACTTCATGCGTGAGGCTTTGGAGTTTGCTCGCGAAGCGGCTCAGGCCGGCGAAGTGCCCGTCGGATGCGTGATCGTTAAAGACGGTGAGATCATCGGTGTGGGACGCAATCGCTCGATTGAAGATAACGACCCCAGTGCGCACGCAGAAGTGATCGCGATTCGTCAGGCTTCGCAAGCGCTTGAAAATTATCGCCTGACCGGGTGCACTTTGTACGTGACGCTGGAACCGTGCGCGATGTGCGCGGGGCTGATTGCTCACGCGCGTATCGCTCGTGTGGTATTCGGCGCCAGAGATGAGAAAACGGGTGCGTACGGTGGAGCTTTTGATTTGCAAAGCACGGCTAAATTAAATCATCGTGTCCAGGTTGACCAGGGGGTTTGCGCAAAAGAAGCAGCTGCCCTTTTAACGGAATTTTTCGGAGAAAGACGACATGCCTAACTACCCGATTCGTGTGGGCTTTTGCGCTCCGTCTCGTGCCGTCATGGATATTTCAACGCCCGCGCTTGCCAAACTGTATTTCAAGGACCGGGGGGCAGATGTCGTTTTACACGACACGGTCTTTAAAAACGTCAAACAGTTTGCGGGAACAGACGCAGAACGCGTCGACGGACTCATGTCTCTGGCTTGCGATAAGGAAATTGATTTGGTTTTGCCCATTCGCGGCGGATATGGTCTGTCGCGAATTCTCGATAAGATCGATTACGCCGCAATTGCAGCTCGTTCTCCGGTTCTGTGCGGATACTCGGACTTCACCGCGTTTAACCTGGCGTATTTGACCAAGACCGGAAACGTCAGCTATCAGGGCCCCAATGGGACAGATTTTGTTGATACGCCTGTTTTTTTGACGGAGAAAAGTTTTCACGGAGCACTCTTTAATGAAGAGTGGGTTGCATCCTTTCCTTGCAAGGAAGCTCCCGATCTGGATTTAGAGGGAACGCTTTGGGGCGGAAACCTCTCGATGGTTGTCTCCCTTCTCAGCACATCTTATTTCCCGGATATTGAAGGGGGCATTCTCTTTTTAGAGGATTGCAACGATCGGGCCTATCGTATTGAGCGGCACATGGCTCAGCTTGAAATGGCGGGTGTTTTGGCAAAACAAAAGGCCATTATTTTCGGCGATTTCCGAGACGCGGATCCGGCACATCCGAAAGAAAATGATTTTCTTTTTGCCGATGTGCTGCAATACTTGCGCGAACGGCTGCCCGGGATGCCGATTTTGCACGGTTTGCCTTTCGGTCATTCGCCGGTGAAGATCACTTTGCCCGTAGGTGCTCGCGTCAGAATGCGCACGGAAAAGGGATACGTGGTTCTCTCAACGAAAGAGCATCCGCGCGTCAGCCCGCGTTTTTAATTCTTGAAAATCATCATGTTGGGTTGGATCAAAGCGCAATGGTATCGTTTTGTCACCAACGGCGCTTTTCATAGTGAGAATATGTCAATTGCCCAGTGGCGTAGACGCCACTCGCGGGTGTTGGTGCGGCAAATTCTCAGTTCACTGAAATTGCAGCCTGTGGCATTGGCGGCAGAAGTTGCCGGCGCTTGCGTTACAGCGATGTTTCTCTGGGATGTTGTCAACCCCATCCTTTTATTTTTCTGGCTTTTACTGGTTGCGGTTCATTTTTACGGTTCCGTAGACTTCAATCGTCGCTTCTGGGCCGACCGTTATCGTCACGCCCGCATTCATTTTTGGATGCGCGCCTGGATGGTCTTGGCGATCGTCGGCGGCATGATTTGGGCACTGGCCGGCATTACGTTCGCTTATAACATCGGTAACGATTCAGCCTCCCAAGTCATTCTTTTCTCCGTCATTTTGACGGTTACTTTTGCTTCCTGGCCGGTCTATGCCTGTTGGTTGCCGAGTTTGGTTGTTTTTACTCTTTGTGCGGTTACCCCTTTGGTTTTGCGCCTGGCGCTCATTTTCGGATGGTCTCGCCTGATGATCGCCGCCATGTTGGTGACGGTGGTGGTTTTCATGTTCTACTCCGGGAAACGTTTCAACGAAATCGTTCAATCTTCGGTCCGAAACGATCAGGAAAATGAGATGCTTGTAAAGCGCTTGACTCTGGAGAAAAACCTGGCCGAAAAACTGCGCCGCGAAACTCAGGAACAGAGCCGCTTGAGAAGCCGTTTTTTTACGGCGGCCAATCATGATATTCGGCAGCCTCTGCAGGCGATCGGAATTTACATTCAGCTGCTCAGAAAAAGTGATGATCCTAAAACTCAGGCCATTGTTGAGCAGCTTTCAAAAACGACTCAGGGTCTGCAGACGTTGGTCGGTCAGATTTTGGAAGTCTCCAAATTGGAAACCGGTCACACGAAAGTCAATATTGAGCCTTTGAAACTATCCACATTGCTTGAAGAGTTGGCGCTTGAGTTTGAGCCGATTGCTAAAGACAAAGGACTAAATTTCAGACTCAAAAATTTGGATGTCAACGTATGCACGGATGCTCAGCTGCTCACCCGAGCGATTCGTAATCTGATTACGAATGCAATCGCTTATACCGAAAAGGGAGAGATTGTGTTGGCTGCTCGTCGGGTGGGCGGACGTCGTGTGAGTATTTGCGTGGTCGACAGCGGTATCGGCATTGAGAAAGCCGAACAGAAGAAAATTTTCGATACTTTCTATCGCAGTGAATGCACCCGCTCACAAGTCGAAGGCTATGGTCTGGGACTCTCCATTGTGAAGGTGATTTGTGACCAGTTGCAGCTCAAACTCAGTTTAGGCTCTCATCCCGGTCGCGGCTCCATCTTTCGCATTGAGTTGCCGATTCATGAGGCTGAACAGGCTCGTATTTTCAGCAAAACCCGTCGCAAGTCGCAATCCGTGCAAAAACTCAATGCTACGGTCGTTCTTATTGAAGACAACACACCGGTGCGCGAAAGCCTTGCCGCCTTGATGCAAAGTTGGGGTGTTCGTGTTATCGCCTCTGACGTCTGCAGCGATCAATTGATGAAGGAGGTTGAAGAAGCCTCTCAGATTGATGCCGTGGTCTCCGACTTCAATCTGGGCGAAGGGGAGGCAACCGGTCTTGAATGCATTCTGAGACTTTCACTGGCCATGGGTGAAACGGTTCCGGCCATTTTGTTGACCGCGGTGTCTTCAGAAGTGATTGAAAAGCACTACATCCGAACACTTCGCGTGTTGGGTGAGCGTGAAGCGGCACTTTTTGCCATGCCGCGCATTATGCAAAAACCGGTGACAGGTGAGGCGCTCAATGAGGCGCTTGCGGAACTTGTCGATCAAAAGCGCTAAATACCGACATCAAATCCATGTCGGCGGGCTTCTAAAAGTGCCTCCGTTCGATTGCTGGCTCCAAAGGCTCGATAGATCGCCGTGACGTGAGTTTTCACAGTGCCTTCCGACAAATTCAGTTCCTTGCAGATTCGCTTAATAGGCGCGCCTTTGGCTAAGAGCTCCAGCACATCTTTTTGTCGTTCGGTCAAATGCACGCTGCCGGCCTCGCCCGAAGGTTCGCGGGCAGTCAAAAGTCCGGTTTTCTGAGCCTGATTGAGAAGCTTGACAGGGATGTAGACGCCGCCTTTTAAAACAAAGCCGATGGCCGAAGTCAAAAGACCGGCTTCCAGGGATTTGGGGATAAAGCCTGCCGCCCCCATCTGAAGCACACGCACGATGCTGTGTTGATCCTGCAAACCGCTCATCACCAAGATCTTAAGCGTCGGGTGTACCGCGACAATTTCCTCCATAAGGGAAGTTCCTTGAACGCCCGGCATGGAAAGATCCAATATCATTAAATCAGCCGTTTCCCCATAGCGGTCAGCCAAAGCCATGGCGTCTTCTTTAGTATTGGCGCAATAGACCATGTTTTGTTGACCGTCGTAATCTTTCAGAAGCATCTCCAAGGCCATGGTGACAATGGAGTGGTCGTCAACGACTAAAAACTGCATTCCTAGTTTCCTCAAATTCAATTGCGTCTATTTTAAGGCATAGTTTGGTGGAAAAACGGCGCTCAAAATCATCATTTTGTATTTCTGAGGTTTTAGCCAAAATTGCTTTGTGCGTTACAATGACATCCGTACTCGCTGAAAAAATCTATGATCAATCTGAAGACCTATTACTTTTCTTTTGCAAAATTCATCCCGATTTTGCTTTTATTATCGGTTGCCAGTCTGGCGGCCGCCTTGTTGTGGATGTTGGGTTACTCCAACACGACGGCTATTGGTCAAGCTGATATTTATTGGGTGTTTTATTTGCACATTGCCGCGGCCGCGGCCGCTCTTTTTTGTTACGGCGTTGTCGCTTTGTCGAGTCTTTTTCAGTTATTTGAGCCCAAAAGGCTGATGCCGATCGTTTTTTCACATGGTTTTGCGCCGAGCGGTTTCATTATGACGCTTTTTGCGCTCGGTTCCGGGGCGCTTTTTGGACGCCCGATGTGGGGAGCGTATTGGATTTGGGACTCCCGTTTGACCGCGTTGCTGATTTTGCTCTTTTTCTTCGGAGCGTTTATTTCGTTATCGGTTTCCAAAGTGAATAACCGTCAGGATTTAAATGATAGAAAGGCGGCGGTTTCCGCGCTCTTAGGTGTAGTGATCATTCCGGTGCTTTATGTCTTTTTCGATCTCTATACGCCGATGGCCCACGATTTGGACAATAGTCTGTTGCGTTCCAACGGACGCGACGCCTATGTGTTGATGATTCTGTTTTCTGTGACGCTTTTTACTTATATGCTGGCGATGTGTTTCAGTCGTTGCCGGGATGTGATTTTGGAGCGTGAACGGCGCGCAACTTGGGCTCAGGACGCAGCCATTGAAGGGGAGCTGTGATGTTTGAGGATTTTTTCTTATTCAATTTAAGCGAACAGGGCCACAGCGTGGTGCTTGTGTTTGTTTTAGCGGCTGTTTTGGCTGTTGCCGAGATTTGGAGCCTTAAAAATCGCCGTGCCAAAGCTTATCACGCGCTTTTGCGTGAAGGACGTGCTCGCTTAAGTGAGATGCGTCTTCGAATCGAGTGAGTTATTAGTGCACTGTACAAAAAAGTCGTGGCAACGGACCGATCGTTGCCACGACTTTTGTGTTTGAATCAGTAGGACTGTTCATCCACGCTCTTAATTTAACATAACCGAGTAATGGTTTCTACCTATTATCCTCGAATAAAAGTGAAGATTTGAGAAAAAACAAACATTGCAAAGAGAGAAACACTTTTTCAGATTTTCTTAAGTTTTAATTCTCCGAGTCTCGTGGCTGTTTTTAACCTTCCCGTTAGTGTCATTTCACAGTTTTTGCAGTCAAAAGTTGCTCGGTAGGTGTTCGGTCCGGATTTTAAAATCAAGGGATCGGGACGAAAGTGTTCTTTAAGCGAGGGATTGGCCTTGATTTTCTCAATATTGTCTTTCAGACAAAGCCCCAGCGCATACCGGACGCAGTGTTTTGTCACCATGAGGGGAACATCGCGTCGGATGGATCCGGTTTCCAGCGCAGGCTCTTGAATCTGAGCGCCGTGGCGGTGGTAAAAATGAACAGCCTGTTCGTTTAAAACATTGGCGCGAAAATCAGTCGCATCCGGATAGGGTAAGTTTTCCGTAACTGAGGCGGGCAAAAGTTTTTTAAAGTTTTGAGCTCGCGCTTTGCTCAGTTTTTCGAGTGCTTCGCGTCTTAAGTTGTTCACAACACTGGCCGGTGCGAAATATCCCCGGTCGTTGATCTCCAGAGTGTAGATTTCGTAATCGGTTTCTCCGGTTTTGCGAAGATTCTTTTCAATGTTGGTGCGATTTTGATCCGGGCGTGAGGCCTGCTGCAGCTGATCAATTTGCGCCTGCACCTTGACACAGTTATCCCGCTGGTCACGAACTGTCAGGGTGAAACCGTTTTCGCTTGCCTGCCAAAGTGCGCTCACTCCGATCAAGCGTTTGGCTGTGGATTTCGTCAACTGCTCTTCAAAGGCTTGATCACGGTTGCGGTACAGGATAACACCGGGGGCTAACTGCGGATGTTTTTTCAAAATGGGGCGATCTCGCAGGGTCAGACGCCAACGACCGGGCTCTAATTCTTCAGCTCGGTTTACCGCAAATCCCATCAAGTTTTTTTCTCGAGTCAGGTAGGTCATGCCGTCGGCATTGTGCAGTGTTTCATGCGTAGCGACCTCGAGCGCATCGGCGCTGATTCGCACAATTTTCCCAATCTTTTCGCCCGCGTTTTTCGGTGTTTCAAATACAGCCATGTCATGATGACGATCGCGGGTGAAGTAATCCGTAAAGCCGCGGTTGAAGGATTTTTCGGGAGAGGGCACAAAATCAATAACGCTTTTGCCGTCACTGGAGCGGCAAAGATCGGAGCGGCGCTTCATGATTTCATCGATCAGGAGCCGGTAGTGAGCGGTGATGTTTTTAACATAGCCCACATCCTTGAGGCGACCTTCGATCTTAAAACTTCTGACTCCGGCGTCAATTAAAGCTTCCAGATTGGTAGACTGGTTATTGTCTTTTAAAGACAGAACATGTCGCTCATGGACAAGTTCACGGCCGTCTTCAGTAAAGACGCTGTAGGGGAGGCGGCAAAGCTGGGCGCAGGCTCCGCGATTAGCGCTTCGACCTGTCGCCGCAAAGCTCGCATAACACTGCCCCGAATAACTTACGCATAGCGCTCCGTGGATGAAGTATTCAATGCGAGCCGTTTTCAGCGTTTCATAGCATTGACGAATTTGCTCAAGATTCATCTCACGGGCGAGCACGACTTGAGAAAAGCCAACGCTTTCCAAAAAGCGGGCTTTTTCCGGAGAACGCACATCGCATTGAGTTGAGGCGTGCAGCTGAATAGGGGGCAGATCGCTGTCAAGTATCCCCATGTCCTGGACGATCAGCGCATCGATTCCGTTTTCATAGGCAAGTTTTGCCAGTTCGATCGCCTCAATTCTTTCTTCATCGTTCACGATGGTATTGAGCGTCATGTACACGCGCGCGTTAAAACGATGAGCGAAATCCGTCAGGCGCTTAATGTCGGCAAACGTGTTGGCTGCTTCAACACGCGCTCCGAACCCCGGTCCTCCGATATAGACAGCGTCGGCACCATGCAAAATGGCTTCAATGCCGATGTCTGCGTTTTTGGCGGGAGCTAAAAGCTCAATCGGTTGCGCTTTCATTACGGTTGAGCTCCTTGAGCGGTTGTATCCGTTGTCGGTGCGGCTTCTGATATGGTTTGGGTTTCGGAATCTGTGGCGGAAGCGCTCGGTTGCTCAGATTGATCGACTGGAGCGACTTCAGGCACTGGCCATGGAGCGCAGGCTTGAATTTTCAGCGTTTCGGCTAATTTAGAGTCGCCTCGTTTTAGGGCGATGGCCGCCGGACTGATGCCTTGGTCATTGCATAGGGTTTTGTCAGCCCCCGCGTTTAAAAGAACACGGACTGTCGGGGAGGATATCACACGCGCGGCCATGTAAAGAGGGGTGACGCCGCGTTCCGTACGCACATTGACTTGAGCACCTTTTTCAATCAAAAACTTAGCCATATCGGTTTGACCGGTGCTCGCTGCGTAGTGAAGCGCGGTCCAACCGTAGTCGGCATTAACAGGCGCTCCCATGTCAAGGAGTTTTTGCGCAAGAGCCTGATCACCCTTAATCGCCGCAAGCATCAGCGGAGTCTCTCCCCTTAAAGTGGGAACTTTGACGTTGATTTTGAAGCTTCGCAATAAAACCTGATTCACGCTCACTTTCGCGTCCATGCGGATGGCAAAGACCAAGGGGGTATCACCATTGGGCAAATAAAAGTTGGGATCATAGGCGAGTTCGCGAAGCATGTAGGCGACTTTGGGAGCGTCATCGCGCGCGATGGCATCTTGCATTTGTTTAGCAAGCGGGACATTGGGCTCGACCGTCTGCGCAAAACAGGCGAGGCTGCTTGATATAAGCACGGCGGCTAGGCTAAATTTCAACATGGTCTAATCCAAAAAAATGGTTGGCATTGCGCATTGTTAAAGCGGCAATATTTTCTACCGTCTCGCCTCTTAGCTGAGCCAGAAATTGAGCAACATAAGGGACAAACGCGGGTTCATTGCGTTTGCCTCTCAAAGGAACGGGGGCCAAATAGGGGCTGTCGGTTTCGATAAAAATTCGGTCAGCGGGCGCTTTTTGAGCAACTTCTTGAATATCAAGGGCGGAACGGAATGTCACAATACCCGAAAAAGAAAGGTATCCACCCATGTCCAAAGCTTGTTTGGCAAAATCCCAATCCCCGCAGAAACAATGCAACACAAAACCGCACGAATCAGCGCCATTGGTTTTCAGAATATCAATGGTGTCATTCTGAGCTTGTCGGGAATGAATGATGAGAGGCTTGCGCGCAAGATTGGCCGCCGCGATATGAGTGGCAAAACGATTGCGTTGCCAACCAAGAGGTTCATGGCAGTAGTGATAATCCAGACCGGTCTCTCCCACGGCAACCATTTTGGCGTGTTTGACGCGCGAAGCAATCTCTTCGGCGGTTAAGTCCGGCAAGCTCTCGTCCTGAGGACTGACGGCAAAGGCTCCATATAGGTCCTCATGCAATTGAGTCAGATGCAGAACGGAGGCGATTTCGTTTTCTTCCGTGGCCACCACAACCGCACGGCTGATTTGTGCTTCTTTCATGCGCTCAATGACCTCAGCGCGATCGTTGTCGAACTGGGGCATGTGGATATGGCAGTGGGTGTCAAAAAACATCATCTTTAATAGTTTGAAAGGGGCCATGGGCCCCTTTATCGGTACGGATTGTTTGAATCAACGCTTGCGGGTTAAATCGTAGAGCTCTTCGATTTCGTTGGCAAAGCGCTGCGCGATCTGACGGCGGCGAAGTTTCATCGTCGGTGTCAGCAAACCGTCTTCCGCGGTCCAGTGTTTACGCAGGATGTAGACGTTTCTGGGCACACAGTATTGGGGGAAATGACGGGCGGCCATGCGCACGCGTTTGACCACTTTGGCTCGAAGATCTCGGCAAAGGTTAAGAGCCGGACTGTCAGGAGAAATTCCCACCTCTTCGCAGATCAGTCTAAAGAGCATATCGTTGACCACGACTAAAGCCGTGATGTAAGGACGACCCTCACCCACAACCATCACTTGCTCAAAAAGATGATCTTCCTGGATGGCAAATTCGACATCAACCGGGCTGATCTTTTCCCCCGTGCTGGTGACAATGATTTCTTTAATGCGGCCTTTGATCCGCACACGGCCGCCATCGCTTAAATCCACCTGGTCGCCGGTTCTGAGCCAGCCGTCTTCGGTAAAGGATTCTGCAGTCTCTTTGGGCAGATTCCAATAGCCCTTCATCATGCTGGGGCCATAGACCTGCAATTCTTCATTTTCCCCTGCGCGAACCTGGCATCGGGCGAGCGGCAAGCCCACTGTAGCGGGGTGGTTACCGTTCATGCCGTTCATGGAAATCACCGGGCTGTATTCCGTTAAGCCGTAGGCTTGACGGATATTAAGTCCCATGGCGCAAAAGAATTTGGCAACCATGCCGTTTAACGCGGCGCCTCCGCTGACAATATATTTGAATCGCGGACCGAAGAGGGCTCGGACCGGTTCGGCCACTTGGTCGTAATAGAGGGCTTTGATGACACTGTCCATTTCAGGCAGACCATCTTCTTCAAGCGGCAAGTCGTTTTGACGGCAAAAATCGCGCCAACCCGCGGCCACGACACGGTCAGCCATGACTTGAGCCGAGGTGCCCAGGCGAGCGTACTGAGCCTGAATTTTTCCGTAGAACTGTTCAAGGATTCTCGGCACAGAGCACATGACGGTCGGTTGAATGTCTTTGAAGTCTTCAGCTAAGCGCATCGGTCCGCGGCTGAAAACAAGCGTGGCGCCATGGGCCACACAGTTGTAATAAGTCGCCGTGCGTTCGAACGTGTGCGATAGGGGCAAATAAGACAGGAAGAGATCCTCATCGGTCAAAGGCATTTGCTTGGCGATGTCCTGCACATTGGACAGCACCGCGCGATGTGTGAGCATAACGCCTTTGGGGCGGCCGGTTGTGCCGGAAGTGTAAACAATGGCGGCTAAGTCCTCTTCGCTCGGACCTTCGGGTAATTCGGTTTCATCGACCGATTCGCCGGCTTTGAGCCATTGATGCAGACCGCAGTAGCGCGTATTGCGGCTTGTGCCTTCTTCCTCCTCGGTGGTAAAGACCACTTGTTCAAGCGTAGGAACCGGCGTATCGGAATTGAAGATGGCGTTCCAACGGGCTTTGGTTGTCGTCACAAGGAAACGGCAACCGCTGTCGCTCATAATATAAGCGGCCGACTCCGGTGTATCGATGGCGTGAAGAGGAACGGGAACAAGTGCGTTGGCAAGCGCAGCTTGGTCAAAAATCAGCGCGTCGAGCGAATTGATCAACAGCATAGCCACGCGATCGCCGCGTTTTAAATCCATGGCGGCAAACGCTTTGCGCCAACACATCACTCGATGGGCAAATTCACGCCACGTGACGCTGCGCCAGGTTTCGCTCTCATAATCAAAATAGCGGTATCCCTCTTTGTCCGCCTTGGTTGCGAGGGTGTGCTCAAGCATCTCGGGAAGCGTTTTGAAATCGTCAATATATGTATGACTGGCCATTTTGATTCAATTTCTAAAAGTACTACTAAACCGGTTATTTTACCGAAAGATATTGGGAAAAATTAGGGTAAAACCAGGCAATTTTTCATACAAAAAAGGCGGGAATTGGAGTTTCCCGCCGGATAGAAATCAATCGTTTTTTTTAACCTGCGTGGGTTTCGTAAAGTTTGTTGATCTCGTCTTGGAAACGCGCTTTGATGATCCGACGTTTCAGTTTCAATGTCGGCGTGAGCATTCCGTTTTCAATACTCCAGGGAGTCAGCGACAGAACCATCGCGCGCGGCACACCATATTGCGGGAATCCGCGGGTGACTTTCTTGACTCGGCGAAGCAGATTTTGATGAACCGCCTTGGCTTTGAGCGAAGCGGGGTCATTGGGGTCGAGATTGAGCTCTTTGGCGAGTTCTTTCCAACGCTCACTTTCCAACACAGCGACGATACTGATATAGGGCAAGTCTTCACCAACGGCCATAACCTGCGCAAAATAAGGATCGCTTTCAATGAGCATTTCAAGATCAGCGGGCGGGATCTTCTCGCCGGTGCTTGTCACGATGATTTCTTTGATTCGTCCTTTAATTTTGACGTGCCCGCTGGGCAGCAGATCGGCTTGATCACCGGTCTTTAGCCAGCCGTCTTCAGTGAAAATATCCGCTGTCGCATCGGGGCGATTCCAGTAGCCTTTCATGACGCAGGGCCCTTTAACCTGAAGTTCGTCATTGTCGCCTAAACGCAGTTGCATGTTGGGCAACGGCATGCCGACGGTCGAGGGATCATTTTGGTGTTCTTTGTTCACAGCCAAAATAGGGCTGGTTTCCGTCATGCCATAACCTTGGAAGATCGGAATGCCTAAACCGATAAATGTGCGGGCTACGGTTTGATTGAGCGCGGCCCCGCCGGAGATAAAAGCGTGGGGCTTAACGCCGCCGAAGACTGCGCGAAGCGAGGAGCCCACTTTGTTATCGAGCCAATTGCCCACTAAACCGTCAAGGCACTCACGCCAACTGTGCTCGACCGGTAGGCCATTTTCTTTGCAAAAACGTCGCCAACCGACTTCAACCGCCCAATTAAAGACATAGCGCGTTACGGCACCTTCTTTGGCCAGTTTGTCATTTAATCGAGCGTATATGCTTTCGTAAATTCGAGGAACCGACATCAAAATCGTCGGGCGAACATAGCGCAGATCGTCAACGATCTGGAGAATGTTTCGGTTGAAATAAATCTGATTGCCCATTCCCATGGCGAGGTAGTAGGTCGTCGTGCGCTCAAAGGTGTGCGACATGGGCAGGAAAGAGAACCACGTATCTTGCGGGGCCGGACGGATGTTGCCCATAACCCCTTTGGCGTTTTCGAGGATGTTTTCATGCGTGAGCATGACGCCTTTGGGGCGACCGGTAGTGCCGGAGGTGTAGACCAGCGCGGCAAGGTCACCGGGGTTGATATCAATTTCAGGCAGAGCAATGTTTTCCGCTGCGTCGAGCCAATCGGCCAATGTGCAGACATTGATTCCCGCGTTATTGACTTGGTCTTCTTCAGGGATGGTGTCGTCGGTAATGATGACGGCTTTGAGATTGGCTAACGTATCGGCCTGTCGGATTCCTTTCCATTTCAGGTATTTTGCCGTAACCAAAACACGGGCTTCGCTGTCGTTCAAAATGAAGGCACTGGAGCCCGGTGTGTCGACAGCATGAAGGGGAACAGGCACTAAGCCGCACGCCAGAGCCGCTTGGTCAAAGCAGATTGCGTCAATGCCGTTAGGCAAGAGCATTGCAACACGGGAACCCTTTTCCAGATTAAATTTGGTAAATGAACGACGCCAGCGCTGTACTCTTTCATAGAGTTCACGATAGGTGAGCGTTTTCCAGGTCTTTTCAGCCGTGACGTACTGGGTCAGTGCCGGAAGATCATCGTGGCGACCCAGATGATGGGTGAGCACCTCAGTGAGATTGCGGATTTTTAAGAAATCCTCATAGCGGGATTGTGTGGTTTCCATAACGCTCTTCTATAGCAGATTTCACTCGTTGTAACCGAGTAAGAATACTGGTATTTGCCCTTAATGTTAAGAGAATCATCCGAACGGATTAGCTCAGACATTCAAAAGAATGTCGGGCTTGAAAGAGGGAAAATTTTTAAAAATCTGAGTGAAAATAATTAGAAAATGACTTTGAAATAGGTGAAAGAACCTAAAAATTCAGAAAATTATTCAGTAGTGTCCAAATCGAACTTTAAAAATGCAGCTAAATTCTGTTCGTCTCCG
>ERZ791796.907-NODE-907-length-23185-cov-2.660614_pt1 | contig 23185 bp, 17 predicted proteins | sample MGYA00510311_ERZ791796 | MGnify/ENA primary metagenome ERZ791796 (study PRJEB30046, sample SAMN00792042) | human gut metagenome | study: EMG produced TPA metagenomics assembly of the A metagenome-wide association study of gut microbiota in type 2...
TGCCATACTAATTTGAAGCTAATCACAATAAGGATTATTCCGTTGTGAAAACATCTAGGTTGCCCTCGTCCTTTATCGGGGGCTTTTTTTTATTTATTCCAACAAAAGAATGAACATACTTATCTTAAATGGAAGTCCCCGGAAGAACGGGAGTATTTCGCAAATGCTGGAAAGCATGAGGGAAGAAGCTGAAAAGGCGGGCGCTACCGTTCAGGTAGTGCGTGTAGACAGTTTGCAGGTAAAACCTTGCATGGGTTGCATGAGTTGCCGCGAGGCGCTGAAGTGTGTTTTTCCCGAGGACGGCGCACAAGAGACCCTCCAAAAGATAGGGAAATGTGATTTATTTATTATTGGAGCACCTTGTTATTGGGGTAATCTGCCCGGACAACTGAAAGTTCTGTTCGACCGCATGGTGTATGGTATGATGGGCGAAAGTCCGCGTGGAATACCAATTCCTTTGCATAAAGGAAAGAAGGCTATTCTTGTAAGTACCTGCACTACGATGTATCCTTTCAATATCCTCTTTAACCAGACAAGAGGTGTAGTGAAAGCTTTGAAAGAGATTCTTAAATGGAGCGGTTTTAAAGTGATTGCCTCTGTGGAAAGAGGTGGGACAAAAACAAATCCCCTAAAAGAAAAAGACTTGAAACACTGTCGGAAAGTCATTCGTAAAGTGTTGAAATCCTAATTAAGAACCGGAGACGTTATACTTTCCTCCTTTATTAATAATAAAATGCTCAGGGAGTTTAAGGAGAAAGATATAGGAAGTTAAGCACAAACGCCTATATATCTAAGGATTTTTATAAGGATGTGTAAGACGAAAGACGTACAGCATTCGCTTGGAAGACGTAGAGCATCGGGTAAGTAGACGTACTGCATGAGGAGGGAAGACGTAGTGTATCGAAATTGTCCTTAAAGGAGACTGAATTCTCCGTTAAGAGGAACGGATAGGTAAAGATACAAAATAAATGAGGAATTTCCAAATAAAAGCGATTCTAATAGCCGATATATGGGTAAACAATAAAGTGCCGATGTTCCCTAAAAGCATCGGCACTTTTATTTGTTGTAAAAGAATTGTTTATACCAAAAGTAAAGAAGTGAAAGTGAGTATTGTATAAAGTGTTACATTACTTCTCCGCTAAGGTAAAGTCGAGTTGTTTCTTCTCCAGATTGGCGCGGGCCACCTGTATCTTTACAGGGTCACCTAAACTGAATTTCTTATGGTGCTTGCGTCCTATCAGGCAATAATTCTTTTCATCGAACTCGAAGTAGTCTTCACCCAAGTCGCGCATCGGAACCATTCCCTCGCACTTGTTCTCGTTAATTTCCACATAAATACCCCACTCGGTAATACCGCTGATAACGCCTTCGAAGGTCTGACCGATGCGGTCGGCCATGAACTCTACCTGCTTGTATTTTACACTGGCGCGTTCGGCGCTTGCAGCAGTCTGTTCCATGGCGGAGCAATGCTCGCAGAATTCTTCGTATTTATCTTGTTGTACCGTTCTTCCCCCTGACAGATAACGGGTGAGCAAGCGGTGCACCATCATGTCGGGGTAACGACGGATAGGGGAGGTGAAGTGCGTGTAATAGTCGAATGCCAAACCATAGTGACCGATATTATAGGTACTGTAACGTGCTTTTTGCATGGCGCGCAATGAGACCGTTTCAATCAGATTCTGCTCTTTCCGGCCTTGAATGTCGTCTAACAGATGATTGATGGATTTGGAAATTTCCGTTTTGGTTCCGGCCGTACGCAACTTGTAACCGAATCGTACGATAAAGGCTTTCAAGTTCTCCAGTTTGTCTGGGTCCGGCAAGTCGTGGATACGGTACGGGAATACTTTTGCTTTTACGTTACGGGCTACTTTACCAATTTTTTCGGCTACGGTACGGTTGGCCAGCAACATAAACTCCTCGATGAGTTTGTTGGCTTCTTTGGCCTCTTTGAAATAGACGCTCAGCGGCTTTCCGTTTTCATCAATCTCAAACTTTACTTCACAACGGTCGAAATTGATAGCTCCGGCAGCGAAACGTTTCTCGCGGAGAATCTGTGCCAAACGGTTCAGTGCAAGGATTTCCTCTTTATAATCGCCTTCGCCGGTTTCGATAACGGCTTGTGCCTCTTCGTAGGCGAAGCGTCGGTTACTTTTTATAATGGTGTGTGCAATGTGTGCATCTTTTATTTCTGCTTTATCATTTAACTTGAAGATAACGGAATAGGTTAACTTCTCTTCATCCGGACGCAGCGAGCAAATGAAGTTACACAGTCTTTCGGGGAGCATGGGGACTGTACGGTCTACCAAATAAACCGAAGTGGCCCGCTTTTGTGCTTCCTTGTCGATAATGCCTCCCTCTTTTACATAATGGGTTACATCGGCAATGTGTACGCCTACTTCCCACAAACCCTCTTTCAGTTTGCGGATGGAGAGAGCATCATCAAAGTCTTTGGCATCTTTCGGGTCGATGGTGAAAGTTACCACATCGCGGAAATCTTCCCTACCTTCCATATCTTCTTTGGTAAACTCTGCCGGAATCTTGTCGGCAGCCGCTTCTACATTCTTCGGATAAATATAGGGCAAACCATATTCGGCTAGAATAGCGTGCATCTCGGTTGTGTTTTCTCCCGCCTTTCCAAGTATGTCCATCACTTGTCCTATGGGATTTTTGGCCTCTTCGGGCCATTCTATCACTTTCACTACCGCCTTGTCGCCTGTTTTTCCATTCTTCAGCTTGTCTTTGGGAATGAATATATCATTGGCTAAAGTCCGGTTCTCTGTTAATAGGAAAGCATAATGTTTGTCCACTTTCAGTGTGCCGACAAATGTATCGTTGGCTCTTTCGAGGATTTCTATGACTTCTCCCTCGCGTACATGGTTCTTTCTTTTTGCGAAAAGGGCTAACCGCACTTTATCGTTGTTCATGGCATGTGCCGAATTCCGTTCGGCTACCATTACCGCTTCTCCGCCTTCGCTGGGAATGAACGAATTCTTGCCGTTACTCTTTCTTTGGAATACACCTACCAATATTTGGCCATGGTCGTTATATTTATAATGTCCTTTTTCCGTTTCGCTTATGTAATCGTCTGCTACCATATCGCTAAGAATATCTATGCAAAGCATCTTTAGCGGATGTGTATCCAAATGAAGTTCGGAAAAGATTTGTTTGGTTCCTAAGCTTTGGTTCGCTTTTAGTTGGAAAAGAGCTATCAATTTTTCAACCAATACTTTTTTAGTCATGCGTTTGCCGCCTTTTTTACCCGATTTGCCCATAATTGTATGTTTTATGTAGTCGATTGATGTTACAAAGAAAAGAAATTTATCGGATAGTCTGTGCGATAAATTCATTTATTTCACTGGAAGTCGTATCTTTGTGGCAAATTATATGACGAATGGAACCCCAGAAAAGAGCCCTTGGTATTTATAAAGTAACGATTGTGGGCAGCATTGTTAATTTTTTGCTGGTCGCGTTTAAATTTGCTGCCGGCATCTTGGGACATAGTGCGGCCATGATTGCGGATGCGGTACATTCGTTGTCCGATTTGGTGACGGATGTCATAGTGGTGGTGTTTGTGCGAATCTCGAATCGTCCCGAAGATAAAGACCATGATTACGGTCACGGTAAGTATGAAACGTTGGCTGCGGCTTTTATTGGAATCATCTTGCTGCTGGTTGGTGTGGGCATTTTCTGGAATGGAGTAAGTCAGATAGGGCTGGTCATAAAAGGAGGCGTGCTGGAGAGTCCCGGCATGATTGCTTTCTGGGCTGCGATTCTTTCTATTGTTTCCAAGGAATTAGTGTTCCGCTATACCATTTATAAAGGGAAACAGCTCCATTCGCAGGTGGTTATGGTGAATGCTTGGCATCATCGAAGTGATGCGCTTTCGTCTATTGGTACGGCTGTAGGCATCGGTGGAGCTATTCTGTTGGGAAACTCGTGGACTGTGCTCGATCCGATAGCGGCGGTTGTGGTCAGCTTGTTTATTATCAAGGTCGCTTTTCAGTCGCTTATCCCCTGTGTGGAAGAACTGTTAGAGAAATCGTTGCCCGAGGATACAGAGAAAGAAATAGAGAAAATTGTGCTTTCTGTGGATGGAGTGAGTGAACCTCATCATTTGCGTACCCGGCGTATAGGTAATCATTATGCCATAGAGGTGCACGTCAGGATGGATGGTCATATACCCTTGTATCAAGCACATCAAACAGCTTCCGGCATTGAGCGGAAGTTGAAAGAACAATACGGAGAGGAGACGCATGTGGGCATCCATGTGGAGCCGGTTAAAGGAAAGGAATAGAATTATGAAGATACTTATAACAGGAGCCAGCGGCTTTATCGGTAGTTTTTTGGTAGAAGAGGGACTCCGTAGGGGAGATGAAGTTTGGGCCGGTATGCGGCATAGCAGTTCTCGTCGTTATTTGCAGGATAAACGGATTCGGTTTGTGGAACTGGATTTCTCTCGTCCCTCTGCTTTGTCGGACCAACTCTCTTTGCACCAGCAAATTTATGGCGCATGGGATGTGGTGATTCATTGCGCGGGAGTGACAAAGTGCTTGCATAAGGACGATTTCATGCAGGGAAACTACCTCTATACAAAACATTTTGTCGAAGCTCTGCAGGCGTTGGAGATGGTGCCGAAACAGTTTATTTATGTCAGTTCATTAAGTGTTTTCGGTCCTATTCGTGAAAAGGAGTATACTCCGATTCGGGAAGAGGATACTCCGGCTCCCAATACAGCTTATGGAGAGAGTAAATTGGAATCGGAGCGTTATTTGCAGAGCCTGCCCCAGTTCCCCTATGTGCTGTTCCGGCCTACCGGGGTTTATGGTCCGCGTGAAAAAGATTATTTCTTGATGGCTAAGTCAATAAAGCAACATCTGGACTTTGCGGTTGGCTATAAACGTCAGGATTTGACCTTTATTTATGTGAAAGATTTAGTGAAGGCTATTTATCTGTCGGTAGACAAACGAGTGGTTCGCCGCGCCTATTTTGTGAGTGACGGCAATGTCTATGCGAGCCGTGCTTTTTCCGATTTAATACAGAAAGAATTAGGCAATCCGTATGTTATCCATATCAAATGTCCGTTATTTATCTTAAAAGTAGTATCTTTGCTGGCCGAAAAAGTGGCGGCTCAATTAGGAAAGAGCAGTACGCTTAACGGTGACAAGTATAAAATAATGAAACAACGCAACTGGCAATGCGACATTTCTCCACTAGTTAACGAACTGGGTTATCGTCCGGATTACAATCTGGAAAGAGGGGTAAAAGAAATTGTTGCATGGTATAAGAATGAAAAATGGCTTTAGAACTACTTAAAAAGACAAACACACAGAAGGGACTGTTTGCTATTGAAAAAATAGGGTTAATCTATACCCTGATAACGACTTGTATCATTGCTTACCTTTATTCGCGGATGGAGCATCCGTGGGAATTGCTGTTCGGGCGGACCGCTATTGTTGTCGTAACGGGATTGCTTTATCTGTTGTATCAAACATACTCCTGTAAGTTGACTTCTTTCTTGCGTACGGCATTCCAATTGGGGCTGTTGGCTTATTGGTATCCGGATACTTACGAGTTTAACCGGTATTTTCCGAATCTCGACCATCTATTTGCTTCTTGGGAGCAAACTCTATTCCATTGTCAGCCGGCCATAACCTTTGCATCGGATTTCTCTTCGGCCTGGTATAGCGAAGCATTTAATCTGGGTTATTTCTCTTATTATCCTATGATATTCTGTGTCGTGATATTCTATTTCCTTTTCCGTTATAAAGATTTTGAGAAGACAGCCTTTATATTGGTTGCTTCCTTTTTTATCTATTACCTGATTTATATATTTGTTCCGGTAGCCGGTCCGCAATACTATTTTCCGGCCATAGGAGCCGAAGAAGTAGCAGCCGCACATTTCCCTCCTGTTGGCGATTACTTTAACTACCATACCGCACTTCAACCTTCTCCCGGTCAGGAGTGGGGATTCTTTTATCGGTTGGTCGATGCGTCGCAGGAAGCGGGCGAACGTCCTACGGCAGCTTTCCCCAGCTCTCATGTCGGCATTTCCACTATTTTGTTGATATTGGCTTATAAAGCGAAGAAAACATTGTTTTTGGTTTTGCTTCCATTCTACGTATTGTTATGTTGTGCCACCGTATATATCCAAGCGCATTATTTGATTGATGCCATCGCCGGATTTATCACAGCGTTTATCATTTACGGTATTTCTGTGTGGATGTATACCCGTTGGTTTGTTCCGGTAGGGAAATTGGAAAGGCCTTCTTATTAAATTGTCTATTCTTTTACATGTAATGGAAATCTTTAAATCAAGCTTTATTGTGATTCCTTTTGTCTATTAAAACTTTTATTAATGGAAAACATTAGACCGTTCGATATTAAAATGTACTGCATAGAATTATTTTAAAAGAAACATAGCAATATGAAACTTCGATATTGCTATGTTTTCTTTGAGGAAATATGTTTATGGTTTAAAGTGAAAATTAACGCTTACCGGATTGTAATGCTCTTCTCCGGTGGGGTCAGTATACAATAGACTTCCACCGCAGAAACCTTTAAATATCTTTAATTCAGGATAATAAGCGAGTTTGAAGTTTAGCCCTTCTCCTTGTTTTGGAATCTTTACGTCTAAGCCGGAAAAACTAATACCTTGTACAGAATAGTGCCAGAGACGTATATCTCCGGTTTGGACATTGTGCTCGTAAAGAGCAGTTAGCTCCACATGGGCATCGTAACCATCCACGCTTGTGTACACAATAAGTTTCTTCTTTATGCACTTCAACTGTTCCGTGTTATATGCTGTCAGTGTATCGGGTTTCACAAGTAATATACTGTATCGTGAGTTTTTCTGAGTCTTTATTTCGCCGCTTTCAAGACGTTGGCACAGATTGCGGAGGTCTTTGTATAGATTCGCTTTCTGTTCAGCACCTATTCTGCGGCTTTTCAAGTTAGAATAGTCGATACGGTAATATTTGCTCATTATTTCCCAAAGCTGATACTCTTCGGGTGAGGTTTGGTTCTTTACCCATGCTGGAATGACTCCGCGCTCTGAGTAGTTCCACTCTGCCTTATTGGCCGGTTTTTGTGCAAAACAGCTCATGCCGCATAGTGCAAATAATAAAACGAAATATAATGTTTTCATGGTATGCTATTTTTAAAGAGGAACTATAACACGTTTATGTATTTTTTCTGTTTGATAATTACGCATGGTATCATAATATTCCAATCTGCCACTGCAACTTCCTATTAAACTGGATTTTTTTAATTTAGTAATGCTTTGTTCATTCATTTTTAATTGTGCATCATCACTAATGAAGTCTAAGTCTTGTTGGCAGGAATATAATGATACTGTTATACCGATCGCTAATAAAAATAATTTAAGAAATTTCATGTTTTTGTTTTTTTATGAATAAAAGATTGGACTTATTTTCCTAATCAACTTTCGTTTGATCTAACGTTCTTTTATTGCATTCTTTCATGTCTGCGACAATAGAAAAAAGAAAAATAGAATGGTGGCGCTCTTTGTTTCATAATCGGTTTGTCTTTAGTTCATATTATTAATGCGGCAGTCTTGTTTGATTGTATTACCAAAATCTGACTTGCCCGTTCTCATAAGTGAATATTCTCTCTTCTTTTCCTTCGGTAAGGTTCTTCAGCCAATAGAGTGTGTTGGCGGGAACCGATTCAAATGTCAAGCTGTCTACGGTGGCTTCTTTGTATGCGATTTTCAACCACAGACAGGTTTTCCACATGGAGATTGCGGTGTCTATATGTTCGATTAGGAAATCTGCAGTTATGTTTTCTATATCTTCTTTCCGATAGTTTTGTCTAAAAGTGCTTTCTTTTCTCGACAGGATGGAAAGAATGGTACTTTGAGCTATGTAAGGCATATCGGAATGGAGGGAGTCGATAAGATGTTTGTGGGTAGAAAGGGAAGACGAACACAGTTCATAGTGTCTAGGCATGTTTTCTATCAAGAAGCGAGCAGCTTTGAGATGAAGAGTATCTGTTTCCTTTTGGGAATAATGAGCCAGTACTTTTTCTAATTCCGATCGGTTCTTTCCGCTTGACGTGAGTGCTTGGTCAAGAGCGGATGGGGAATATTGGCATGAGGTGACGATTACTATTTCTATTCCAATAAATAGTTTTTGCAAATTTCTTATATTTTTTCTGCAAATATTCATATTTTTTCTTTTTTATTAGATGATAATAAAATAAAAAGGTTTAACAGCCTGTGTGAATTTTAGAAAAAAGAGTCTTGTCTCCCGACAAAACTCTTTCCAATGTACCTAAAACCCTGAAAAGAAATGACTAATACCTGTTTACTAGAATCTATGTTCTTATTTTTCTGTTTCTTCTTCAGGAACCACGATAACGGGTTCTTTGCTTTCATCATCTACACTTGTACGCGGGTTCTTACTGAGTGGGTCGAAAATGCCCATACCTCCGAAACGGCTTTGCCATCCGATGGTTTGTACTACACCCGGATTGTTTCCTTGGTCACCGGTAGCCAATCCCATGAAATAGAGTTTCGGATCCCATACGATGGAGGTGAGCGTTGTTTCGCTGTCTGTTACATACATAGTTTGGATATCCTTGCGAAGCAAATTGGTAGAGTAGAACTCTGCTAGGGCTTTCACATCGTTGTTGGCGTAAGTGACGGTGGTTTCTTCTCCGGAAGCAGTTGTGGTCGTCATGTCCTCGGTTAGCTTCAAGGCTGTCGGTTTCTTGAATCCTCCTTCTTCCACTATAAACGGGTCGTAGAGTTTTTCTTCAGGAGCCGCATATATGTTAGGGTCGAAATAAAGCTCTATCCTGTGTCTGGGTACTTCGTTCAGTGGTTTTACTCCCAGATAGCGGCAGGGGTTGCCACTCCATGCTTTCAGTCCCCACCCGGGATTTAGCGCTTCCTGTCCTTCACCGCCATCGAACAACATCCAACGGTGGCAATCATCGAAACGTTTGCCTTCGTATGCCAGTTCAATCTGACGTTCGTAAAGGATGGCTTCAAACATCTTCGCACGGTCGGTCTTGATGGCTGGGTTGAGTCCGCAGTCGCCTTCATAACCAACACGCTGGCGGATGCGTTTCAACGCTTCCCACGCTTCGTCTAAATGATTGGCTCCACAGGCCGCCTCGGCAAAGTTCAGCAACACTTCCGTGTAACGGATGGCAATCAAAGGTTGACCATTGCTGCCAAATCCGCCGTCGTTTTGGAAAATGTAGAGTGCCTGATTGCCCAAGCTTGCGTCTTGCGATTTCTTGCGTATGTAGATAGTTTTACCGCTATTGCCCAAAGCGTCGGTGAAGTAACCTCCTTGAAGTTGGCTTGCTGCGTCATCAACGGTGGCATACCACGCAATGTTGTACAGTTTATATTGGTTACCCGCCGTATAAGGATAAGAAGATAAATCATCGTCTTCATCCTCTTTTTCAATCGTACCGTCAAATTTCCATTCTGTGCCAGGGAATGCGAAAGTACGGTAAAAACGCGGGTCGCGATTCAGGAAGAAAAGTTTCTTGTCGTAAGTATATTGTCCGGCTTCTGTCGGGCGTTTACCGTCGGCCATTGGGAAAGCATCCACCATTTCTGCCGAGGGAGTTACTTCTTTCTTGGTTGGATCGTCGGAACGGGAGCTGCTTCCTTTAGAGTTTCCCGGACGAATTTGTTGTTCCCAGCAGTTATACTGGTTGTTTCCGTCGGCATCGGATTGGTTACTGCAAAGCGCTACATAAACACCTTCCGAAACGTAGCCGTCGCTGGCGGTCATAGTGGTCCATATTTTGGCCCAGTTACTGGCGTTACTTCCGGGATTGCCTTCGTAAGCCAGACCAAAATGTCCTTCGGCCAATTTTTCCAATGCTTTCTTGTTTATTTCGTATGCTTCCGTCCAACGTTCGGCTTCGTCTTCCCGGTTGAATACCGGACTGGCATAGTAGTTGGCGATGATTCCACCCAATGCGTAACCGGCGCCGCCTACGATACGTCCCCAGTCGTTGGCTTCTTCTTCCCAACGTGCGGGTAGTTTCTCACCTGCATACACGCAGTCTTCGAGCATGAATTTGTAAGTATCTTCTGAGGACGAACGTACCACCCTTTGTTGAAGGCTATCTCCCTGAATGGTACTTTGTAATGTTTTGACGATAGGCAGACCTCCGTAGCGTTTCCACAAGCGGAAATAACGGGTAGCGCGGAAGAAGCGGGCTTGTCCGATAGCCCATTCCTTTTGTTGTTCGGTTAGCGTAGGGCTTTCCTCCACATGGGCGATGACATCGTTGCACTCACGTATCTTCTTCCAAGGGCTTTCGTTGATACCGTAGAAAAAATATTTGTCGATATTAGTGTTGTCCCATACTTCTGTCGGATTATTATAGCGTCCATATTTGATAAACTCATCCGTGTTGTTCGATAAGTCATCTGGCAGTCCTGACGGCCAGAGGTCCGGATAAAAATTATCCTTTCCGTTGGCGTATCCTTTATGATAAGGCAACGATTTCTGATAGAGATAATTCAGACGGAGCTTCAAGGAGTTCCAGTCATTGTATACGAGGTCAGGCCCGAAGTTGCCGTATGGTTGCTTCTCAGCCAAAAAGTCATCGCTGCAACCAATGGTAGCAGTTAGTCCCAAAGCTAATAGAATCTTTGAGCCTGTTTTATATATATTACGTACTTTTTTCATTTTCTATTCGTTAATGGTTAGAATGAAACTTTTACACCCATGGTAATTTTGCGTGTCACAGGATATTTGCCATAACTTCCGGCGAAATTGTCCCAAACGCCTTCCGGTATCGGATTGTAGAAACTAAATGCGTTCTGGCAGGTCAGGTTCAAACGAGCGTTACTGATACCAAATGGCCTAATCCATGATTTAGGTAGCGAGTAGGCAATAGAGATGTTGCGGAGCATGATTTTGGCGGCACTCATTCTCCAGAAAGTGGAGTTGTTGCTGTTTTCCTTATAACGTAAGTTAGGCATGCTTCCGTTGCGGTTGGCCAAGGCGAGGAGATTTCCTTGTACATCGTATACGTCATCGTAAATGAACATGTCTTTCCACATAGCGGAAATGTTTTTGGTTTCCATATCATCGAACTTCTCGCCTCTCAAGTCGCCCGGAACCGTGGTGTAAGCACCCCATTCAGCTTGGAAAGTAGCGTTCAGTGAGAATGATTTGTACATGACGTTCAAATTCAGGTTGGTATTGTACGGATTGTTGTTACGGTGAGAAATTTCCACTACGTCCACAGCGGTGTCAATCACACCGTCGGGTCCTGTATAGTTCCCGTTTTCGTCTTTTTGGCCGCGGATGTCTTCGTAAATCAACATACCCGGATGTACTTGAGACCTGGTCAGTCCTAAGTAATTAGTGATGTTGTATTTGTTGAAGTACTCTTCAATTTGCTGGTAACTGCGGAACATGCCGAGACAAGAGAGTCCCCATGTACCTCGGTCGGAACGTTTGTTCTTCACTTGGTCGCCGAAATCCCGGTCTTCGGCAGGCGGGAATGCTGCGTTGATAAGCTTGTTGTCATCGTATCCTGTACCCAATCCCACGGTGAACTGAAGATCTTTGTTGATGCGTTGTCTCCATTTCAGTTGTAGTTCCACACCGTATGAATCCATCTTGCCCCAGTTCTCGGGAGCGGCGTAGATACCTACGGTTCCCGGAAGTTGCCATGCGGAAGGCGTAACGAACATTTCGCGGGAGAAGTTGTAGTAAGCATCGAACGTAACAGAGAGGCGGTTGTCTAGCAGGGTAGCATCGATACCGAAATTGGTCTGATAGTTCTTGTCCCAACGGAGGTTCGGGTTCGTTCCCGATTTCTCCGGTAGTGCAAAGCTCCTTCCTGGAACTTTGCTTGGGTCGGTTCCAAAGATGGGGCCTCCATATTCGTTATAGGCATACAGCTGACACCATCTCCAGTTGTCTACGTTATCGCGTCCTAGAATACCGAACGAAGCACGGAATTTTAGAAAGTCGAGACCTAGTTTTTCCTTATTGAACCAATTTTCTTCCGACATAACCCATCCGGCGGAGACACTCGGGAAATAACCCCAGTAGTTGTCCGGTGAGAATTTGGTGGAAGCCTGCGAACGGAACAAAAACTCGAATAGGTATTTGTCGGCGTAAGCATAGTTCAAACGACCAATGTAAGCCAGACGACCACCTTCGCTGCGGTTCCAGTCTGTGGTTTTTGTCGATAAGTCGGAGAGGGAAGTAGACTGTCCGTCGGTGAACGAGAGAGGAGCCGTACCTTTACCGTTTATATTTTCCGATTCGTTCTCTCCTTTTTCAACTGAAAAGGTACCGCTGACATCGTGTTTGCCGAATTTACGGCCGTAAATCAACATTAAGTTCATCTGGTAACTGTCGCTACGGGACATAGAACGGCTTATATAAGATTTTTCTCCATCGTTGAGTTCACGTTTCTCTAAGTTTTCGAAGGCGGTGTAAGGGATACCTTCTAATATATCCGGATCGTAATCAATATCCGGGTAGTTGTCAATCATCAGGTTCGGATCGGTTACATATAAGTGGTGGCCGGAACCTCCGCGGTTGCGTACACGATAGACGATGTTCGACATACGGATGTCATTCTGCTTGTCGTTTCCTACACTTTTGGAATAAGTGAACTTTACACGCAGGCCTTTTAAAGGCTTAATCCAGCTGAAATCGTGCTCCAGGGAAGCCTGTAAGCTTAGGTTATTGGACGTTTGAAGCCGGTTGTTACGTGAACGGTAAAGTGACTGGTAGTTGTAGTAGTTACTGAACGAAGGGTCATTTTTCATACCGGAGTGATATATCGGGTAATCGCCTATTTGGTCGGGAACATAACGAGGGTTGAACAACATGTAACTGTAGTCCTCGTTGTTGCCACTTCCGCCCGAACTGGCCATGTGGGAGTTCTTGTTAGAGTAGTCGCCCGATACATTCAGTGCAGCCTTGAAATGTTTCGAGATGTTTACATTAATGCTGGCACGGTAATTCCAGCGGTCGTAATCTAATTTACCTATGTTACCATCTTGGGTATAGTATGAAACGCCGCCAAAGTAAGTCGCTTTTTCGGTACCTCCGCTGATGTTTACACTGTGTTGTTGGGTCAACGAGGAGGACCAGTATTTGTCCAATAAGTCATAATTTAGATTTTTCATGGCTTCCATCTCATCACCTTGGAAATATTCGAGTAGTTTGTCTTCGGAAGCTGAGGAACTTTTGTATTTTGCGGCACGGGCGGCGTTGTAGATGCGGGCATAGTCGTATGTATTTAACATATCGGCGTGTTTGATGGCGTCCACAAAACCAAATGTTCCGTTGTAGGAGATTTTTGGTTGTCCGGCCTCACCACGTTTAGTCTTTACCAAGATGACACCATAGGCACAGTAAGAACCGTAAACAGCTGCTGAAGCGTCTTTCAGGATGGTGATGGTTTCTACTTCATCAATGTCGAGGTTGTTGAAGTCCTCTTCAGTACTAATGAAGTCGTCGATAACGAACAATGGAGTTGGGTCGGCTACACCGCCGATAGGCTGTCCGCCTTGGTCAACTCCGGTCGGTACTAATGATACAGCGGCTTTTGCCTGACGGATGGTGATTTGTGCCGTTTCGCCCGGACGACCACTGCTCGGCATATCCACGTGAATGGAAGGAGACAGTCCGACAAGCGCCTCGGAGAGGTTACTTACAGAAAGGTCTTTCAGTTCGTCGGCACGAATCACTTCTACCGAGCCTGTTACATTTTTCTGTTTTCCGGAACCGTAACCTAAGGCTACTACCTCTTCCATCATATTTGTATCCTCTTGTAGTACAATTTTCGGATTATTCAGGTTCGATACGGTTTGCTTGGCATATCCGATAAAAGAGACTGATAATTTCCCTTTTTCCGGAACTTGAATGGAGAACTTTCCATCGATGTCCGTACTGGTTCCTACACTAGAGCCCTGTACCATAACGGTTGCACCCATAATCGGTTCGCCGTTCTCATCCACTACGGAACCGGTTACCGTCCGGGTTGTTTTTTGAGCCTGCTGTGCGCTAACGGGTAAAGCCGTCAGGAACATAAGGAGCAGACACAAGCTATATATAATCTGTTTTTTCATTACAAAATAGTTTATTGGTTAAACAAGTTAATAAGCCGGTAGCCAACGCGGGTCGCCACTGTTGTTTACAATAACTTCTCGTTCTTGTGGTGTGAAGTTTACACCAGCATTAGGTTGTGTAAAATCCAATGATTGTGTAATGCTACCCGTAAACTTCGGGTCGTATACACTGGCGAACGGAGTTCCGCTGTTGTCTTTATTTGTCGGGTCGGATGATTCGGGTTTGGTACATGATAAATGTTGAAACCATATTTTTTAACACCCATGCCGGCTAATGTTTTAATATTACAGATATCGTAGAAAATACAGTAAGTAATAGTTGTGCTCATACCTGTAGCATTATTATTGTTGGCCATTTTCTGTTTGCTATATGTTTTGCTGAATGTGCAACGATAGAAATCTACTGAGGCGGAACTATGTTCGCTGGTGGTGTTCCCGAATACTTTTTGCGGGTTACTGTTAGAACTGTTGTTGTAGCGAAGCCAATATCCACTGGAATCTTCAGTGTTGTAAATGGTGGAGTTATTGATATCGATATGTTTGATACATTTGCCCTTTTTGACTAAATTAATGAAAGGATCGCTTCCTTTGTTCTTTTGCTGTATAATACAGTGGGTAATGGTAAAGTACCACCAGGCACATTGTATTTCATTATCATGAATCATTGATTTAGGTAAGTCTTTTATCCAGCAGTTGGAGATGTAGATAGGGTCTTGTACGATATAGATATCTTTGATAGGACTTCCATCACGTGCGTAACCTAAATTTTGACTTTTTATAGAATCTGGCAATGTAGCTGTTCCTTCTACCTCTGTGCCGGCACTCATAAAGATAAACGAATTGGCACTACTCTCCGAACAATCGAAATTGATATATTTTATTTTTAATCCGGTAAAAGAGTAGAATGCACCTTTACCGGTCATTTTCACTTCTGCCCGTTTCAGTTTATCGCCACGGAATGTCATTCTCTGTCCACCGAACTCTATAGGTCCGCTGCAAGTATATACGCCCCCTGGTTCCAGGTCGATGGCAACTTCTTCACCTGTTACTTCTGGGAGCGGATGTTCCTGTAGATAGGTATAAATGTCCGCTCCATTTGGAATAGTAGCTACTGAGGGTACCAAAGTGGACAGGTTATAAATAATAGGAGCATCGTCATCTGTATTTCCATACGCTTCATTACCGAGTGCGCGGAGTTCTAATTTGTATTTGCTATCTTCAGTTACTGGAACGGTCATGCTTGAACCGTCAATTAAACGTTTTTCATAACCGTCGACAACCATCGGATTCTCAGGGTCATCCACATTGTAGAAGGAAACTTCATATCCTTTGGCACCAACCACTAACGGCCAGCTGATTCTTGCAGAAGTTCCGTCTACACTCACTGCAAAAGTAACACGTGTAGGAGTTTCCATTTGTGTGTCACTTACTCCTACATCAAAACCATTTGGAGAATCGTAGCCAATAGCGCAACTTCCCCAGAGTAAGGTTCCCGTTGCTAACAGCAGGGCATACGTCTTCCCGCGTAAAAATAAATACATGTTTTTCATAGATTTAAGATGGGGCTCTATTTAATTAATTGTCTTTATCTGATTTTTTGGCTGTAGAACCCTTTAACGGCCAGAAGTCAGATTTTATTATTCTCAAGCTGTTGTTCTTAAACTATCTCTCTTAGCCTCTCTCTTTGATGTATTTAAATTTTTCTCCTTCTCTAATTTGCTTAAAATATAGAGCTGTAAATGTTTTATATGATTAAGTCCTGGATGTACTTGTTGGGGAAAATTGATGTAGATTATATAAATAAGAATATGAAGAATCTAATTGTTTATACGTTATTTTTACGATGAACTCTGTTTTTTCGTCTAAATCACCATTTTATCAGCGAGGTTTTCATATGATTAAATATCAGCTTTACGCTTATATGGTTCTTCAAATATTTGATATTTTAACAGAGTTAGAAAGGAAAACAGAAATTTATAATACGGTTGAATTCTAATTAACTTTTTAATAGATAAAAAGTCTTTTAAAACAGAAATAGCAGGAAGAATACACAAAAGTACACAAATAATATCATTATTTACACTTTTTCTGTTTGTGTGAGTATTACTTTTACAACCTCAATTTATTAACATTTTATTATTAGCTTTAAAAAACAATAAAGAAAAAAAGAGGTCTCCCAACAAGTACATCCAGTACTTCATTAAGTAATTCCCTGCTATTAATATTTACTAACACCTAAATTTTAAACGAATGGAGAGAAAAAACGTGTGCTCAGACCAACCGGAGCACAAAGTTCGTCCCCGGGCTTATATAGCTCAGCGAACTATTTTTGCCTTTATCCTTTTTTTTATGTCCTTTGGGTATGTTGCAGCTCAAAAGGCTGAGATATCCGGAACCGTAGTAGACCAGTCAGGATTGCCGCTCCCCGGTGTATCCATTACGACGAATGATAAAAGCGTGAACGGTATTACCGATATCGACGGTAACTTTAGCTTGAAAGTAACCTCAGGCAAAGAGGTAAAGACCTTAACGTTCTCTTTTGTGGGCATGCAGAAGCAAGTCATCCAATACAAAGGAGGCAAAGTAAAAGTGACCATGAAAGAGGATACACAGCAGATTGGAGAAGTTGTTGTAACGGGTATGTTTGAACGTAAGAAAGAGGGCTTTACCGGTTCAGCCAACACGATGAGTGGAGATGAAATCCGTAAAATGAGTTCAGGTAATGTGTTAAAAGCGATTGAGTTGCTCGACCCCGGATTTCGTTTGGAGAGCAATACTTTTTCAGGCTCTAACCCGAGTGCTATGCCGGGATTCAGCATGCGTGGTCAATCGAGTATGGGAAACTATAGCACGGATGAAACCGTATATATGCGTGGTGATATCGATACCCGCCCTAACCAACCCTTATTTGTGTTGGACGGAATAATCGGTGTGGAAGTGACTAAGATTATTGACTTAGACCCTGCACAAATAGCAAACATTACTTTATTAAAAGATGCTGCTGCCATGTCAATCTATGGTTCTCAAGCCTCTAACGGTGTAGTGGTAGTGGAAACGAAAGCTCCGGAAGCCGGCAAATTGCGTGTATCCTATAACGGTAATTATAAAATCGAATATCCTGATTTGACAGACTACAATTTGTTGGAAGCCGCCGACAAACTGGAATTGGAAAGACGTGCAGGTTTTTACGATGAATATTATACAGGACAAACTACTGCCCAACGCTTGAAATTGTATCAACAGAAATTTTTAGAAGTACAAAGAGGAGTGAATACTTATTGGCTTTCCAAACCGTTACAAACAGTTTTCGCCCACCGTCATGGCGTTAATTTAGAAGGTGGAGATGAATCACTCCGTTACAAGCTCTATGCCGGTATTAATCAAGCTCCCGGTGTAATGAAAGAAACTGGTGTATATGGAAAAAGTGTTAGCTTGGATATACGATATAGATATAAAAACATTTTAATAAATAATATCGCCTATGTCGATTATACTAAATCGGATAGGACCTCTCCGTATGGAACATTTAATGAATATACAATGCTTAATCCATACTATCGGGTAAGAGATGCGAAAGGCAATATATTACAATATTTAGAAGAACCGTTAGTGGATAAAAACAACGGTGGCTTCTCTACTGGAAGTTATATAGGAAATCCAATGTATAATACATTGTATAAGACTATCGATAGAAATGTTGCATTTGAAGTACGTGATGCTTTCCGGACGGAATATCGTCCAATAGAAAGTTTAAGGTTATCGATGGATTTTACCATTACCAAGAAGACTTCAGATACAGATATTTTTAAATCAGGAAATCATACTGACTACATCGATGTAGCAAAAATAGAAGACAGAGGTACATACAATTGGACTAATAGCTCTTCCATAAGTTATGACTTGGCTTTTACGGGAAGCTATAATAAAGTGTTTAATAACAAACATTTATTATCTGCCTTTTTGCGCTATAATATAAACGAGAGTAAGTTACATAGTGCTGGAGTAGTGGCTACAGGATTTCCCAATGATAACATGGATGAAGTTTTCTTAGGTTCTAAAGTGACCAAAACTACCGGTGATGAAAGTACATCACGTGCCTTTGGAGGAGTGGCAACTATCAGTTACACCTATGACCAACGCTATGCGGCCGATTTAACTGGACGTATGGATGCATCCTCTCAGTTTGGAAAAAATAACCGATATGCTCCTTTCTGGTCTGGAGGTGTGCGTTGGAATGCTGATAAAGAAGAATTTATCAAGAAATGGCATTTGTTTGACGAACTTGTATTCCGTGCCACGTATGGAGTAACAGGTGAGCAAGGATTTGATGCCTTCCAAGCTTTACAAATGTATACTTATCGAAATACAATGAGAATCTATCAAAGTTCAGATGTTGTAGGAACTGTTTTATACGGAATGGGTAACCCTGATTTAAAATGGCAAACAACAGATTCTTATAACTTTGGAATAGATTTCAATATGTTTAACCGTATAGTAAGCGGACGACTTGAGGCTTATTATAAATATACTAAAAATACGGTTCTTGATTATTCGTTACCACCCTCTATGGGTTTTAGCACTATAAAGGACAATCTTGGAAATGTAACGAATACCGGTTATGAATTTACAGTGCGTATCATGCCTTATAACAATGTCAGAGAACAATTAAACTTTAGTATCGTAGCAAACGGTAGCCACAATGAGAACAAAATTAAAAAAATCTCTAATGCGTTACGTGCCCGCAACCAAGAACAATTAAAAGAAGACCCTAAGAACCCGAACAAATTGTCCCGTCCTATGCCACGTTATGAAGAAGGCTATTCGCAATCCATGATTTGGGCGGTACGTTCTCTGGGTATTGACCCCATTACCGGACGTGAAGTCTTTTTGACCAGAAATGGAGAACGAACCAGCGAATGGGACGCTGTGAATGAAGTGCCTGTGGGAGATACCGAACCGGAATTGGCCGGAACGTTAAGCGCTAATCTCAATTGGAAAGGATTAAGCGTAAGTCTTGCAGCCCGCTATCAGTTCGGAGGATATATGTATAATAAAACATTAGTTGACAAAATTGAAAATGCAAATTTACATTACAATGTAGACAAACGGGCCTTTACCGACCGTTGGATGGAACCGGGTGAAGTGGCAGCATTTAAAAAGGTATCTAATGCTGAATATGGTTCACAAACAAAAGCCAGTGACCGCTTTTTGATGAAAAATAATGAGTTGGTGATGAATACAATCAACATACAATACCGATTTGAAAGTAGATATGACCCCTTTATCAAACGTCTTGGACTAAGCAGCGCTTCAGTAGGACTTTATCTGGAAGATTTATTCCATTTGTCGACAATTGAAACGGAGCGCGGTACGCAGTATCCGATGTCAAGGCAAGTGTCTATGTCATTAAACTTAACGTTCTAATAAAACTTATGAATCATGAAGAAACTAATATATATATTTCTTTCTATAACCGTTTTTCTCACATCATGTGATGATTGGTTAGATGTAAAACCTAAAACAAATATTGAAGAGGAAGACCTCTTTAAAAATGAACAAGGTTTTAAAGAAGCTCTCACAGGCATTTATATTTTAATGAGTGACAATAATCTATACGGGCGTGAATTAACCTATGGATTTATAGATGCATTGGCACAACGATATTCGGTTACCCCATCTGCATCAGATCCCAAAGTTAGAGATTACACGATGATTGGTTGGTATGAATTTCCATCGAATTTGACCGAGGACTTCACGAACGCGATATGGGAACAAAGTTATAATGTAATAGCCAATATCAACAATCTATTAAGTAATATAGAAAATAAGGGCGAACTTCTTGTAACACCTAATTATAGAGATATCATGGAAGGAGAGGCATTAGGGTTACGTTCGTTCCTCTATTTTGACCTTTTGCGTATGTTTGGGCCTATTTATAAAGACAACCCTAGTTCTCCGTCTATCCCATATCGCACACACTTTAATCGTGCAACAGCAAAGCTTTTACCGGCTAAAGACATAGCGGACAGTTTGATTGTTTGCTTAAAAAAGGCTGAAACTCTGTTAGAAAAAGACCCTATGAATATATCATTCCCGGCAGATGCATCAGATGAAGATACTTCTATAGACCCATTTTTGAACTATCGGTTCAATCGCATGAACAAATATGCTGTAAAAGCGGAATTGGCACGTGTCTATTTATATATAGGTGATAAGCAAAATGCTTTAAACTATGCCAACCAAGTTATTAATGCGCAAAAAGAAAAAGGAGGGAAATTATTTTCACTCATAACAGATAATGCTCAAGACCGTGTTGCTTCTACCGAACTTTTATTCTCTTTAAGCATGGATTCAGAGAAGTTTAAAGACCAAATAGAGAATGATTTTATTGCTGCAATGTGGTCTAATTACTATATTAAAGATAAAGATAGAGTAAACAAATTATTCGATACGAGCATTGATGGAAGCAATGATATGCGTATGAAAGAGGGGCAGGGGTTTAATATTACTAATAATGGCTCTTATACTCTTAAATTTTATCAGGATAAAGCTTTTTCTTATGTATTACTTAATCAAATGCCGCTTATCCGTCTTCCTGAGATGTATTACATTGTTGCCGAATGTACCGACGACCTCACCCAATCAGCAAAAACAATATCTATTGTTAGAGGTTCACGCGGCTTAGAAGATATCAGTACGTTCAAAAATAGTGAAGATAAACAACTTAACATCGAAAAAGAGTATCGAAAGGAATTTTATGCAGAAGGCCAGTTGTGGTATTTCTACAAACGTAACGGATATAAAACATTCCAATTCTGTCCCGTATCCAATATGGTTGAGAAAAACTATCGTTTCTCCATTCCTGATGATGAGGTGTCTTTAGGAAATATAAATTAAAACATAGAATCTTATGAAAATAAAAAATAGCATATTAGTTATTTCCACTTTTCTTTTTTCACTGACTGCATGTGAGAAAGAAGAAGTCCCTGTATTTACTGCGCAAGCAGGAATAAACTTTACGGCACAAAAAGAGAGTACTTCGCCTAATTATGACCCGGACGATCCTAAAAACTTTGAATATGTTTCTGATTTTTCAGGGCATTATGCGAATGGATTTTATGGACATCTATATGATACAATCTATATTAAAGCCAAATTAGAAGGACAATTAAGTGATAAACCCTTAAAGGTGAATTTACAGTATTCTTCTGTAGAAGATTACGCTACTCCTGAATTAATTATGCTTGAAGATACCATATACCCTGGAGAGTATCTTGCTAAAATCAAAGTTATTTGTAAAAGACCGGCAGATGTTGATTCTACATATCGCGCTAAAATTATATTTGATTACGAAAACAGTGATGTGGTAGCGGGTACTATGGAAAGACAATCAATAATACTTTCTGTATCAGACAAGACTCCTTATTCTGAGATGTACGTTGATTCAAAGGAAGAGTGGAATGATGCCTATTCAAGTATATTAGGACTGTTTGGAGAAGAAAAAGTTCGTTTTATTAAATCTGTATTTAAAGGACAAACCAGTACGCTTTATTACTATACGATATATTACGGAGATTATAACCCACAACTTGGATTTGCCGGCAAGATAGAAACATTGAGAGAGGCGTTGGATGCGTATAATGCAGCACATCCGGAGGACAAAGTCCGTGAAGCCGACGGAACATTAGTAACATTTTAAACAGGAGAGGAGACCGTTATATGAAAAATTCCATATTTTATGCATTGGCTCTGTTGATAATGCTTTGTACTTCTTGTTATGAAGATAAGGGCAATTATGCGTATCAAGAGCTTAATGAAGTAACCGTGAAAGTTAACCTCACTTATGGGGTAATGAAACAAGAAGAAGCGATTGACTATACAATTACTCCGGAAATAACTCAAACTGTGGGAGATGATAAGCTTTCCAATTTAAAGTTTGACTGGTATGTCAACACATCATCAGACCAACAAAAGGGAGAAGTGCTTAGCACTGACCCAACATTAACAATACACATAGACCCGAATGATCCTAAATTCAAAACTAAATATTATATCCGTTTTTATGTGACTGACACTTTAACGGGTGGAGTAGAAATGTTTCCTATTACATTAGAGGTGATTAATCCTTACGAGAATGCCTGGATGGTTTTACACGATACCGACAATCATGCAGAGGTAGGAAGTATTGAATATCTTGGAGGAGATATTAAGGTGACTCCAGATGCGCTTAGCCGAGAGCGGGGAGAATCTTTGAAAGGTTTATCTGTCAGTTTGGGTAGTCGTAAACAAGATTTATATTACCCTCAGTACTGGGGAGGTTTGGATGTACAAACTCAATTCTATGTAAATACAACTAATGGAGAGGAGTCGGGTTTAATTAATCAAGCTGACCACTTCTTATTATTAGCCAATTGGTCGAAAATAATTTTTCCAGAAGACTTTAGCGGATACAATCCGAATAGTGTACAATTTACAGATAGTAATACCGGTAGTATCATGGTTAGTAACGGAAAAGTCTTCCAAGGAGGGGGATACAGCTATTTAATGTTTGGCATGTATCCTGATAAAGAGGTGGAAACTAAGAATCCAGACTATTATATAACCAAAGCTTTCGGAATGCCACAAACTGCAATTGGATATGATGAAATAGGACATCGTTTTCTACATCTTCAAATTCAAGGTAATTATTGGATGGGGTCAGATAAATTCGACCCTAATTCCGACAGAGGGAGTATTGAGAATATACCGAACCCACCGGGAAATGCAGCAGATCCAAAGGAGATAAGTTCCGATAAAGAATTTGTAGACTTTATAGGTGGATATTGGTATGATAAAACAGCTATGGCTAGTTGGCAACGTTACAGAGTATACGCTTATATGCTTGATAAAAAGGTGGAAAAATCATATGTCTATGTATTCAATGCCTATCCGATGACAAGTACTCACGATGATACGGATAATGCTCCGCTATCTGCATTGCATACAATTAATACCCCGAATGGAGTAACGAAAGAAACCCCTATGACATCCGGACCAACTTATAACAATATATTATTTTATGCTGTAGGCAATAAAGTTTACAGGCTT
>ERZ791796.941-NODE-941-length-22335-cov-6.506867_pt1 | contig 22335 bp, 11 predicted proteins | sample MGYA00510311_ERZ791796 | MGnify/ENA primary metagenome ERZ791796 (study PRJEB30046, sample SAMN00792042) | human gut metagenome | study: EMG produced TPA metagenomics assembly of the A metagenome-wide association study of gut microbiota in type 2...
TGAATCGCTTTTTCCAGGAATTTATTTGCCCGTTCGGATGCATTGGCGCTGACATCCTGATAATTTACGTAATTAGTAGCTGCAGCAATGTAGAGGGTAGCCTCTGTAGCTTTTTCTACCTGAAGAACTTTTCCGGCTGGACTGATTGCTCCGTTAGTTTTCACCTGAACTACACATTCCGCTTGGATAGCCGCTTTGATGCCCTCCTGTTCTTTTCCCTGACAAGTAATGATGAGTTTATCATCTTGAGCATTGACGTTATACTCAAGCGGACAATTATAGGTCACGTCGAAATTCAGTGCCTGTGTTTTATCTGCTTGAATATGTACGATGATGACATTGTCTGTGAATGAAGCAAAAGTGGTACGAGTATAAGTCACACCGTTTACTTTATACCGGGTGGTAGTAGTCGCATTCTCGAGATTCAAGTCCCGATAGAAATCAGACGCATCTTTATGTCCAGGGAAATCTATATACAGGTTTCCCAGCGTCAAATAACTCATTCCATGCTGCTTGGTCAGGAAGTTGGCATCTACCAGACTTTGTGCTTCCCTGTTCTTACCGTCGAATATAAGATTACGAACGACAGGTAATACATACTTTGCATTTGGATTGTTGTTACTATAAGGTCCGCCAGCCCAGAATGTTTCTTCATTGAGTTGAAGTTCTTCGCGCTCGGTTCCGCCATATACCATGGCACCAAGACGGGAGTTACCGATAGGAAGTGCTTCCGACCAATTTCGGGCAGGTTGGCTGTACCAAAGTTTCAGGTCCTGTCCGAAACTAATGCTACTTATTAATAGAAGCAAAAAGATGAGTATGTTTCTATTCATCATAAAGTCTGATGTGAATTATAAATAATATAGATAAGTATTTCATAAAGAAATAATAAAAGGCTGTTGATTCATGATGGAATGGCAGCCTTTTATTATAATTATTCCTATATACTTTTTGATTTATGAGTTATCTAGTAAACTGGTAGAATGTGTTACTTTTTGGTCACTAAAGTAATATTGGTAATATCTATTTTTTTGCCTTTTCCAACATAGATGCTAACTTTAGTAAGAGAACTGGGATCTATGCTAATTTTCCCTAGTGTTTGGTCATTAAAAAGATTGAATTCTACTTTCTTTTTGCCGGTTGTATAAAACGCCATGCTGGCTTTTGCGATCTCACCATCTTCCTGTGTGTATTCTACTTTTAATGCGACTGTAGAGTTTGTACTGTTTTCTTCTAGTTTTTTGAAGTTGGATAGATCAAAGTTAATACCGGTGTAATTGGAGTAATCATTCTTAGGGAGTTCTAACATACCGTAACCGGTAGAAGTTACGGTATGCCCTTCAACTGTTACATGACTGTTGGTTTTACATTGACTGAGTTCAACTGATTTGTTCTCTTGTGCATTCATACTGAGTACTCCCAAACATGCAACAAATGTTGCTACTAAATACTTTCTCATGCTATTTTCTTTTAGAGGTTAATATTTGTTTTTTCTGTGAGCAAAGTTAGGATATGTTTTTGAAAGGAAAGAAGAATTTGGTTTCAATAGTTTTTGAATATGTTTCATTCTTCTTTTAATATGTGGGGAACTAATTTAAAAACCAAATGAAACAAATTTAATAGTCGGTTTTTGAAAAAAAACACTTTCTTTGCATAGAAAAATACTGTTTACTATGAAAATACTGTTATTAATGATAATTGTATTTTTTGGGGGGCTTGTGCAAATGGCTGCTGAAAATACACTATTCTATGATTCCAGGCAATTAACTTGTGACCTTATAACTTCAATTTGCCAGGATAAAGATGGATTTATTTGGATTGGGACAGATTATGGCCTTAATAAATTTAATGGCATACAGTTTACTCATTATTATAATGATCCGAAAGACAGTACCTCTTTAGCGGATAATTCAATAAAGACTTTGATGCTCGATGATGAAGGTACTTTGTGGGTAGGGGGAGTCGGTGGGTTACAATATTATGTTCCGGAAGAAAATGCTTTTCGGACGATAGCATTCGAAGGGAGTTCTTTTCTGCATATTAAGTGTGTTGTTCAATTGCGTTCGGGGGAAATATGGGCGGGTTCTTCGGGAAGAGGACTTTTTCGCATTCAAAAGGATGTAGGCAGAGCTATTCAGATTACAGAGATTCCTGAAATATCCAAACGTGCTCATTATGGTTTGATTTATGAAGATCAGCATGGAATCATTTGGATTGGCATAGACGGAGTTGGCTTGCTTCGATATGATCCCTCTTTACGGACGAGTAAGCTTATCAATAACAAAGTGCTAGATGGAGGAAGTGCTATCTCTGGAATGGCTGAAGACCAACAAGGAAATCTTCTTATTGCTACAAGTACTACTGCCTATTATTATGATAGAAACAATGGAGGCTTTATTAAGATAGATCATGACGAATCTTGGTTACCTATGCGTTTCGTTCTTGTTAGCCAAAGAGGGATACGTTATGTGGCAACTTTGGGCAAAGGGCTGAAAGTTATTCAACCAGATTTGAAGAAACTTTATTCAGAGACGGTTACTCTTCCCCAAGTAGATATTAATAACGCTAAGATAATAACTCTTTACGAAGATCGAAATCAAAATTTATGGATAGGATGTTATCATAAAGGGCTGGTTATGGTATCCAAAGAATCTACTCCTTTTCATTTCTGGAGTATTCCTAATCGCGAATATCCGAGTGCTGGTGTGATTACTGCTTTGCATAAAGATAATAATGGGAGAATTGTGAGCGGGGTAGAATATGAAGGAGTGTTTAAAATTACTTCGGAAGGAAACATTGTTGAACATCTGTTTCCTGGTACAACGATTTCTTCTATATATAAAGATTATAGCGGTAATTTATGGTTCGGAGGATTTTATTCAGGACTTTATATGCAAGACTCTGGAGGAAAGATATATCCCATGTTGCCAGAAATAAAGTTAAGGGACATAAAAAGGATTACTGGTGATGATAAAGGTAACTTGTATATTTCTTTATTCGGTCATGGATTTATACGTTATCATGTTGCAAGTCAAACTGTTGTGGAGTATAAAAGTAGTAACGGAGGATTGAGGAATGATTGGATTAATACTTTACTCATTGATTCTGAGGAACGGCTGTGGATAGGTCACCATAACGGAGTGGACTATTTAGATCTTGCAACGGGGAAATTTGTTCCTGTGCTGAATCTGAATCAGGAACTGGGGACTTTTGTTGCCTATGCATTATTGGAAGACATGCGTGGGAATATTTGGATAGGGACTAACAAAGGGCTTATGTGCTATCATCCTGAAACGATAGAACTTAGCTGTTATAATGAGGAAAACGGACTTTCCAATAATTTTGTATATGGGTTGGCGGAAGATAAACGTGGAAATATTTGGTGTAGTACATTGAAGGGAATTAATCAGATAAAAGTGACTGAGAATAAAATAGCTCTTTTTTACTCCGAACGTGGCTTAATAGATAATGAGTATACTCCCCGTGCCAGCTATCAGTCAATGGATGGAGTAATAAGTTTTGGGGGAGTAAAGGGAATCACAACTTTTCATCCGGATAGTGTCGTTGTATCAAAAAAGCAACCTGTTGTCGTTTTTTCTAATCTTTATGTGGGCGGTGAGGTGATGACTGTTAAAAGTAAATCAGGGGGGAAATCTGTGTTGGATGCCTTTATAACAAATGCAGATAAAATTTTTCTAGCTTATGAAGATAATACTTTTACGTTTGAGTTCTCTACGTTGGATTATCGTAATCCGGGAAATGTTTTTTATGAATATCGTATCAAGGAGTATGAAAAGAACTGGAATTCTACTCAATTGGGGGGCAATCAAATTACGTACAATCATTTGAATCCGGGTAAGTATACGTTTGAGGTGCGTGCTTGTGAAAATGGAGAATACACCCCAATAAAAGTGATCCAAATAGAGGTTGCACCACCGTGGTGGCGTTCATCTATAGCGTATATTTGTTATATATTGTTGTTATTTGTTGTTGCATACCTGTTGTATCTGACAATCCACCGTCAGCACCAGAAAAATATAAATGAAGAGAAAGTCAAACTTTTTATTAATCTTTCACACGAGATTCGTTCTCCGATGACTTTAATTGTAAGCCCTTTGGAGAATCTGTTAAAAAGAAGTTACGATGTAGATACGATGAAAATGTTGTGTTTGATGCGAAAGAATGTCGACCGTATTATGAATTTGTTGAATCAATTGTTGGATATGCGTAAGATAGAGAAAGGACAGTTGCATATTCATTGTGTCGAAACTGATATGGTAAAATATATCAAGGAACTTATTTCTTTGTTCACTTATCAGGCGCAGAAAAGAAATATTAATTTGTATTTTGACTATGAACAAGAGAGTCTACTTGCTTGGATTGACCCTAGTAATTTTGATAAAGTACTGATGAACCTTCTATCAAATGCCTTTAAATATACACCGGATAAGGGAGAAATAAAGGTTTGCTTGCGTGAGAAGGTGAATGAAATTGCTGCTGGAGTACAGCATTCCATTCAAATAGAAGTACTTGATAGTGGCTCTGGTATTGATGCCAGTAAGCTGGAAAAAATATTCGAACGTTTCTATCAAGTACCTGATAATAGCTCTAATGGGAACATCGGTTTCGGTATTGGACTTAATTTGTGCCAGCTGATAGTCAAACTGCATCACGGTACTATTCATGCCTGCAATCGGCAAGATATGCAAGGTAGCCGTTTCATTATTCGTATCCCTTATGGGAAGGACCATTTGAGAAAGTCTGAGTTAGCGAATACGGAAGACAAAGTTGATTTGAGAAATCCTGCTATTTTTGAGCATTCTTATGCAAGTGAAGAAGTGGTTAAGACGAGATATCATAAGACAAATTATAAGATTGTGATAGTAGATGATGATGATGAAATACGTAATTTCCTGGAGGCAGAATTAAGTTTGCAGTATAAAGTCTATGTTTCACACAATGGCAAAGAAGGTTACCAGGCTATTTTGAAACTGCAACCGGATATAATAATTTCTGATGTGATGATGCCTGAAATGGATGGAATCTCACTTCTGAAAACCGTCCGCAATAATCCAAATGTGAGTCATATTCCTTTTATATTGTTGACCTCGAAGGCGGAATATAAAGACCGCATTGAAGGATTGAATAAGGGGGCGGATGTGTATCTTGGTAAGCCGTTTGTTATTGAAGAGCTGAAAGTACATATCAAGAATTTGATAGAGACACGGTTGCTGTTAAAAGGAAAATTTTCAGGTGTTAGAGACCAGGAGGGAAAGCTTGGGATAGCGGAAAACAAGTCGGGAGATGAACGACTGATGGAACGTGTCATGAATGTTATGAATAAGTTCTTGGACGATCCAGAATTTAATGTTGAAGTGCTCGCTCGAGAGGTCGGATTGAGTCGTGTACAACTTCATCGCAAGATGAAAGACATTGCAGGAGTTTCTACGGCTGTATTCATACGTAATTTACGGATGAAAAAGGCGGCTGCTTTGCTTCAAGAAGGAAAACTGAACATCTCAGAAATAGCTGATGCTGTAGGGGTCGACAATCAGGCGAACTTTTCTACAGTCTTTAAGAAATTCTATGGGATGTCTCCTACGGAATATGCAGCATCAGTCAGGAGTAAAGGCGAATGATATATATTTAAAAAGGAGTCATACATATAAGAAACAAAACGCAGTATTTTATAAAGTACTCTGAAGTATAAGGTTGTAGTTTTGCGACGATTGGGAATAACCTGAAGAATTGGCAAATACAAAACTACAATCTTGTATTTCTCTTTTGTATTTTATTTCTGTCTTTTTTATAATTAATGTATGAAAATATTTATCTGTATGAACATACTTTTATGGATTATCATGACGGTAATCGGATTATTCGGATGTTCGGATGAAGGTCCGGAAGAGTTTATTGATTCTTATGCGAAGTTTGAGGATGAAACTGTGAATGTGTCTTATCCTTCAGGAAAGTTGGCTGTTGTTCTTGTTTGGTCAAATACGCAATGGAGAATTGTAGTTGAGGAGAATCGGGGATGGGTTACCGACATTTCACTTATTTATGGTGGAGCGCAGGCAGGAGAAGGAACGACAGAGGTCGTTTTTACATATGAAGGGAATAAGACGGAGAAGCGAAGGGAACAGGATTTCTTCGTTGTCAATTTGTCAACTCAGGAGAAAACGAAGTTTACTATTATCCAAGGTGCTAATGTTGTAGAGGTAGTTCAACTGTTGCCGTCTGATAAATATCAGATAGTGGAAGGGATTGGTGGCGGAATAGCCAATTATGAAGGTTGGTATTGCCAGCATCCTAATAAGGAAGAACTGTATGATCTGGTGTTCAGAGAGTTAGAGGTTTCCATGATTCGTATAGGTAATTGGTATGAGAAAGTGGCATCGGGTGTTGACCCGCAACTTTTTAACCAGCAAAAGGAGATAATTGATGCAGCGAGCCGAAGATTGGGACGTAGCAATTTCTCTATAATGATGTCTAACTGGCTGGTGACTCCTGATTTGATAGGCGAACCTGGCAAAAAGGGGGCGACACTCAAGAGGGATAATGATGGGAAATATATGTATTGGAAATTTGGTGAGTGGTGTCGTATTACATTGCAGGCTTATCAAAATGCAGGCATAGTTCCGGAGTATCTAAGCATGATGAATGAACCGGATGGGGAAAATGGTGCAGGAACTAAAATCTGTTTGGGTTATGGCACTGACGATTTTAAAAAAGCTAATTATGGAAAGGCGTTGGAGGCCACTTATAAGGCATTGAAAGGTATGACTAGTCGTCCCAAACTCATTGGGCCTGAGGTGCTCGGAATTGGGTATGGTAATTTTAGTAGCTATTATAGAGATTTGAATCCTGCTTTGCTGGATGCGGCTTCTTTTCATTGTTATCACGGTGGTAAAGCTTCCGACATAATAGATAATGACCGCTACTCTTCCGCTCATGCTTTTAAATTCGAGTTTCAGAATATTGCCCGACAAGTTGGTGATAAATCGATAATGATGACGGAAAACTGCTCTTATCATCCTACTGTTCCTGAAGATGCGGTGAATATTGCGCATTTCATATCAAACTCTTTTCGCTATGCGAATGCTACCGCTTATTTACATTGGTCGCTCTTATGGGGATATGCAAGTGCTGAAGATCTGAGAAAAGGTGGTGACGGTTGTATTGCCGTTGAATGGCCTTGGAGCAGTTCGCGTTGGACTACAGAAAAAGGTTATGTGGTAAAGAGTGAGTTTTATGGGCTTAAGCATTTTACGAGACATGTTAAACCTGGTTGGCGGCGTATTGGGGTGGACTATACTATTGAAGAAGTGGAGATCGTTGCTTTTCAAGCTCCTGATGAGTGTCGGATAACTGTCATTCTGGTTAATTATTCAGATGAAGAGATAAAAAAAGTTAGGTTGAGGGATAGGGACGATAAAGAGGTTGTCTCTATAAGTAAAGTGATACAAACTGATACGCAAAATGAGATATGGTATCAAGAACAGGAAGATACAAACCCCTTTGTGGAATTACTGTTGCCGGAAATGAGTGTTACCACAGTTTGTTTTAAATTTAAAGTAAATTGAAACGTATTCAAAAGACCGATAAACGTATATACAACTCTGTGTTACATATTAAATGGTGTGTTTGGCTGTAAGGTTGTACTTTTGCATTGTCGGTTAATTAAATTGGTCGATGTGAACTGATGATAGTCTGTTTTATAAATGTAATATATATGAAGAACAATTATTTATTAAGATGTGCGTTATTAATTGGTCTATTCTTGATTGGCATGATTGGTACGGTTACTCCTGTCTACGGAACCGATAGTACATATTCTTTTTTTTTACAGTCTGTGAAGGAAGAGAATATTACTGTAACAGGTAGGGTGGTCGATGATGCCGGAGAACCGTTGATCGGAGTTAGTATTCAGGTGAAAGGAACAAACAAGGGTACCGTTACTGATGTGAATGGTAATTATACGGTGAGTATGCCTTCGGGGTCAACGCTTGTGTTTTCGTATATCGGAATGAAAACGCTTCAGCGAAGAGTGACTAAAGGAGGTCAGTTGGATATCAAGATGGAGAACGATGCCAATATGCTGGAAGAGGTTGTTGCTGTCGGATATGGTACGATGAAGCGTTCGGATTTGACCGGCTCGGTAGTTTCCGTCACAGCCAAGTCTATTGAGGAATCAATGGCATCTACCGTTGATCAGGCATTGCAGGGGCGTGCGGCAGGATTGCAGATGACGCAAAACTCTGGTGTGCCGGGTGGAGGAACTTCCATTCAGATTCGCGGTGTGAATTCTTTGAACAGTACTAACGAGCCTATTTATGTAATAGACGGTGTGATTATCTCTGGTGAAACGGGATCTAATACAAGTAATGCTATTGCGGGTATTAATCCTTCTGATATTGAAAGTATCGAGATTCTGAAAGATGCTTCGGCTACTGCAATTTACGGTGCGCAAGCTGCCAATGGTGTCATCTTGATTACTATGAAAGCGGGAGTGACCGGTAGGCCTAAGGTAAATTTTCAGGCTTCTGTGGGAAATCAACAAATACCGAAGACGGTTGATATGATGAATTTGCGTGAGTATGCCCGCCATTATAATGAATTGTATTCTCTTATAAATGGGGGTAGAGTGAAAGATGCTTTCAGTCATCCCGAAACGTTGGGAGAGGGTACCAATTGGCAGAATGAAATATTCCGTAATGCTTTGATGCAGAACTATAATTTGTCGATACGTGGCGGTACAAAAACTGTCAACTATCAGCTATCAAGCGGATACTTGAATCAAGAAGGTATTGCTGTTGGTTCGGATTTTGAACGTTACACTTTCCGTATGGCGACTGAGATACAAGCTACTTCCAAAGTACGTTTTGGAGGTGTGGTCAATGTATCTTATACTAGGCAAGGCACAGGCATGGCGAGTTGGTCTATCATTTCCAATTCACTGTATCAGGCTCCAGATGTACCGATACGTGACAAAAACGGCAACTTTACCGGACCGGTAGAACACGATCAGGAGAATTTGGGCGGTTATAATAATCCGGTGGCATTGGCTTTGTTAACTCAGCGGAACAACGAGATAGGAGGGGTGCGTGCCAATCTTTTTATGAGAACCAATCCTTGGAAATGGTTGACATACCGGACTGACTTTACGGTGGATGGGAATATTAATAATTATCAATATTTTCTTCCCAAGTATGAATTGGGATGGGCTAAGAACGCTTATCCAACGAATGAACACTCCAAGAACTACAACCTTTATTGGGGCTGGAAAAATGTAGTGACGATGGAAAAGGCATTCAAGCATAAACATCGGACAAGTTTGATGTTGGGGCATGAAATGACTAACCGTAAATCGGATTATCTTCAAGGAAAACGTACGCATGGTGATAATGTGTTGACAGATTTGGATGCCGGCGATGCTGCTTATGCTACTAATAGTGGAAGGGCAAATAAGACTACTTATCTCTCTTTCTTCAGTCGTCTGTTTTATAGTTACAATAACCGTTATCAGTTGACCGCTACGGTACGTCGAGATGGAACTTCTCGTTTTGCCAAAGGCAATCAGTGGGGGACATTTCCGTCGGTAGCTGTAGCGTGGCGTCTTTCCGAAGAACCATTTTGGCGTCCTCTGAAAGATGTGGTTAATAATTTCAAGGTACGTTTGAGCTACGGTGAAGTTGGCAATTCCAATGTTAGTGCGTTTGCCTATCAACGGATGGGAAACTATGTGCAGTCTATCTGGGGGACGAGTTTGCAAACTGCCAATATTGCCAATCCTGATTTGACGTGGGAAAGCACCCACTCCTGGAATGCAGGTATCGATCTTAATTTTTTTAACAATCGCATTGAGATTATCCTAGATGCATACATTAAAAAGACAAGGAATCTGTTGTTGCAGCGGGATTATCCGGGCTACATGGGTACCACTGGCAACGGCTCTGCCTCTGCCCAATGGGCGAATATCGGTTCTATGGAAAATAAAGGATTTGAATTTACATTGAACACGGTGAATATCTCCAACAAGGATTTGCAGTGGCGTACAAATATAACGTTTAGTTTGAACCGCAACAAGGTGGTGAGCATGAACTCGGAAAATGCATTTATCGACAAGAGCTATCAGAGTGGCGGACAAACGGATGTAATCACCCGTACGGCAGTCGGTCAGTCAGTCAGTCAGTTCTATGGCTACAAGGCTATCGGCCGTATCAACAGTGCTTCCGATTATTTAATAAACAATGGAGACGGAACCAGTACGGTAAAGATTGCTACTCCAGTGTTACGGGTGGGCGAACAGGTTGTTAATTCTGGTACAAATAAGGGCAGTCTTGTTAAACAGGTTTATGTTGGTGATTATATTTACGAGGACTTGAATAACGACGGAGTGATTGATGCAAAAGATCAGACATATCTGGGCAGTCCGTTGCCTAAGTTTACATATGGAATCAATAATACGTTTAAGTATAAAAACTTTGATTTGACTATTTTCCTGTACGGTTCGTATGGAAACAAGGCGATGAATTACCTGTTCCGCCGTATAACGAATCCTAACTCAAGCGGTAATGTGCATAAAATTGTTGCCAACCATGCACGTTTGGGGTATTTGGATGGCAACTCGGAGAATACTGATGTCTGGAACATGTATATATTGCCCGGTTCCAACGATTTGTGTCGTATGTCCATTAATGATGCAAATGACAATGACCGTATCAGTAGTCGTTATGTGGAGGATGCTTCTTTCCTTCGTCTGCAGAACATTGTTCTAGGATATACATTACCGAAGAAATGGCTGAAAAAGCTAAAAATAGAGAATGTACGTATTTATACTAATCTCAAGAATGTGTATACATTCACAAGCTATAGAAGCCATGATCCAGAGATTGGTTCCACACAGGGGCAGTATTCTTATTCTGGGCAAAGTATGTTGATGTACGGAGTGGATACAGGACGTTGCCCTTCTCCTCGGATTTATACGTTTGGCATTGACTTAAACTTTTAAATAAAGAAATATTCATGAAAAAAAATATCATATTATCAGTTGTTTGTGGAGTGATTGCTATGGCAAGTCTTACTTCTTGCAGCGATTTTCTGCAGGTGAATACTAGTAACCAGAAAGAAATGGATAACTCCTTTACTACGTATGATGAGCTACGATTGGCGACAGCTTATCTTTATATGAGACCTTGGTATGAGTTTCACGGTACTCGCATGATGCTTATGGCCGACGCACGTGGAAATAATATATATGGTGATAATAATAACGAACAGGGAGCTGCACCTTATTGCCTTTTCACGGACAAACCGAACACACCCGGTTTGGCGGAGGCATGGAATTCGCTTTATATTGTTGTCACCCAAGCGGATTATATCATAAACGATTATGCTCCCCGCGGGCGGATGTTTTTTGATGAGAAACTTGCCAATAGCTGTGAAGGTGAGGCACGGTTTATGCGTGCGGCTGCTTATTATTTTCTGGCTTCTTTCTGGCATGATGTCCCTCTTATGGAGAATCCGTTAGAACATACAAGTGCTTTCAACCTGGCACCGACACGTTTTGAAGATATCATTCGTTACGGTATCCGTGATTTGGAATATGCGGCAGAATATTTGCCGCTTGTCGATACGGAGGGGAGAGTGACAAGATATTCGGCTTTGGGAATGTTGGCACGCTATTATGTCACGTTGGCTGCTTATGCGCGGGGCGGTCATTGTACGCTGCCTACTTTGGAGTATTATGGGGCTAGTAGCTCGAATGATCTTGCAGAAAAACTATATGGGCTTGCTAAGAAGGCTGCTGGAGAGGTAATTACCGAACAGAGCAGGTATGGGCTGATGGAAGACTATGAAGAGATATTCCGAGTGCAGAATAACAACTGCAAGGAGGTGTTGTTTGCGTTACAACCGTTGCAAGGTGTTGAGTCCTGGGGAATGGGAAACAGCTGTGGAACTAGTTTCTGCTCATATTCGAAATTGTTGAATGGCTTGAGTGCTTATAATGGTAACTATGCTTCTTATGATTTCTTGCGTATGCTGGTCAACTCGGGTGGACGTTCCCGCTTGCGCGGCAACGTGCTTTGTCCGGGAGAGTTTTACGACTATATTGGTACGCATACTGAAGAAGGGGGTTGGTTTGCCGGTTATAGAGACGGACAAAAAAGGAATGGTGTGGAAAATGGCAAAAAGACAGCGTTTAAAAAGCAAGTGGTGGGTAGTGCTGAAGATACTGGTGGTGTTGCTATATCCGGTAATTCTAGTTTCTGTACGCCGATGTTGCGGATGGCAGAAGTGTACTTGTTGTATGTGGAGGCTTGTATGAGTACAAAGGATGAACTGGCTGACAGGGATGCTTTGAAGTATTATGATGATGTAAGAAGGCGGGCATACAAACTGGAAATTGAGAACGACCCGGATTTCTGGTATTACTCCAAACAGTCTCTTACTCGTGATGATTTGATGAGGGAATATCGTATGGAGTTCTTTCTTGAGGGACTTTGGTGGCCTACTTTAGTGAGACGTTCTTTTTATGATATGAAGTGGGTGACAGAATTCATTAATAATGAACTGGTGATTATGACCGAAAATGAAGAAGGAAAGTTAGTACGTAGCGATGAGTGGGACAGTAACCGTTGGTATGGCTATACTTATTCAATCGTAGATAAGGCAACAGACAGAGCGGCATTCAGTTCCGACAGTCCCCGCCAGTCTGATGGTGCAAGACTGGCGATGAGGGCCACTCACACCCCGTTGGCTGAAGGGGATTATGTACATTCGCAGACATCCGACGATAATGTTTGGGCATTTTCTTACCCGCAAGCGGAAAGTACCCGTAATCCCTTATTGGATACCGCACCTATTGTGTATGAGTTTAACAAATAAGATTATCACCATGAAGACAACAGATAAGATAAAAAAAATTTTGTGTTGGAGCCTTTTACTGCTCTTCCTACTGCCGGGTATGACTGCTTGCTCCGATGATGACGATAAAGTCCAGATATACAGTGTGTGGAGTAATATGCTCAATGAGGAAGTGAAACAGATAAACTCTGTTTATACTGGAACTTGGATTCGGTTGGACGGTAGTGGTTTCAATGATTTGCAGGCCATTTATTGTAACGGTCTGCAGGTAACGGAATATAACTCCACCTATATGAGTGACTCCCATCTCACGTTCAGAGTGCCCACCAATGTTCCGATGGCTTATGAGATAGAAGATGAGTCTGTGAGAAATACAATCCGGATTCTGACATCGCATGGAGAAGGGATTTATCGCAACTTTATTTTCAAGGATGCAAATAAGAAGCCTGTTATCACGGATGTATCTTATACATTGCCACGTCCAGGGGATGTCATTACAGTTATGGGGAAGTTTATGAACGCTACTTCCGCTGTTTACTTCCCCGGCAATGACGGAAACGAGGTGCAGGTATCCTATGTAGAAGGCAGTGAGGAATTGGCAATATCCGATGATGGTACATGGATAACGGTTAAAGTTCCTGAAGGAGTAGGTGAACAAAGTGGTTCGCTCCGGATAGAAATGGCGGAAATAGGAGAAAACTATTATACCCCGAATTATATGTTCTATAAAAAAGGCATGTTTATACACGAATATGATGGAACAGATGCCTTGAATTATGGCGTATCTGCTGGTTCTCTTCCGTCCAATTGTGTTTACCATCTTGTAGATGCGGAAGATGCCCCAAAGGTTCCGGTAGGAGCAAGGGCATATGTATTTAGTATTCCCGCAGCTCCGATGGTATTCTCGGTAGCTCAGGATTATAATACGCTTTTGGGATTTTTTCGTTTTAATACGGGCAGACAATTGGAATACCTGATTAGACAAAGTAATGGAGAGTTGGCAAGAGAGACAGATGCTCGCAAGGTGGCTTTGCAGGCCGATATCTATATGAATCATGATTGGACTACTGGTATCGTAGGCTGGCGTATGAATAAGAATACTGGGAAAACCAATAGTGAAAATGCATGGAATGTGGCTTCGTGGACTAACTACACTCCGTATAAATTCAACAATAGTTGGAAAACGTTGACTTTCCCGATACATGTAAAATTTGCTACATTGGGAGAGGCAATAGATGCTTGGAGCGCAGACAGCAGTACCCACTCCTTGTTTACCATACTTAATTTTGATGTCTTGTCTGCCGGACTTACAATGAAGGAGGTCGTTGATTTTCAGATGTTTGTTACAAACTTGCGTTTGGTGCCTTGTGTGACGCCCGAGCAATAACTATTTGTCAGATATTAAATATTGTAAAAATGAGAACTTTTAAATTGCTTCAACCGAGAATAATACTCTGTCTGTTAATGACTTGCATTATGGGTTTATTATCTTGTTGTGATGACGAAAAAGAGGCAGAACAATCGCTCCCGCCTACTATCGTGAAAGTATGTGTTTGGGATGAAGACATTGAAGAATGGGTAATCCCCGAAACAGGAAGTCGGATTCGCATCGGTACTCGTCTGCGTATAGAAGGGACCAACATGGCTCAGACGATTGCAGTCTATATCAACGGTGGGCATATTGCTGAATTTCAGGCGGAAGAAAATGTCATAGAATTTGTCATTCCAGATATACCTGTGGATGAAGGAGATATTAATGAGATTAATCTTAATTTAATTCGGGTGGTGAATAAAGCGGGTGCCGCCACTTGTACTGCCGAAGATTTTGAGTTCTTTGGCAAGAAAATCACAGTTTCTGCCTTTTATCTAACGGAAGATGATGGGAGAACCTGGACAGAAGTTGAAGAGCTTCCGATAGGTGGAAAAATACGTATTGAAGGTGGTGGATTAAGAACAATCAGTGGATTCTATGTGAATGGTGAGTCAGTCTCTTTAGCAGGCATTTCTGCCGAGGAAAAAAACGATGCATTTCTGATTGTGACTATTCCGGAAACCTTGCCATTCGGGAGTGCTGTCACTTCATTGGAAGACGTGGATAAGATACGTCTTGTGACTGCTTATGATGATAGGAAGCTGAGCTGTACGATTGTCGGCAAACAAGCCGAAATCAGTAAAATTACTGATATGAACGGAAATGCTATTGTGGAAGCAGGGCGTAATACTGTGGTTGCTATCGAGGGAAAGTATTTTGCCACTTTCCAGAAACTGTTGTTCAATAATCAGGAAATAACAGTATCTACGATAGAAAGTAACCGCATTGTTTTCACTGTTCCCGTGGATACGGAAAATTTCGAAGTGGGTGAAGGAAGCTTGACTGTTGTGACTGCGTTTGACGAAAATGGGGTTAGCCGAGAGTTTACACTTTTGGGATTTGTACCTAACGTGACGGAGATTTCGTATACAATGCCTAAACCTGGCAATGTCATCCAACTTACCGGTGTAAATCTCTTTGAAGGGACTCGAGTATTTTTCCCTTCTGCGGCAGGTGAAAAAGAAGGGAAGGTTCAGAGTGTGTCGTCGGATGCGACTTCAGTGAGCGTGCTTGTACCGGAAGGTGTAGGAGACAAAGCTGGGTATATTCGTGTAGTGAGTGACGGAGTGAGTGCTGAGGCGAAAGGAATTGTCATGTTTTACAACCAAGGTGTGTTTTTGCGAAAATTTACGGATGAGGAGTTGAAACAAGGACCTGTGGACGGAAGTACCTATGCTTTTAATAAATACGCATTGTATAATCCTGACAATCGTCCAGTAAATGATGTCAATCCCGTGAACCCTGATTATTTTATCTGTTTTAGGAATTCTTCTGTTCCGATGACTACCAATAGTTCGTCACATGCGCTTTATTTGCGATTCGTAACGAGAACTCAAATTGAAAATCTGCTGGCGAAAGGGGAAGTTGATATCACTTCTGAGACTTTGGTTAAGGACGTTGCAATGCAAGTGGATGTGTATATGCCTAGATTTTGGACTAGTGGAATGTTGTCATGGCGTTTGAATAAAAACTCGGGAGGTTTGATTGGAGAAATTATAGCAAACTTAGCTCCATGGAGAGTAAATGAACCATTTGATTTTGGTGGAGAATGGCATACCTTTACTTATAAAATCACAGATTTCGTTTTAAAACAAGCGGACGGGCCGGAAACAATGACATTAGGTGTCTGGTTGGAGAAATATGCTAAGACTTATACGTCACTATTGACTTTTGTTAATGGTAATTTTATGTATCAAATAAACCAACAAGCAGATCCTCGATGGACTTGTGAGGATATTGTGGACCTTGAAATAAATCTAGCCAATATACGTTTGGTTCCGCTAGCATTGGTCGATTTTGAATGAAAAAATGAGAAATGATGCATCTATATTGGAAAATTAAATTAGGTTAAGTATTTGTTTAGTAAAATAATTTAGGCAATAAGAAGATTGTAAGAAGGATTCTTGAAAATAACCTCGCTATATGAAGAGTTATTCTGTAGCGAGGGTCGTTTTTATATCTATTTATTTTGTTTAAAAGTTGTTGACTGGTAGAATATTTTGTTTGTTATGGTGCAGTTCTGGAAAAATAATACTGGTATTCTGTGACATATCTATTGTGTTTGCTATACAGGATTAAGATATGTGCGGCTTTGTCGACCTGTTCTTCGCCAAACTGTTGTGCGGTAGGAGTTCGAATATAATCATTGATGCTTTGGCGTACTAAACGCTTTTAAATATGTTAAGCGCTTTTTCGCTAGTGAGTTTTATGGTTCGCAGGTAATGGGGATACTTGAAAAATGTTTTTGATTTTGTATCATAATGTTTTTGCCTTGTTTGCTATCCTTGTCTGCTGATTTTCAGAGGTCTATATTTGCAGGGACGATTTGTAATATTAGTCTTTAATTTATATAACCATGAAAATGATAAAAAGAACGATTTGGTTGTGTATCCTTAGTTTAGGAATACAGGCAGGACTAATCACAACTTCGAAAGATTGGGGGGACTGGAAGATTATCTGTTATATGTTTGATAGGCTGGTGGACATTCCTAAATATGATTTAGACAGTAGAAATTTAGTCATGCCCTCTTGTCGATTTGATGACAAAGAATGGACAAAGCTTGGAACATATTTCAGAATGAGGTTTGACTATATATAGTGAGTAATAATAAAATAGAGAAATGTATGATGGAAAATAAACGAAGAAAAACCATGTTCCTGATAATATTGTTATGGAGTATCTTGCTAAAGGCCAATTCCATAGACAATGAGTGTGCGATAAATATTCCTTCTTATATTGGGCAGGTGAATATGAAGGATGCTTTCAGAATAGTGGATAAGGGTATAGCTGCTACAGTATGTGTTGATCCTTCTGATTGGAAGGGTGTGATTCGAGCGGCTAATGATTTGAATGATGATATACGTAAGGTTTCGGGTGTGGCAGCAGGAGTGATAAAAACGACTGTTTCTTCTCCGTCTTCCATTTTGGTGGGGACAATTGGCAAAAGTAAGCTGATTGACGGGCTGATTGCAGAAAAGAAAATAGATGTTTCGGAGATACAAGGACAATGGGAATCTTTTCTGATACAGACGATAGATGGTAATCTTGTGATTGCAGGAAGTGACAAACGTGGAACGATATATGGTATTTACGATCTATCGGAAAAGATAGGTGTATCTCCTTGGTATTGGTGGGCAGATGTGCCAGTGAAGAAAAACAAATGTTTGTATGTCAAGGCGGGAAAGTATGTTCAGCCATCACCGAAGGTAAAATATAGGGGGATATTTATTAATGACGAGGAGCCTTCTTTTGGACAATGGACTCGTAAGAAGTTCGGGGGATTCAATTCAAAAATGTACAGTCATATGTTTGAGTTGTTATTGCGTTTAAAGGCCAACTTCCTCTGGCCGGCTATGTGGAGCAGTGCCTTTAATGAGGACGATCCGATGAATCCGGTCGTTGCTGATGAATATGGGATTGTGATGGGTACATCTCATCATGAACCTATGATGAGGGCACATCAGGAATATGCAAGACGAAGAAAGAAAGTCGGTCCGTGGGATTATATAATGAATAAAGAGGGAGTGGAGCGTTTTTTCCGGGAAGGCGTTGAACGTAATAAGGGTTATGAAAACTTGATAACAATTGGTATGCGTGGTGACGGTGATGCGGCTATGGGCAAAGGCAGCGATGAGGAAAATATGGAAACCTTGCATAATGTGATAAAAGCACAACGTGAAATAATACGGGATGTTTATGGGAAAGAACCCAAAGATGTTCCGCAAGTATGGGCTATTTTTACAGAGGTTCAGCGTTATTATGATAAGGGCTTTTCTGTTCCGGACGACGTACTTCTGCTGTTCTGTGATAATAACTGGGGGTATATCCGTCGTGTCGGACCGGAAAATGAGAGAAGGAAGAAAAGAAAAATGGGGCTATATTATCACATAGATATGAATGGTGGTCCGTGTAATGACCGTTGGATAAATACAACAACGATTCCGAAATTGAGGGAGCAGTTTAATCTTGCCTATCAGAGCGGACTTGATGATCTTTGGGTTATGAATGTAGGGGATCTTAAGCCCAAAGAATTACCGATTGATTTTGTCATGCGCTATGCATGGAATCCAGATGCTATTCCAGCGGATAAGGTGTGGGATTATACCGTTCATTGGGCTGCCGGAATATTCGGAGAGAAATATGCAGAAGAGATTGCCGATATTGTTTCTAAATATAGCAAGTATAATCTTTGGCGAAAGCCCGAAGTACAGGCAACTACTATTTTCAGTGTAGTGAACCACCGTGAAACGGACCGTGTTATTCAGCTTTGGCGTGAGGTGACGGCGAAAGCCGAAGCGTTACAGAACAAGATTGCTCCAGAAGCCCAGGATGCTTATTATCAGTTGGTGCTTTATCCTGTAAAGGCATCGGCTGGGGTTGCTGAGATATATTTGCAGGCGTCTAAAAACAATGTATATGCCCGACAGGGACGTGTGAGCGCTAATGATTGTGCGGAGCGTGTGCGCGAACTTTTTGAAACAGATAAAAGGTTGAGTGATTATTACAATGACTCCCTGACGCAGGGGAAATGGAAGAATATGATGCAGGATGTTCATTTGGGATATGTCGGTTGGATGATGCCGAAGAAAAATTCTCTGCCGGACTTAAAAAAAGTGGCTCCGTTGGAAACTTCGATGATGGGGATAGCAGTAGAAGGAAGTTTCAAATCGTGGCCGAATAATGTATCGGTGGCGGCACAGTTACCTGTATTTGATGTGTTAAATAAACAAAGTTATTACATCGATATTTTTAATCGTGGCAAAGGGACTTTCCAGTTTGAAATAAAAATTAGTCGACCGTGGATTCGGTTGAGTGAGAAACAGGGAGAGGTAGTGAAAGAAAAACGGATTCTGGTGAGTGTAGATTGGGAACAGGTGCCACAAGGAGAAACAGAAGCGATTGTTGAAATCTGGCAAGGACATACGGTGGTAGTGCCTGTAAAGGTGAAAGCGGTAAAGATTGCTCTTCCCGAAACGAAAGAGGCGTACTTCGGTAGTCTTACAGGTGGGGAGTTCTCTATCCCGGCGGATAAATATGAAATGAATGTTACGGGTAGAGATGCGCAATGGATTATGTTGCCTGACTTAGGTCGTGGCGATGCCTGTATGGGGATTTATCCTGTGACGGCTCCAAGTACGGAAACGCACCATGATGCTCCGAGGCTTGAATACAAATTGTTTGTGCCGAAAGCTGGCAAGATGACTGTGTGTTTGGGAATATTGCCGACACAGGATATATATCCTGAACGGGGATTACGGATGGCTGTCGGCGTTGATAACGATATTCCGAAGGAGCTAGATGCCCGTAAAGGTTTCTGGGATGAGTTTCGTGAGTATACCTTGGAGAATTTGGAGAAAACCAAAATACTTAAGCCATTGCCTGCTCAAAACAGGAACATCAAGTTGATAGGAACCGGTCGGACTCGCCGGAATGAGGTATTCGATAATTTGCGTTGGATTGATGTGGAGATGGAAGTAGCAAAGCCGGGGATACATACTTTGAAAGTTTATATGGTTGATCCTGAAATTGTGCTTGAAAGAATTGTCGTTAATCCTGATAATAATTATCCGAGTTATTTTGGAATTCCTTCCGTATATCATAACGAGAAACAGTGAAATAAATTATTTGAAGCGAAATAAATATGAGAACAAAAATCAGAAAAAGATTTCTATTGGTAGTTATGTCCCTGTCTGTAATATGGGGGGCAATAGCTAAAGAGCAACCAGACATAGCTAAGTTTGTATATCGTGGAGCGGGCAATCCGTATTTGCCGTTGTGGGAGCATCTGCCTGATGGAGAACCTCGTGTCTTTGAAGATCCGGACAATCCAGGAAAATATCGTGTCTACATTGTCGGTTCACATGATGTTCATTTTGGTTCCTATTGTGGGTTTGATACAAGGATGTGGTCGGCTCCGGTGGAGGACCTGTCGTGTTGGCGTGACGAAGGACCTATTTTTACGTATAAGATAGATGGACAGATGGATACAATGTATGCTCCCGACCTTGTAGAAGTGAGAAGAAAAGATGGCACAAAGGAATATTATTTGTATCCGAATTGTCGTGGTAAGAACAGGGAAGCGATGGTTGCCAAGTCAAATCGTCCTAATGGACCTTTTATTCCCATCAATATGACAGAAGATGGGTTGAAAACTTTATCTGGCAGTATATTGGGATTTGATCCGGCAGTATATATAGAATATGTGACCGATCCTAAAGATTCTGATTATGAAATAGGATTCAGGGCATACGGATACTGGGGATTTCGCAGTTCGTCCGCAGCTCAGTTGGATCAAAAAACGATGTATTCCGTTCGCCCCGGAACAGAAGTGATCCGTCATTTTATGCCTGCCGGCACAAGAGATGGTGGTATACATGATCCGGCAGGAACTTCATATCCTTATATTTATCCTAAAGAAGATCCAGTGGCATTTAGTTTTTTTGAAGCTTCCTCCATACGTAAGGTCGGGAATAAATATGTGGTCATTTATAGCGGATATTCAGGAACTGAATATGGATTAGGCATTACAAGTTCTTCATTACGCTATGCTTATGGTGATTCTCCGTTAGGTCCCTGGAAAAGTGGAGGTGTTCTGGTTGATTCACGTGCACCGGTATTAAATAGGGATGGTTCTAAGTTGCAGGCTACGAATGGCGGGCATAATACGCATGGTAGTATTGAACAGATAAATGGGCAATGGTATGTGTTTTATCATCGTCCGCCGAGGGGATTCGGATATGCACGTCAGGCGATGGTGGCCCCCGTTCTCATTGAATATGATGAAAAGAAAGTGTCGGAGGGTGGTAAAGTATCTATCAGAGCATATGATCCTTATGCGAAGGATGGTATCTGGACTGCAAGAGACAGCCGTGGATACGAGTATAAAGGAGCGGAAGTGACTTCTGAGGGGTTTCATATTTTTGGTCTGGATCCTTATCAATATTATTCCGCAGGATTTGCATGCTATCTTTCCGATGCACGTATTCAACAGGATGCGTGGGATATTTGGGATAATCATGCGCCTGTTACCAATGTGAAGAATGGAAATATCGTGGGATACAAATATTTCGGTTTTGGAGGATTGGCTAAGAATCAGTTGGGCTTGAAAGCTTTCGAAGGAACCAATCCCGGTAATAAGACTGCTTTCAATCTGTATCTTACCCCGAAAACGTCAAAGACATTTAAAATAAATGTTTGGCTGGACGGACCGTGGGACAATGCGACCTGGAAAGGTACAAAAATTGGTGAGATTATTGTACCGGCCAATTCTCCGCAAGAAATCTCACAATTTACGGTTGACGTAGCAAAGTATGTTGATCATTTGGATAAGAAACACGCTGTTTTTCTTGTGGCTGAGGGCGAGGATGGGGAGGAACTTTGTGATTTAATCGGTTTGGGATTTAGTTCGGTTAAAAAGGAAATAGTCCGTCCGGTTGTCCCTAAAGTGACAATAGCTGTTAATGGGGAGAACGTTGAGTTGCCGACAACTCCGATACGCACATCAAGAGCCAGTGTCGTCGGGTATGACAAATACGAGGCTGTTTATAAACTTCCAGCTAATGTAACGGTCATTCCTAATGTAACGGCTTCTGCAAGCGATAAGTGTGTAAAAGTGACGATTACACAGCCAAAAACTGTTTGGGGGACTGCTATAGTGAAGTTCGACTATAAGGGTATGGTTAAAACATACAAGGTTTTGTTCTCACGTCGTTAGGTGGATGTCCATTAAATTAATGGAAAGTTTTATTGGAGTAGGGATACTGTGTGATGCGCAATAGAGGGTATCCGAGAAGGCATCCTCAACTTTGTTGGCAGTGTCCATAGGGATATTCAGTAAATGTTCCTCTTTCTCATAAATCAAGAGAAAAGTTTTACC
>ERZ791796.952-NODE-952-length-22096-cov-6.675695_pt1 | contig 22096 bp, 28 predicted proteins | sample MGYA00510311_ERZ791796 | MGnify/ENA primary metagenome ERZ791796 (study PRJEB30046, sample SAMN00792042) | human gut metagenome | study: EMG produced TPA metagenomics assembly of the A metagenome-wide association study of gut microbiota in type 2...
TAATAGCGCTGGTAACAACGGAAGCGAGGGGGAAAGCGGTTGGTACGCATTTCCTGTGAATTTTAATTCTGCTTGTTTTTCCCTATTTTGCGGACTAAGAAACACCGATACTAATAATCCGACAAAATACGATTCGGAGGTACAGCCACGTAATTGGACCACATCCAAATTCAACGTATACAAACAAGATTATGGCGGTGATCCATGGTTTGGTAGTTTCATTTGGTTTGCTATTGGCCGATAGCCAGCCAGTTACAAGCTATAACCCTACTGCTACCCTCTGAGTTACGTGTAGACATGAAAAAATTTGTATTTGTAATACTCGTTGCTGCAAAAGTATATTCGTAATTTATAGCCCTCTTACTTCCGTAAATACCAATTACAGAGTTAGTAAATTTAATTGGAAATGTTTGTGTTGATTCAGAATTTCCATATCCCCACTGTGGTTATATACCAATTGCTAACCATTGTACTGGACCTAATTGAGCAATATCAGGCCTATTGCTTTGATAATTCATTGTGGTGATGGTAGTTGTCGTTATATGGCAAGATGCATTACACTAAGAACTGTCAGCGGAAACAACAGCAGTAAAAGCAACCTCAAAAGATATAGGTAAACTCACTGTTTGAGCTCCACCGCCGACATTTTCTCCCCACTGTATCAAGCACCTATAGCAATCCATTGAGCATCCTTGTTCTGATCACTGTTATCCGCAACGTCAAGCGTAAACCCTGATAAAGTATTGCTTTCTCGTGCCTTGGAGTCCATAAACACATTGCCTTGATGATTCGTTACTAAACGTCTAAATTTTGTAAATGGAATAGGAAATATTACCCAGCCGTGTATATCCATTCCCCACTGTTCAAACGCCTATTGCTATCCAGCCACGTATATAGTGGAGTAGCCCGGCCGCTGCCTTAAACGACGTTAATCCAGCACTAACAATAATGGTATCCCTATCATATGAGTACTCGGATGATGCGGTTATGGTGCAAAAGGATGCGAACGGAATTGGGAAAAAGTTTTCACCGCTGATATATCCAGCTCCCCACTGTCTAAATAAATATTCCGAACCAAACAGCTCCGTCTAATTCTATAGGAGCTTTTGCCCAAATGAAGCGCAATTTGTTCGCTGTAGATGCGTTAATGTTCCAAACAGTCTGAGTAGTTCCCGGCCAAGTAGTAGATGCGGCTAGTAGTATGTCTATTGACGCAGCCAAAAAGCATCTGGAAAAGGATACCGGCGTGGTTACGTCAGTGTAGATGGCTCCGACAGCAGCCGTATAATATCCCCACTGTTTATACACCGGCAACAATGTAGTTACCGCCATGAGCTCCTGACGATGTAATGAAAATACTGTTGATCGTAGATTTCTCGTTATTGAACGAGAAATAACCATCAGAGCTGTTGGTAGAAGAAGTTATGTCAGTAACTACACAAATAAATATTTTTTCGTTAAAGCTTAGCGGTAAATTGTTTATTCCGCTTCCACACGTTCCCCACTGTTTACCGTCCTACAGCGAACAACCTTGACGTCTGCGTTCCGTTCCAGCGATCATCATTATACCCATTACAAAGTCTGTAATTAATATTAATGTTGCTTATGCCATAGACGAAAGTTTCACAGTTATCTGATGAAATTACATTCGCATAATATAACTCACTGAACGCAATAGGGTACGTTATAACACGATCATTACCAGAATTGGTATATTTTCCCCACTGTGGCTAACACCCAATTATAATCCAGTTAACATCATTAGGCTGGGCTACATCAGGTCTATTTGACTGATATGCACGAGTTGTAACAGTAGTATTCGTTGCAGAACATCCAGGGCAGCACCATTCGCTAGAAGTAGATGCAACTGCAAGGAACACGTTTGTAAATGGTATTGGTAATGTAGAAGTTCGCACTGCCCCGCCAGTATTTATTCCCCACTGTTCAAAAGCCAATAGCTATGCATTTCAACGTTGGACGATCCAGATGCGACAAGCGAAAAGCTACCTGGCTTTCCGATGTAAAATCCCAAAGTATATTATTCACGTAATTCTCTTTGCCAAAGGTTGCATCAGCAGCACCCATTACTCCTGTAGCTACCGCAGTATAATCAGTTGTTGTAAATGATATAGGAAATATGCATACTGCTACATATCCCGACAAACTTGCAGAACTTCCCCACTGTAGCTAACAGCCTATACCAACACATGAAACATAACTGCTCCCTATAAAGTTTGCTCCATATCCGCAAATGAATTTTTGCATATCTATTCCAACTAACCAAGGCACTGCTTCCTCTTTAGGTTCATAATATGTCTTGGTTGCCATCGTTATATAATGGGATGTAAAAGGAATTGACCAGTAACGATAATCTGTTGGATTTTGTGACTCAACATAATATCCCCACTGTAGCTTTAGAATCCAATAGCAATAACATTTGGTAATGAAGTTCGTGCGGTACTAGGTGAATCTGTTGCCCAACCGAGCACACTATAACTGTTATTATTAACGATGCTTACATCCACTGTATGCCAACCGCCAATGCCGGCAGACGTTATTGCTAATGCACTGTTAGGGAAAGGTATAGGAAATATATTATTTCCACGTACTGTTGGCTTTCCCCACTGTGGCTAAGCACCTAAAAACAAATAGAAAATGTTTGCATTTGCATAACCAGTACCAGCGTTATTGGCATACATATAAATTTTAAAATTAGTATTAGTTATGTCAGTTATTGTTGCGTATTCTGCAGCAGCGACCGGATCTCCGTTGAATAAAGCTAAACCACCAAAGCATTCGTTGAACGAAACAGGGAAGTTTATTATCTTAAGATTAACAGTATCTCCTAAGATTTTTCCCCACTGTTCAATAGCCAAGTGAAATTGCAGTAGTGGTGGGCCTGATGTATGAAATGGGGCTATTATATCCCGCCGTAAAACTCCATCCAGTAAGGGTGTAATCGAAAGTAAAACCACAAAACTCTCTTGCCGGAAAGCCAGGGGCGCCAACAACTACTGCCGTATAAACACCATTGAATTTTAAAGCCCAAGCGCCTGAGCCACCAGTTGAATATCCCCACTGTTACTCGACCCCAAGGGCGATATAAAGTGTGCCGTAGAAACTCATATTCCAATAACCAAAAGCGGCTCCTGTTGCTGTCCAACTTAAGAGATGATAATGGTCGGTATTTCCAGTGGTGTTGCTGTGAGCATTACTTACAACGGCATAACACTCTCTAAAAGCGATAGGGAAAGTAACTCCTGTTGAATTTGAATATCCCCACTGTAAAAAAAGAAAGGATGATAAAAATGGAAAAAGAATTTAAATATTACATTGTACTTGATAAAGATGGAAAACGCGTATCTCCAGGATACCGTGAAGATGGTGATGTACCAGAAGATGTAAAAGAAAACGGGTTCTTAGTTACAAAATCTGAATTTGCAATGCTATTAAATGGTTATTATAGAGATCCAGAGACAGGAGAATATAAAGAAATACCGCCATATGAGCCAGGGCTTGATGAATTAAAAGCTTCTAAGTTATTGGAAGTTGATGCTTGGACCGAAAGTAAAATTACAGGAGGTTTTACATCTGAATGTAGTGGAGAGATGGTGAGATACGATAGCGATAAGGATACGCAGCTTACGGTTTCTAGTGATCTTAATACAATCAATTCAGCTCCTGATAAATTTTCGGAATATTATCCAAATGGTTATCCTATGAGAGGTTATCCTGATGGTGGAACCGAAAAAACAATTCACTACCTAACTGTTAAACAACTCATTCAATGGAATGTAGATTTGGGATTACATAGAGGGGCCTGTAAGCAGGCTGGCTGGGAGAAACAAGCTTTGGTTGATGCTGCCGACAGCAAAGAAGCTTTAGATGCTATAATTTTAGAAAAATAATAGTGAAAGGATGAAAAAGCGCATAGATACTGCACTTTTATAATAAAAATTGATGAAAAAATATCATACCGAATTAAAACCGCCTGTAGAGTTGAGAAATCAATGGATACAGGCTTTTTTGTTGCGTAAATTCGTGCCGGGTTAATACCACTCAAGGCTGTCAAATGAGGTCTATAGCCTTTTTTAGCTCATGGAGGGATTTATGGGTATAAACCCTCTTAGTAACTCCTTGACTGGCATGGCCGAGAATACGTTTGATTGCAGTTTCGTTGGCACCGGCATTGTCTAACATGGTAGCGCAGGTGTGGCGGCATTCATGCGGCGTGTGTTTGCATTTGCTGGCTACCATTACGGCGTCAAACCGCGCCCGGTACTGATGGTAGGTGAGCAGGCTGCCGTCGTCGTTGGTGATGAGGTGTTTGCCGGGCTGTTGCATCCAGAATTCGAAGAATGGCAGCGTCTTTTTGGATATAGGTACAGCACGGTTGCGTCCAGCCGCTGTTTTGCTCTCTCGGACGATAAAATATCGCTGTCGTAGCTTCACATCGTTTTTGAGGATAGATAGCAGTTCGGAGGTGCGGACACCAGCGTATATCATCATTAATACGGTCATAGCCCATTTATCGCCGAGGTTTTTTACTCGATTGATTTGCCGAGTATTAAAAGGCGTTTTAGGGTATTTCACTTTATGCTGATCAATGTCGATGTATTGACTGATATCTGCTGTAGGTGAGATGATCTCATACTTAACTGCGTAGGTGTAGCAATGGTGCAGTATTTGTCGCACTTTTTTCTGCATAGCATAGTGAGCGCCGGCGTTACGTGTATCACGAATAACAGCCTGCAGGTCACCGATTTTTAATTCGGCAAACTTCTTGCCATACAATCTATGGCAGTGTTTGTATGCCGAAAGGTAATTGACCTGTGTAGTTTTGGCCAGTTTTGGAAATCTCTCGGCCCGCATAAGCTCAAATACTTCCGAGAAAGTAATCAATGCTGGCGCGAAAAGAGAAGGGTTTTTGTGGTACTCGGCCAAAAGTGCTAACCCTTCTATTTCTGTGGCTGTATCACCGATTGATTTTTGACGGCCGTTAATTGTGACTTTTACAGACCATGGGCGGCGGCGGTTACCGTCAGTTCGTAGCACAACACTACCAAAGCCATTTGGTAGTTTCATTCGTTTTCTTTTTTTAGTATTCAAAATATCACTCTCCTTATGGAGATTATAGCAGGAGGTAAAAATGAACTGGGAATCTTTTAAATTTGCGGCTATCGGAGCTGCTCAAACTTTAGCACAAGGTTGGTCATATAAAGCCGTAATAGCGGCAATATTAGCTATGATTTTGCATAAGCACGCTATATTGTTTTATAGCTTTGCTTTTTTAGTATTTATTGATTGTTTTACCAAATGGGTATCGATAGCCTATCTGCATCTAAAAGATAGTGGTATTGAAAATCCGACTATTCTAGAATCTATTAAAGGAATAAAAAAAGCCAGAGCTGCCAAAAAGATAAAAAGTGAAGTTATGAAACACCGTTTCCTTGGGAAAATCGGTGTTTATTTAATTTGTGCGTTGTCTGCAGCTGTCGTTGATGTAGTTATGAGAGTTTTAGATAAACCTACTTGGGCAGTTATGACGGTTATTGGATATCTTGTTGTAACTGAGCTGCTTAGTATTATTGAAAACTTAAATGATGCTGGCGTGGAAGCTATGAGTGGATTGATTGTTTTTGTTAAAAAGAAATTGTAAGAATTGAGGTTGAAATATTAAAGGAGCGTGAGAATAATGAAAGTCTTTATTAATCCAGGGCATATGCCAGGTGTCGATCCTGGCGCCATGAATCCTAACAGTGGTTTAAAAGAATGTGACGTAGCATTGGCTGTAGGAAAACTTGTTGAGTATTATCTGAAAAATGCCGGATGCGAGGTAATTCGTCTGCAGAGCGACAACCTAAACGGCGAATCTCCGGCATATCCGAATGTTTGTAAAAATGCTAACGACTGGGAGGCAGATGTATTTGTCAGTTTGCACTGCAATGCGCTTGATGGTTATGCGAGGGGCATTGAAACATTGGTGTTTAACTTTGGCAGCGAAGCTGAACGTCTGGCTGCCTGTGTTCATAAGCAGTTGGTCGATACGGAACAAAGCATTGATCCGTATATTCTGGATCGTGGGTTGAAGGAACGCCCGAATTTGTCTGTGCTGAGAAATACCGATATGCCGGCTATTCTTATCGAAATGGGTTTTATTGATAACGATCACGATGTTATTTTGCTGGAACATAAACAAGATGCGATTGCAAAGGCTATTGCACGTGGAGTAACAGATTACGCAAATTTATAAAAGTAACTATTTCAAAATAAGGTAATAATGGCAGAGTTATCATATATACCAATTAGCTATTATATTGATATTGATTATATGCTAGATTATGCTGAAATTATTGCATAAAAAAATAGCTCCCGATAATGGGAGCTATTTCAATATAATTTTTTGTTTTGCCGAAAGCTTTTGTAGGATTGATAGAAACAGTAACAAGATAAAGCTAACAAACCTACTATAGAGCCTACTATAACAGAAGCGTCTGTAGTATTTTCACTGATATAAAAAAGCAAAAACGAAACGATAATTACGGATAAAATTTTGAAAAATGGTTTTTTGTTAATTGTTAGTGGTTTAATATTAGATCTTGCTTTAGCAATGGTCATTTCTTTAGATATGGTCTTAAATATATATTTGAAAAAATAATATGCGAACCCACCGATGAAAACTACAACGGATGTTATTAACCACAGTAACATGCCGAAAGCTATCATTAGAGCTAAGAAATTTAGCATAAAATCACGCCCTTTGCATAATTATTATAACATTTTTGCAGGAAGGAGGACAATAATGGCAGGAAAATTATCTGGGGAATAATATTTTATGATATCAATCATATAAATATAAAAAGTGTGATTAAAAATTGCGTAAGGAGGTAACTAACATGAAAAAAGAAAAGAAGATTTAGCAAACAAAGTTTTTTGGACTGGTATGATTAAGGCGCATTGCATAATTATTTGGGACTGTAAGGTATTGTATGTAACTTGACTAGTAAAATAAATTGACTAACTCCAAAAAAAAACTATAAGAACATCTATATTTAGTGTATAATGATTCTCAAGAAGAAAAGAATAATTTCAAAATACCTCTTAACAAAACGTATGTTTGCGGGTATAATATAAGGAGAGTGTGATCTTCTTGGAATTTAATTTCGACGAGAATGGGAATTTACCAGCAGGAGAGTATCCTATTAGCTTTGATGATTTAAAGCAGGTTTTCGTTGATGGATTTGGAACCTCTTATACTAGAATGCGTAATTGGGATGGGTTTAATGCTTTTGTAAAAGTTCTTATTGATGCTGGATTAAAAGATTTGACTATTTGGGTAGATGGTAGCTTTATTAGTAATAAAGAAAATCCAAATGATATTGATTTTGTTATTTTGATTGAACCAAAGAATTTAAATAATCTCTCGAATGACCAACAAATTAAATTGTGTTCTATTTTTGAGCACGAAATAGCTAAACGTTTTTTTTATTGTGACCCATATATTATTTTAGTTGATGGTTCTGAATATAATATAAACAGAAATACTTATTGGAAAAAACAGTGGGGGCATGATAGGTTTGGCAATCCAAAAGGTTTTGTAGTAGTTGAAATTAGAGGAGGTGTTCGTCAATGAACAAAGATTTCGATGAAATTTTTGATATAAAATATCACATTGACAAATTTGAACCTCTCGTAAATGATGATAAAAAATTATCAGATGAGAATCCCGAGAATTTTGCATTGAAGTTTGCTGCATTGGTAAATAGTAGCACATTAAATAAGAAGAAAAATCGTTTGAAAGAATTGCTGCAAGAGGAACATTGCGATATATTTGAATATCGGTTAACTGGTGAAAAAATAGGATATGGTGCAGCGCCTGCAGAATTAATTGGTGACTTTCTAAGCACATTACAGAAAACGGTATATAGGCTAGGACAGGATATTGCTGAAAATTTTCCTAAATCCCATATTCCTAAGTACATAGTTGACGAGACAACATTATCAATCCAGGCTTTTAATCCTGGTTCTTTTAGAATAATTTGCAGTGGTACAAAGCCTGACTTTGGGATTTTTAATCAAGATCCTTGTGTAGAAGATAATTTATTAACCAAGTCATCTGAAAAGTTATTTTCAATTTTAGAAAATGTAAAAAATGATGATGAGTTACTGATAGAGTTGGAAGATTTAAATCCTTATACTATTTCAGCAATAACCGAGTTGCTGAAAGTTTCTGCCAGTGCTGAAATAGATATAGAAGCAAAATGGAAGACTCATAGTAATGAAGTTCAAAGATACCTAGAACGAAATAGTATAATGGAAGCGTATAAGCTATTGTCAACTTTTGACCCGGAACCAGAAGAACGAACAGATGAATTTATCGGTAGCGTTGTTTCGATGAATAGCGAAAAGAATTATTTTGAGTTCAAAACATTGGACAATAAGAAATTTAAAATCCATTTTGACGAAAGTTCTTATAAAGAGTTAAGAGAAAACAAAGTAGATCCGCTGTATATTGATAAACAATATCGAGTCGAAGTAATAAAAATAGTTTATGTCTCTCCTAGTGGTAGAACAAAGGAAATTTTTAAGTTTTCAAAAATAAAAACTATGTTAGATTAAAACTAAAAGCACTTTGCGAAAGCAGAGTGCTTTTTCTATGGAGGAATGACATGTATGAAAAAATCAAAGGTTGGATATCTAATAATCGCTTCCTTGTTGGTCTGGGTGTTGGTGCAGTTCTTTTTCTTGCCTGCTACCTGTTCAGCCGAGCCAGCATACATGATAACGGAAAGCGAGCTGGTGACACTGGAACAAAACTCGAACAGGCAGTTAGCAATCAGCAGTCAATTAGCAGTGGAATTGCAAACAGCCAGGGAACAGTTGATAGTATCGGATCAGGAATTGACCGAAGCCAAACTGCAAATAGATCAGCTACAGAAGCAGTTGACAGATGTACTGAACTCGTCGAAGAAGCAGGAAGAATTGCAGCAGACAATCTTGAAATCCTTGCCACCATCCGCACCAGGGGTACTGCGGGAGATAGGAGCCAAGATTAATATTGATCACTATGTTACAGGTATCAGCTATGGAGTGAGCCGCCGGATAGGTAGCAAATATATAGGATTTCGAGGAGAATATGATTGGGAAGATAAAAAAGCCGGCGTTTGGGTTATATATGCGTACTGAATGTTATGCCTTGACATTATAAATTATGAAGTATATAATAAATTTATAATGTAATTCAATTCCTCTCTATGAGGACCGATTAGGGTTGAGACTCCTAATTACAAGCGTTTTTCGCTGTGTAGGAGTCTGCGTTTAAGAAGCTCCACAGTGAAAAACTGTGGAGCTTCTTTTAATTTATATGGAGGTGAATATATGAATAGCAGTACATGGTAAGAAAGTATTTGTGAATTTCGGAAATATGGTTTATAAATAGTTAATGTTAGGAGAAATTAAAATGGATTTTATAAAGAGATATGTTAGAAAGTTTATTACTATGTTAATTAAAATCAATGATATGGGTTGTTTTATAGATAATATAATATTTGATGAAATTAGTGCTAAATATAAAAATTGCAATAGTGAAGAACTAAAGAAAATTATAATTATAAGTGAAGCTGACAAAAGTAATTATTCTATAAGAGCTACATTTTTTGATAAAATTATTACGTGGACTCTTCCAATTTTATTAGCAATTGGGATTTTAATGAAAGACTTACTTCCTAAAGAAATAGAGGTTGGAAATAGTTTCAAATATTTTCAAATGGAAGATGAAGTATATTTTTTTTATGTAGGAATTATACTTATTATAGCAATGTCTACTTTAGTTATAGTTGCATGTTACTCTTTTTTGATAAAATTAAATCAAATAAAATTAGGAGTGGCTAAATATTATTTAAAGAAATTTGAAAGTTATAAGTAAATAAAAATACTAAGTTGAAGTTTCTTAAATTAATAATGTTTTTGTATAATATTTCATCGTTAATTTTGTGATTTCTGTCAACAATCTGTCAACAATAGGACGTATTTTTGACAGATTGAGTTAGTTTTACTTAAAATGTAATATCTTTCGAAACGTAGTAGTGGCAAGGATTTAAAGCCTTTTTTAAAACATAGTTAGTATTGTTAAAAAGTGCCCAAAGGGATTTCGGGTACAAGAGGCCGTGAGTTCGAATCTCGCCGCCCCGACCACTTAAAAAGTTAGCCGCAGAGCGTATCTGCGGCTTTTTTATTTTGTTTTAAAGGAATTATTTAAAGTGATTTTTGCTGGAGCAGTGAAAAAAAATTCCCATAGTGTTTCTTTTCAAATAGCTATCTGAATTTTACCAGATACGCCATATAGCAAAACCATAATATAAAAACATAAATGATCAGTCTTGAAAGAGAAATCATAAAATAAACCCTTCTTTATTTCAAAAGTTAAGCTATATTGTTGTAGCTATTAATGGTGACTTCTTGTTTATCAATTATGATATCATGCTCTTGTCAAAGAAAAAAGCCGACATTCTGCTTTTATTTATTTACTAAATGTTGGCAAGCTGTTTCACTGCCTGTGGTTTTCCCCAAAGCTGCAGTTTGTATCAAGATTGATTTCGAAAATACGTGTCCAGGGCAGGTTTACATTGATGTCGATACCCGTTAAATAATAATTGCTGTCGTTATTGCGATAAAAAGGTGTACGGCCAAGGTCTCCATATAGAAGCTGAATCTTTTGCCGCTGTAAAAAGCCACGAATAAGCGTTTCTGCAAAAAACTTGTTTTCTCCCAAATCAGTTGGCTTATAGCCTTTCAGTTTCAGTAATGTAGTTAACTGTGCATGCATTAATTTCTGATAGGCATAATCATCAAGTAAACGTTCAACTGTGAAGTTCAGATTTTGGGCATACAGTGACGGATGTTCTGATTGCGGTAATCGGTGCAGCTGGCCGGTAAATAATGTTGCTTGACTAAGCGCGGTTCCCAGTGAATTACTTAAAGTATTCCAGCCTGAAAAAGCTGCCAGCCTGCTGAGCGGTACTTTAGCCTCCAAAAGCTTAGGTATTAAAAGTTCGTTTTCAGTATAGTTGGCCGTAAGATCAACCAGCGCAATGTGGCGGTCTGATATAAGCAGGGTTTTAAGTTTTTGCAGCATAGCTTTATTAGGCTGATTGTCATCGTCGCCGCAGTGTACGAATAAAATAAAGTCGGCGACAGCAGCATCATCTGTAAGCTGACCGCCGATAAAATTTATTTTGTCCCGGATGCTTGCGTCAACAGAACAGGGCATATAGGGCATGATTTTAGCTGCGACTTTAGGCGAGGAATACTCTACAAAAATGCGTGGCTTGTAATTATACAGTTTATTATAATATCTGGTCAGCAGTAAAACTGATATTTCATCAGCTCCACTTGTAATAAGCCCGCTGGAACCTAAATCTGCATGTTTCATATATGCCAGCGCATGATTAGCATTACGATTAGGAAGCCCGAATGGCTGGGCGTCGTCCTGCCCTATAGCCAAAGTCAGACCGTCTGCGCGTGCCATCTGGACCAGTTTTTTGTTAAAACTGTCGTTATCGGCATACAGACTGCTGTACTTCGTTTTAACATCATCCGGTATGCGTGCATCGATCGCCAGCAGCTGCCTGGTAAAGTAAGGATCGCCGAATGTTTCTGCCATATCCTTTAATGTTGCATAACGCATCAGATGCCATTGATACCAGCTGTCCGGTATAAGCTGATCGCTGACCAGCAATCTTGGAATGACGGAAAAAAACGCCATATCGATTTGTGGGTTGAGAGCATGCTGTTTGTTTACGAAAGTCAAAAACTTTTCTTCATCGTTAATTGTTCCTAAAGGTACGCGTGAGCCCAGCAGACTGCCGTGTACTAAAAGATCAGCTGATAAAATTGCGGCTGGATGCTGCGGCATTTCATTTTTCAGCCAGGCAAACAGTTTTTCTTTATCAGCAGGTGTGTTATAATTGTCAAGAAGTTCTTGCGGCGGTGTAATTACGTTGATAGAAGCCAGTGCTCCCAGTTTTCTGACCATAGCGCTGCAGGGAGGGCGGCTGTCTAACGGAGCCAGCAGCAGCGAAGTATCGGCTTTTACAGGCTGAGGCGCAAATGGGACAGTTGCAGGCATACCGCCGAATAATTCATAAAAATAGGCGCAGAGCAGCAGTAATGCGAGCAGAATAAATTTTTTCTTGTTCATAGGCTGTCTCCTTTGCCGTTCTTGTTATATTTATTATATTACAGATACGGAGTTTTTTGAATGCGGATAATTACGGGAAAGGCACGGGGGCTGAAATTGACTGTGCCAAAGAATATGGACGTACGTCCCACGGCTGACAGGGTCAAAGAATCTCTGTTTAATATTATTGGCACTAAAATTATTGGCGCACGTGTGTTGGATATGTTTGCCGGAACAGGTAATCTGGGGTTGGAGTCGTGGAGCCGCGGCGCTGCTGCGGTTACTTTTGTCGATGAAAGCCGGGAATCGCTGCGTCTGGTACAAAGCAACATCGTTAAATGCCGGGCGGAGGCTGATGTTCAGGTTCTCAAAGGCAGCGCGGTAAATATTATCGAACATCTGCATCATCAGGGATTAAAATTTGATTTTGCATTCTGCGATCCTCCCTATAATAAAGGCTGGGTTCAGAAAGTTCTGCAGAAAATGGAACACTTTCAAGTACTTGAAGACGGAGGCTATCTGATCATCGAACATTCGAAGCACGATGAAATAGGCGTGCTGGCAGCGTGCTTTGAGCTTGTGCGTCAGGAACCCTATGGTGAAACTTTACTTTCGTTTATAAGATTTGCCAAAGTATAATAAAATGTTGTAAAATAATAAAATAAATTTGTAAAAAAATAGCAGGAATACGGAAACGTACGTCGAATAAGGAACAAGATAATTGAATTTATGACCAGACTGCGTTGCAGCTTCTAGGAGGTTAAACAGTGCGTAGAGCGATCTGTCCGGGTAGTTTTGACCCGGTTACTAATGGCCACCTCGATATTTTTGAACGGGCGAGCCAAATGTTTGACGAGATCATTATCAGCGTTTTTCATAATCCGGGTAAAGATAAAGCAATGTTCACCATGGAGGAAAGGGTAGAAATGCTCAGGGATGCGACAAAACATATCCCTAATGCCAGAGTAACCTGTTTTTCCGGTCTTTTAAATGAATTCTGCAGGCAGGAAAAAGCTCCTTTTATTGTAAGGGGCTTACGTGCGTTTTCTGATTTTGAATATGAATTTCAGCGCGCTCTGCTCATAAAAAAAATAGACAATAACTTAGAAACAGTCTTTATTATGACTAATGCTAATTACTCTTTCCTAAGTTCCTCTGGAATAAGAGAATTGGCAACCTTTGGCGGTTGTATCCATGGTCTTGTTCCTGAATGTGTGGAAGATCGGATCAAAAGCCTTGTTATAAGCAAAGAATAATATTAGAAAGAGGTTGAGTTTGATGATGATTGATAGAAGTACAAGTGCGACTTTGGACAGAATTTTTGATGAAATGTATAACCTTATTTCTGAGGCTAACCGTATACCTCTTACTGATAAGATCATTATCGAAGAGAGCGATTTGGCGGGTATCCTGGATGATTTGAAGGAAGCGATTCCCAAAGAAGTCAAAAGCGCTACCAGACTGCTTGAAGAACAAAAAGCAATCGTCACCAAAGCTCATGAAGAAGCTGACAATATTGTTTTGCAGGCTAAAACCGAAGCTGACCGTATTTTAGAATTGGCAAAATCCGAATCTGAAAGACTAATGCGTCAGGAAGAAATTTCCAAACAGGCAGAAGCCTTTGCTGAAGATGTAAAGAGTACTGCTTTGCGTAATCAGCAGGAAATGAAAGACGAAGCTGATGCTTATGTTGAGCGTGTAAAACACGATGTGCTGCAATATGCCGATGATATGCTTGGCTATTTGAGCGGTAGTCTGCAGTCCGCTTTACAGGCTGTAAACGATAACCGCGCTTCCGTTAATGCTGAACGTGAAAGCGTTATGTCTTCACGCCCTCAGCGTGATATGGAACTTCTGGCGATGGAAGAGGAAGAAGACGAAGAATAAGCTTTTGAAAAAAAGTAAGCCTTCCGCTCAAGCGGAAGGCTTTTTGTTTTGTTGCTTTATTATTTTTGAATATAGATCGGAGAGACAGTATAATCGTTGTTATATTGTGGTTGGTGGTTCTTTTGCAAAAGTGTCAGCAGATTAGTTGCCGCAATATCAACGGAAAGCTGCTGCTCGACTTTCTCTCCGTATTTTTCCAAGACGTTGCGGCCCAGTTTGATAATTACAGGCAGCTGAGCAGAATCCTGCATTTCTTTCAACAGTTCGCGGCCGCGGTCGTTAAAGGCCAGAACACGGATGTAAGCTGGGTCTTTGGCATTATCGAACATAGCGCGATACTGCTGCAGTAAAAGCTGCATCAGAAGTCTTCTGACACGTGAAGCGGGATAACGTTTGGTAACTGTGGCGCTGACTACGTCTTGGAATGTAGTGCAGGAAGCAGCTTCTGCCAGACGGTTTTCCAATCCTTCGCTGCATTGGCAGGCTGCGGCTATTTGGGCCGGTGTCAAAGAACGCAGCTTGTATAAAAGCAGATGGTTCAGAATTTTATCACTGATATCCATTCGGTGCTGAAGATCTGCCTCACGCAGCAGCTGGGCTGTAGTTGCCGGAACTGTGCTGAGCAGCGCTTCATCGATGCCATAGCCGCGATAATGCTCACGAATGGCTGTTGCGCCGGCAATAGGCCCGTTGATGGTTTTATCTTTATAGCCGCTGCCGCGGCGTTTAACGACGACAGGTTCGATCTCGTAACCGCCGTGCAGAAGCTGGCGGCAATATTCTAAAGCCAGGATATTGTTAGGATGTTCAGCAATCGTCAGCATGGAAGGGTCTTCCGCCAGCGTAAGCTCTAAAGACTTGGCATAACTGTGCCCTTCATCCAGATAATGATGCAGTGCGTCCTGAAAAACAGGCTCGTTCAAAAATTCTGCGGTGAGCATCAGCTGCTGCGAATTGGCTGCTTCCGCACCAAAAGCAAGATGCGATACCATCCCGGTAGCAGCCAGTAATTTTACAGCTCCTGCAGCAAAAAATTCCGCACTGCGGCAGGTGAAAACTGTCGGCAGCTCTAAAACAAGGTCAACGCCGCCTAAAACGGCCATTCTGGCACGGGTCCATTTGTCAGTCAGGGCAGGCAAGCCGCGCTGTACAAGGCTGCCGCTCATAGCGGCAATGACAGGCCTGTTGCCGGCTATCCGCTTTGCTTCGCGCAGATGATGGGCGTGGCCGTTGTGGAAAGGATTATATTCTGCTACGATTCCTATTGCTTTGCTCATTCATATTCTCCCTCATTTATAATGTTTATACTAGCGATTATCATTTAAATAGTGTATACTATATGATATAATATTATAATTGCCAAAGAACGACTTGTAAAGCGGGGTTTATACAAATTCGTCAAAAATTCGTCAAAAATTTTCTAAAAAAAATTTGAGAGACGCTTCTGTGCATTTTCTCTCATTTCATCAGTGTAGTGTACATATGCCTTTAAAACTGTTTCAACTGTATCTCCCAACAATGCTGCGACAGTTTTAATATCAAAGCCACTGCTAAGTAATGTTGTAGCATAAGTATGCCTGAAGTCATGAATACTTGTGTCATCTTTTGTGTAAAGAGAAACTCTTTTTATAGAGTGATATGTCACATTCCAAAATACCATATCGCTGATGTGACGAGGATATTTATTCTTGTATTCAATTAAAACCGTTTGTAATCGCATAGGTATAGGTACAGTTCGATAAGAGTTATTGCTTTTTAATTCTTGTAGGGTCATAATATTTCTATTTGTAGCAACCATTTGTCGCTCTACTTTTAATGTGCCTGCATTAAAATCAATATCAGACCATTTCAAACCTGTTATCTCGCCAACCCGAAGCCCCGCGAAAGCGGCGATACAACACGCTGTATATAAAGTATAGTTCTTGGATTTTAAACGTGCCAGAACAGCTTCTAAACGTTCTTTGGAAAGGGCGTTTATTTTTCTTTGGCCTTTTATTTTTAACGGATGTATCCCTATCGTAGGATCTTTAGTTATAAGTTCGTATGGAGATACCGCTCTTTTAAAAATAGTTTTTAGTTTTACTAGATACAAATTGGCGGTGTTTGCTTTCACTGGTAAAGAGTTAAATATTGATTGTATGTCGCTATGCGTTATGTCTACCAGACGCATATCTTTTAGTTCTGAAAAGGCTTTGATAGCGTGCTGGTATCCGAGTAGAGTGTTGTATGCTATGCTCCTTCTTATATCATTAAGATACATTGCGGAAAATTCACCAAAGGTTATTCTTGCAGTGCTATTGTCCATATATATTGGCGCATTTGCTTTAACTTCTTCTAGTAACTTATCGCCTGCTATTTTTGCTTCTCTTTTGGTTTTAAATCCTTGTTTTGATTTTTGCTTCCAACAACCACGATTATCTTTATAGGATAATATTACTTGAAATCCTTTATCTTTTTCTCTAAAAGTGAAATTATACTCCATTTTTTCACCTCCTATATTTTAAGTTTTTAAAGTGTTAAGTATTAAAATAAATTTATTGTTTAAGAAATTAGATTATATTATACTAACATTGCCGTTGTAAATATTTTATTTTTGTTATGGCTGCTACCGGGCGTTTGGTAGCGGTCTTTTTTTATTTCATTTAGCCTCGGGGAAAGATAAGATCCTTATAGAATTATCTTGTCCGTCCCCTTTCTTCGAGGACACTGGGTAATAATGTGATGCTCCTTGATTCCTAAAACATAACCAATCACTTGATTTAGCTCACCAGGCGAAAAATCTTTCATGTTGCATTCGATAAGCTTGATTGTTCTGGATAACAAAGTATCACGCTCCTAAACTGCATTTTTATTTTTTGATGTTTCTGCAGTTAGCAGTCCATCAATAAAGCCAATAACAATATATCTATCATTATCTTCAATTTTGCGGAACTTATCTATAAGAACTTTTTCCTGATCAGATAATGCATAGTTATCTTCCTGATCGATATAAATAGGAGTGGGGCGTTCCATTTCTACATCGAATCCCATAAGCCAGCCTTCGTTTACATTTAATGCAACGGCTATCTTGTAGAGATTATTCTGTTTTGCCTTAAATTTGCCTTTTAAATATTGGCTAATAAGAGGTTGGCTTAATCCAGTTTTTTCGGACAGTTCAACTGGCTTTATGCCTGTGACGTCTAACGCTTCTTGTAGCCTAGTGGCAAAATCAGTTTTTTTCATTGCAATCATCCTTCCTTCAACTATAATAGCACTGATATTAAGAAAAGTAAAGGATAAAATAAGAAAACTAAAATTTAGTGTTGACTTAAGAAAGCTTAAGTAGTATAATCGTCTTAGAAACAGAAAAGAAAGGAGGAACGTTATGAATCCGGAATTTGATTATTCAAAGCTTAATGAAAAAATAATTAGAACATTTCTTACGAGAACTGCATTTTGTGAGGCTTTTGGGGTATCGACATCTAATCTTTCGTTGAAAATGAATAACAAACATTACTTTACTCAACCACAAATCGCTAAGGCTTGTTCATTATTGAAAATTCCACAATCTCAAGTTGGTAAATATTTTTTTACCACAAAAATTAAGAAATCTTAACAAAAGGAGCGCTGTTAAATGATTGTAGAATGTCCACACGTTGGAATAAGAGAGCTGTCTGAAGCGTGGGGCGTTAGTGCTAGGACAGTAAAAGAATGGCTTGCTAGTGCAGGTATTAAAACAGTAGTACGTGGTCGGTATCGTATATCAGATGTTACGAGATATGCCGATCAGTACGGTAAGCCGAAACTTTCTAATCGAGAGCGATTAGAGGTAATGCAGCTACAAAAAGCCTTAGATAACGCTAATGCTGAAATAGCAGAACTGCAAGAATGTCTGTTGAAAGTGTCAGGAGTAACAGCTGACGCTGTTCAAAAGATAGTTAGGCAGATGAAAAAAGAAACTGAAATAGTAGAAATGAGGCAGAGCAGATGAAAGCATTAATCAAAGTAGCAGGAACAGCAGTAGTGATGAAAGAGAGTATTAAGCAACAGCCTTGTGTATGGTCTTTAACTGCTTTGGCTATAGCAACAGTAGTTAAGCTGATATATGACATAGGTTACGCTATGGGACAGGTGGCAGGCTTATGATTAGAGATTTTACCGTAGCAACTACTGCAATATTTGTCGGAACATACATTGCTATTATGGCTGCTGTAGTGACTGTAGGGGTGTTGAGATGAATAGGCAAAAGAAAAAGAGCTACCGAAGTTGCAGCTTCGATAGCTCAGGTGGACTGTAAATTTTACGAGGTTTAGCGTCCACCTTCATTTTAGCATAGCGAAGGTGACTTGTAAATGGATAATTTATTGCAGGAAAAGATTGAACGCCTAAACAGGGCAGTAGCAATCGTTGACAAGATGAAATTAAAGGTGCCGGTGAGACTATCGCCAGTACCAGTCGTTGTATGTGTACATTGTGGATGTAGAGTGCCAATAGAGGATACACGCTGTAGATGCGGCGGTCAAACTTTTAGAGAGTTTTAGGAGGACATAGAAATGAATGAGAAAGAAAAGTTAGCGGCCTTTCGTGCGCTTCAGCAGGCATACGATGAGCCTAAAGTCCCCGCAAAACAGGCTGTTAAATTGCTTAGACGTGCAGAACGGTGCAAAGGGGGTATAGGCAATGAAAGAAATAAGACTTCTTACTGCAGATGAAGTTGAATGTCGGGTCGCCACGGTAAAAAAAGATAACAGCGGGTGTTCGTTGTTGTTGTATAAGGACGCCAGGGTCGATATGCGCATTCTTGACGAGACGTTCGGACCGATGAATTGGCAGCGGCATCACGGACGGGATAACGCAAATTGTATTATCTCGGTGTGGGATGATGATAAAAAGCAGTGGATCGAAAAAGAGGATACTGGCACTGAGAGCAACACAGAAGCCGCCAAGGGACTGGCAAGTGATAGCTTTAAACGTGCCGGGTTTAACTGGGGTATTGGGCGTGAGCTATACGATGCTCCGTTTATATGGGTGCAGCTATCAAAGCAGGATTTATCTACCAATGGGAAAATCACTGCAAAGTTTTTTGTGAAAGACATAGAGTACGATCGGACTAAAAGTGAGTTTGTGAAGCTAAAAATCGTGGACAGTAAGGGGGTTGTACGGTTTGAGCTGGGTAAAAAAGTTGATGCGCCTGTAGCGGAACATAAAGCAACATCACCTACGCCAATAGATCAAACACAGCCTGCGTTTCCTGACGAAAATACTGGACTACAATTTTTGATGTGTCAGGAATGCACGGTTGAAATTAGCCAAAAAGTACATGATTATAGCGTGCAGAAATTTGGTAGGCCGCTCTGTATGAAATGTCAGAAGGCAATAGCAAAATGAAGTTCACGGTTAAAGGGTTACAGACATTAAAAGGGATGGGATACATAAATTTAGTAGTACCTGTCCCTTTATCAGAGGAAGAAGAAATCAATAAAATCGATCCTGAAAAGCAGTATGTTGTAGAAGTCAAGCAATGGCGTAAAGGGCGTTCTAACGACGCTAATAAATACGCTTGGGTATTATGCCAAAAGATAGCAGAAAAGCTGTCAGAAGAGAGCTTTCACAGCAAGGAAGATGTTTACAGGAAGGCAATCAGGGAATGTGGTTACGGCAGAATATGGCCAGTGCCAACTGACGCTGTAAACAGAACTATTGAAATTTGGCAAAGTAATGGTGTTGGCTGGATAGCTGAATTAGTTAGTGAATGTCAGAACATTAAAGGCTATAGCAATGTAAGGGTATATTACGGTAGCAGTGCTTATGACACGAAAGAGATGAGCCGTTTTATAGATTGTTTGGTATCGACGGCAAAAGAGATTGGTGTAGAAACAAGGCCGCAGGAAGAATTAGATGAGCTGATCAAGGAGTGGGGCGTTAAAGATGATTCCAAAAATAAAGAGGATAAGACTTAAGGGTAAAGCGCTTAAAAAACTCTGCGAGGAAGTATATCGGCGTGATGATTGTTTGTGTGTAAACTGCAATAGCTTTGTTGAGCCTGGAGTTAAGCCACACCATGAGCCGCTAAAGTCACAAGGCGGACAGGATAGATTGGAAGATATGGCAATGCTTTGTAATAAATGCCATTACCTGCGCCACAATGCCGCCGAGGGCGTTGTAATTGGGCAAAAGGTAAAAGCGTATTTATCTACAAAATATGACCATCAGGAGTAAAGTGCTATGAATACTGGGTTTATTGCTTTACATCGAAAATTGTTAGATAGTCCGATTTGGCAGGTTACGACAGTTGAGCAAAAGGTAATTTTAATCGCTCTGCTTTTAATGGCAAATCACAGTGAAAAAAAGTGGTATTGGCAGGGAGAAGAATTTATTTGCCAACCGGGACAATTTATAACCAGCTTGCCTAATATCGTAAAAGCTTGCGGAAATGGACTAACAGTCCAAAATGTAAGGACTGCGTTAAAAAAGTTTGAAAATATGAATTTTTTAACAGACCAATCAACAAAGACTGGAAGGCTGATAACTATAGTAAACTGGCAGGTTTATCAAGGAAAAAGGGAAGTCGATAACAGACGACCTAACAGTCAGCTAACAGACGGCCAACAGACACCTAACAGACAACCTAACAGACAGCTAACATCTAACAATAATGATAATAATATAACAATGATAAACAATGATAATAATAATAACGCGCGCGCACGCGAGCAAACCAAAAATAGATTAGAGGTTAACGAAAAAGAAAAAGGTTTTGAATTATTTTGGGAATTATATCCGTCGAAAAGGAAAAAGCCTGTTGCAAGAATAGCATGGATGAATATGCGTGTACACTCTGAAGAACAGTATGCATTGATTAATGCTGCTGTTGAGCGATACAAAAAAACTAATCAGTGGCAGGAGGAGAACGGAAGGTACATACCTGATCCTGATACTTTTTTGCAGGATGAACGCTGGACGGATGAAATCAAATTGTCTGAAGCAGTGCGAGCTGCTGACAGGGAAGCACAGGAGAAAGACGAATGGATTGCAAAAAATAAGGAGCGCTGGGCAGCGATACCTCCAGAGAAAAGAAAATACAGACTGGCTTGTTTTATGGGGCTGGACTGGGAAGAAGTGAGGGACATGCCATATGTTGGAACTTAGAGAGATAACGGCAGCTTATGAAGTGTGGCAGGCGGCGGGATTAAAGCCAAACTGGGGAAGCGAAGATGCAAAAAAAACTATCGAAAGGCAAACCCTGGAGCGTTATAAATACACAGACATTGAGATGTGGGGCGATACTGTTGATTATATCGCTGATAATAATAAATATTGGCCAACATGGGCAGATATTAATAATACTTTATCAATCCTACGACAAAATAAAATCGGTGCAGAGAAGAAGGCTATTGAGCGTAATTCTAAAGCGGCAAATGAGTTTGTTAAAAAGTTGTTTGCTGATCTTGCTGCCGGTAAAACATTTGGCGAACTACGGCAGCCAGTGAGTGAGAAAGTCAGAGCTGCAGCAAAGAGGATTTTTCCTGACGCCGATGATAGCTTTATAAAGCGTAATTACAACGATATCAGCTTTATCGCAGACGTTGAACGAAAATGCGCTGAATGTATTAACACTGTTGATTGTCCATACAGCGGACATCAACCGTTTTTGAGGGTAGATAAAGAAAGCGGATTTACTTATGTGGTAGCTGATCGTGAACGGTGTTATAAATATCATCCGTTAGTGCCTGATGTAGTACCAAAACGGTCAGCATGTCGTCAAGGTGATTTAGCTAAAGTTTAAAGGAGCGGTAACTATGAAAAAGTATGAGTTGACAGCAGAGTTTATAGAACAATGGGGCAAGAAATTATTTAGGATTAAGGCTTTAATTAGCTTTGGAAGTGTTGAAGCTGGTGAACTTGGTGGATATGTGGAAAAAGAAGATAACTTAGCGCAAGATGGCGACGCTTGGGTGTGCGACAACGCTTGGGTGTGCGACGACGCTAGGGTGTACGGCGACGCTTGGGTGTGCGACAACGCTTGGGTGTGCGACGACGCTAGGGTGTACG
>ERZ791796.975-NODE-975-length-21462-cov-6.139487_pt1 | contig 21462 bp, 9 predicted proteins | sample MGYA00510311_ERZ791796 | MGnify/ENA primary metagenome ERZ791796 (study PRJEB30046, sample SAMN00792042) | human gut metagenome | study: EMG produced TPA metagenomics assembly of the A metagenome-wide association study of gut microbiota in type 2...
AGACGAGCCGAAGATGCCGTCCACGGTGATGTTGTTGAGACTGGAATAGACCGTCCGTGCGATCTTCAGCCAGAACTGCACCAGCCGGACGTTCTGGCCGCTGCTGCCCTGGCGCAGGGCGGTGCCGGGGTAGGCGTTGGGGGTGCCGTTGTCGGACTGGATGCTGCGGAACTGGTCGTACAGCTCGGTCCATGTGGTGAGGCCTACGATGCCGTCAACCGTCAGGCCGTAGAGCCGCTGGAACGCCCGGACAGCCGCCGCTGTGCCGCTGCCGTAGACGCCGTCCACCGTGACAGAGGGGATGCTGCTCTCATACTGAGCCAGCGTACTCAGCCAGAACTGCATCTGCTCTACCTCGCTGCCGGTGGAGCCCTGTTTGAGGACGCTGCTGCCGAGGTTCCATGAGCTGTCCGGGAGGGTGCCGCTGAATGTCTCGCCTTCACTGGTCAGCTCGGCGAGGTCCTTCACCGAGACATAGATATAGCTGATCTTATACCAGGTGCTGCGGCCCACCACGCCGTCGGCGGTGAGGTTGAACTGCTTCTGGAACTTTTTGACCGCCTCGGTCATCTTGCGGCCGAAGATGCCGTCCACCGTCAGCAGGCCGAGGAAGGGATAGTCTTTGGTGATGCGGTTGAGCTGCCGCTGCAGGGTGAACACCGCCGCTCCGGTGCTGCCCTGCCGCAGAGGGCTCCCGGGGTAGCTCTGGGGGATGGACTGGATGTTGTTGGTGCGGATGATCTCGATGTTATTGCCATAGTAGTATTTGAGGATGCTCAGTGCGTTGCGGCCCTGATTGGCCAGCGTGACCGTCCCCCACTGCTTGAGGCCGGGGCAGGTGACGGATTTTCCGTCGCAATATTCAGCGTAGTAGGGGTTCACGGTGCCGGTCTTGCGGATATAGGTGTTGAAGATGTCGTCTGTCAGCCGCACCATGACGTCGAACACCGTCCGGCCATGGACGTAGTATTGGTCGTAGCTGGTGGAGTTGGTGATGTTGAAACTGTAGCCCTTGCTGGGGTACCACTCGGTGTAGATGCGGTTGAGAGCCAGCGAGATCTGGCAGTGGATGTTGGCCCGCAGGGCCTGCTCGGGCCACGGGGAGCAAAATAACCCAACTGGCCAAAGCTGCCTGCCCGGACTGCCGCAAGGCACGGAGCGAGATGCAGGAACTGGTCCGGGCGGCATCCTCGACGGCCGTTCTGATGCTGCGCTGATTTCCTGACTTGCGATAATAATAGAATATAAGCAGTATTCACAAGCATGAACTCTTGAAATGCTTCTGTTATAATGTTACACTACATATTGTATACGTTGGTATATATACTGTTCAAAAAAGCTGCTGACGATCTGACGGGATCGATGCTGCAATGAACTTTTTGAAATCTGTGCAATGGAAATAAAACCGGAATGCGACCGCCTGGGGCGGAGAAAGATTGGGGGATCATGAAAAACTCTGGAATGAGCGAAACCATGCAGACGCTGATGCGGAAAAGCGTCTGTGCGCTGCTGAGTCTGCTGCTGTTGCTGTCAGCCGTGCTCCCTGTAAAGGCTGCCGCAGAAACCGCCCCTGTAAAGGTCGTCCGCGTTGGTTCGTTTGAGGACACCTTCAACTATTGCAACGAGAAGGGCGCAAGAAAGGGCTACGGCTACGAATTACTGCAGACCTTATCCGGCTATACAGGCTGGCAGTTCGAATATGTGACCTGCGACTGGGCAGACTGCTTTGAAAAACTTGAAAACGGCGAAATCGACATTATGGGCGGTATTTCTTATACGGAGGATCGCGCTGAGGAGATGCTGTTTTCGGACGAGCCGATGGGGGAGGAAAAATATTACCTCTACGCCGATCTCTCGCGTGCAGACATCTCCGCCTCCAACCTCAAAACGCTGGACGGCAAAAAGATCGGCGTTGTGATGGGAACGGAGCCGGAAGTGATGCTGACCGAATGGGAGGAAAAACACGGCATAAAAACGCAGCACGTCAACATCTCCAACAACGAGGATGTGAAGCAAAAGCTGGCCAATCACGAGATCGACTGCTTTGTTTCGCTGGAAGAATCCTTATGGGCAGAGCTTGGCATCTCGACCATAACCCGCGTGGGAAAATCCAGCATCTACTATGCGCTCAACAAAGACCGTTCTGATCTCAAGGAAGAACTGGACAATGCGATGAGCACGTTGGACGAAGAGGCTCCTTTTTATACGGCGGATCTGTGTAAAAGGTATTTCTCGCTGGATTATAAGCCCATCCTTACGGGTGAGGAAAAGGCGTGGCTCAGAAAGCACGGCGCGATCCGGATGGGCTTTCTGACGAGTGATAGCGGCGTCAGCACCTATGACCCTGCCACCGGGGAGATTACCGGAACAATCATAGACTATATTCAGTTTGCCGCAGATTGTCTGGGAAATCAGGAGCTGGAATTTCAGTTGGTCGGTTATGACGACAAAGAGGCGGAACTCAATGCGTTGAAATCAGGCGAGATCGACATGATCTTCCATTTCGACCAGAGTCCCAATCTGGCTGAAGAATATCGCGTTGCCAGAACCAACACAACTTGGACCGCCAATATGATGGTGGTCACGAACCAACAGCTCTTTACTGAAAACAAAGTGAACCGCGTTGCCGTTCCCCAAAACAAGATTTCCCTAACAAGGTACATTGCGTTTTATTATCCGCAGTGGGAGATCGTGGACTGCGATACACAGGAGGATGCGATAAAACTGGTCAAGGACGGACAGGCAGACTGTTTTATCACAGGGGTCAGCAGTGAGGCGAAATACAGCAAAATTTATGGTTTTTACAGCGTTCCGCTGCCAAACCCTGCCAGATCCTGCTTTGCGGTCAATAGCGGAAACCGCAGCCTGCTGTCCATCCTGAACAAAACGCTCAAGGCAATGCCGACCAATATGCTTACCAGCTCTCTGGCGATGCATAAGAGCTCTTTGCGGAAGGTCACCCTGAGCGAGTTTATAAAGGATAACTTTGTCATGGTGCTGCTGGTCGGCAGCATTGCAGTTGCAGTCATTCTGCTCACGATCCTGAAGCTGCTGCGGAAGGCGCGCAAAGCCGAAGCAGCTGCAAGGAAAGCCGCAGACGATACGCAGGAGTTGAATGCAAAATTGCAGATCGCCGTAGAAAATGCCGAGAGCGCGAACCACGCCAAATCCACCTTCCTGTTCAATATGTCGCATGATATCCGCACCCCCATGAACGCCATTATCGGTTACGCAGACCTTGCCTCCCGGCATTCGGACGACCCTGCAAAGCTGAAAAAATACATGGAGAACATTCAGGTGTGCGGACAGAACCTGCTGATGCTGCTGAACAATGTTCTGGATCTTGCCCGCATCGAAAACGACAAGACGGAGATCGAGTATTCTGTTTCGGATATCGATAAGGATTTCCGTAATTGCATTGCCATGTTCCGGAATCTGGCAGACAGCAAGGGGCAGACGCTTATGGTGACAACACAGCTGCTGCATCCGTATATCTATGCGGATATTCCGCACCTGACCGAAGTCTGTACAAACCTCGTCAGCAACGCGGTCAAATACACGGGAGCCGGCGGCACGATCCGCTGCGATGTTACGCAGAAGCCCGGCGAAAAAGAGAGCTGGTGCAATATGGTGATCACGGTTGCCGACAACGGCATCGGGATGTCGCAGGAGTTCCAGAAGCACATTTTTGAACCCTTTGAACGGGAACGTACGTCCACCATCAGCAAGGTGGAAGGCAGCGGCATCGGGATGGGCATCGTGAAAAAGCTGGTCGGGCTGATGGGCGGCACCGTGGAAGTGGAGAGCAGGATCGGTGTTGGCTCCACGTTTACTGTGACCATTCCCTGCCGCATTGCGTCCGAGGATGAAATACAGGCGAAACGGGAGACTGGCCCTTCGGACCAAAAGAGCCTGTGCGGCGTGAAGATCCTGCTGGCCGAGGACAACGACCTCAATGCGGAGATCGCCGTCGAGCTGCTGCAGGAAGAGGGCTGCACGGTAGACCGAGCCAAAGACGGCGTGGAATGTGTGGATATGCTGGAAAAAGCGGCGAACGGAACGTATCAGCTGATCTTTATGGACATCCAGATGCCGGTGATGAACGGCTACGATGCGACAAAAAAGATACGGAGGATGGATGACCCCCAAAAGGCGGACATCCCCATCATCGCCATGACGGCAAACGCCTTCTCCGAAGATAAACAGGCGGCATTGGATGCCGGGATGAATGACCATATCGCAAAACCGATCAATATGAATGTCCTTGTGCCGACCATCCAGAAATATCTCTGATGCGGACAGAGGGCAGCAGCACATAAGAATACTGGCAGCCCGCCTCACCCTGTGCGTTGATACAAAAAGCTGCATCGACTGGCGCAAAGAAATCGGACGCGCGCTGCTTTTAGGTATCAATACATGAAATTTTATTGAAAATCCCTCATGGCGGTGGTAATATAATCTTATATCTCTGTCGTGCTGTACCTATGCCTTTTTGTGGTATTCGGGAGTGCAGAACGGCAGCTGCCCAAGAGTTGTGAGGAGAACGATTTGATGAACAAAAGAACATTGCGCCGCCTGTTTTCCGTGCTTATGGCACTGGTGATGGCGGTCTCCATGCTGACCGGCTGCGGAACAAAAAACGCCAAAAGTGTGGAAAAGAAGGAGGACGCCCAGACCATTCAGGTGTATCTGTGGACGAATAGCCTGTACGAAACCTATGCGCCCTATATCCAGTCCCAGCTGCCGGATGTAAATATTGAATTCATCGTGGGCAACAACGATTTGGATTTTTACAAGTTTTTGCAGGAGAACGGCGGTCTGCCGGATATCATCACCAGCTGCCGCTTCTCGCTGCACGATGCGGCTCCCTTGAAGGACAGCCTGATGAACCTTGCCTTGACCAACGAGGCGGGCGCTGTGTACAACACCTACCTCAACAGCTTCAAAAACGAGGACGGCAGCGTGAACTGGCTGCCGGTCTGCGCCGATGCCCACGGCTTTGTGGTCAACCGCAGCCTTTTTGAGCAGTACGGTATTCCTCTGCCCACCGATTACGAGAGCTTCGTTTCGGCCTGTCAGGCCTTTGAAAAAGCAGGCATCCGCGGCTTTACCGCCGATTATACCTACGACTACACCTGCATGGAAACGCTGCAGGGGCTTTCCGCTGCCGAGCTTACCACGACTGATGGGCGCAAGTGGCGCACTGCTTACAGCAACCCTGCCAGCACCGCACGGGTGGGTCTGGACGACACCGTGTGGCCGGGGGCGTTTGAGCGGATGGCGCAGTTCATTCAGGATACCCACCTCACGGCAGACGATCTTGCGTTGAGTTACAACGATGTGATCGGGATGTTCCGGAACGGAGAAGTTGCCATGTACTTTGGCAGCTCTGCCGGTGTCAAGATGTTTCAGGATGAGGGCATCGACACGATCTTCCTGCCCTTCTTCAGCCAGAACGGCGAAAAGTGGATCATGACCACCCCCTATTTCCAGATCGCTCTGAACCGTGACCTCGAGCAGGACACCGCGCGCCGCGAAAAAGCCATGAAGGTGCTGAACGTCATGCTCTCCGAGGAAGCACAGAGCCGCATCGTTGCCGACGGGCAGGATGTGCTGAGCTACAGCCAGAATGTCCCTCTGCGCCTGACCGAGTACATGAAGGATGTGCGCGATGTGGTGGAAGAAAACCACATGTATATCCGCATCGCCTCCAACGATTTCTTTGCCGTCTCCAAGGACGTTGTCTCCAAAATGATTGCGGGCGAGTACACGGCACGGCAGGCTTATCGTGCGTTCAATGCCAGGCTTCTTGCCGAAGAAACGCCTGCCGATGACGAGATCGTGCTGACCTCCGGGAAGAGCTATTCCAATGTCTTCCACGCAAACGGCGGCAGCGCCTCCTTCTCCGTTATGGCGAACACGCTGCGGGGCGTTTATGGCACCGATGTGCTGCTTGCCACCGCAAACAGCTTTACCGGCAGTATACTGCGGGCAGACTATAACAAGAAAATGGCCGCTTCCATGATCATGCCCAACGGTCTGATGTCCCGCCAGCGCACCATGACCGGCGCAGAGCTGAAGGAGACCGTCCGCGCCTTTGTGGAGGGCTGCGAGGGAGGGTTTGTGCCCTTCAACCGCGGCTCTCTGCCGGTGGTCAGCGGCATTGCCGTGGAGGTCAAAGAGGCAAGCGGCAGCTATACTCTGACCGGCATCACCCGGAACGGACAGCCGCTCCGGGACGACGACACCGTTACCGTGACCTGTCTGGCAGCGGAAAAACAGATGGAAGCGCTGCTTGCGAGCGAGAGCGGCACGCCTTTGGACGGAGATACATGGGTAAAAAACAGATGGCGCGATCATGTCTCCGGCGGCGGCGCAGCGCTTGCAGAACCTGAAAACTACATTACGTTGAGGTGAGCAGGATGGCAGACGAAAAGCACGAATCCAAACGAAACTGCCATCCCCGGCAAAAATGGCTCCCTGTTGCTGCCATCCTTCTTCTGGTCTTGCTGATAGCAGGTTTCAGCGTTCAGTACATCTCATTTGTGTCCCAGACCATCTATCAGGAAAGCACCTCGCATCTGGAAGAGGTTCTGCATAAATCCAATAATATGCTGAAAGAGATGGTGCGCAAAAACCTGACCTACCTGCATCTGTACAACGGCTTTCTGGAAAGTACCTCGGATGAGGCCGAAATACAGGCGTATATCAGGGCGGCACAGCAGAAGGCTGGGTTTGCCGAATTCTACTTTCTTACCTATGACGGCAACTACATGACTGTGACCGGGGAAACGGGCTACCTTGGCCTGCAGACAAATCTGGACGAAGAGCTTGCCAGCGGTAACGATATTGTGATGAATACGGCTCTGCCCGGCAAAACCCAGATGCTGGCGTTCATCTGTCCCGAAACGCAGGGCAGCTACCGGGGTTTTGCTTACGATGCCGTTGCCATCACCTATTACAATGATGAGGTGCTGAGATTACTGGACAATTCTGCCTTTCAGGGCAATGCCAGCAACTATGTCATCTACCCGGATGGGCGGGTGGTCATCGACAATTCCGTAAACCGCAAGGAAACGATCTACAACTTCATTGCGATGCTGCGCGACCATTCCGACCTTTCCGAGGAGCAGATCCTGGATCTGTCCAATGCCTTTGCACAGGGCAGCAGCGGAAACATGAAGGTAAAGCTGGGCGACACCAGTTATTATCTGGTCTACGAGGGCACGGCGATCCAGAGCTGGACGATGCTGGGACTTGTCCCGGTCAAAATCGTCAATGCCAATCTGGATAAGCTGTGGTTCCATACGATACAGATCGTAGCGGGCATCGCCGCAGGTCTTGCGGTGCTGGTCATTCTGCTCATTGTGCGCAGAAGCCATATGACCCTGCGCCGGAAGGATACCGAGATCTCCTACCGGGATGAATTGTTCCAGAAGCTCTCGCTGAACGTGGACGACGTTTTCCTGATGTTGGACGCAGAGACCTCCAAGGTGGATTATGTCAGCCCGAACATTGAGCGTCTGCTGGGCATCCCGTGGAAAGAAGTCCGGCAAAATGCCTTTGCTCTGGACAAGCTGGGCACCCCGGAGCAGGGCGAAAACTTTCTGGATGGGCTTCTCAGCGGACAGCAGCGGGAATGGGATCTCGAGTTTGAGCATCTGGAAACCAAAGAGCGCCGCTGGTTCCATAACATCGCCATAGGCAGCGAGGTGGAGGGCAGGACCAAATACATCCTTGTCATGTCCGACCGCACCGCCGACAAACAGGTAAATCAGGCGCTTTCGGATGCCGTTGCTGCCGCCGAGACTGCCAACCGCGCCAAGAGCACTTTCCTTTCCAATATGTCCCACGACATCCGCACCCCCATGAACGCCATCATCGGCTTTACCACACTGGCGATCAGCAATATCGACGACAAGGAGAGGGTGAAGGATTATCTGGCCAAGACCCTTGCTTCCAGCAACCATCTGCTCTCGCTCATCAACGATGTGCTGGATATGAGCCGCATCGAAAGCGGAAAGATCCATCTGGAAGAGGTGGAAGTCAACCTTTCGGATGTGCTGCACGATTTGAAAACCATCGTCAGCGGGCAGATCTACGCAAAACAGCTGGAGCTTTATATGGACGCGATGGACGTGACCGACGAGGATGTCTACTGCGATAAGACCCGGCTGAACCAGATCCTGCTGAACCTGCTGTCCAACGCCATCAAGTTTACCCCGGCGGGCGGCACGGTCTCGGTGCGAGTACGCCAGCTTGCCGGGCAGGTGCGCGGCTGTGGGCAGTACGAATTCCGCATCAAGGACAACGGCATCGGCATGAGCCCGGAATTTGCCAAAAAAATCTTTGAGCCGTTTGAGCGGGAGCGCACCTCCACGGTCAGCCGTATCCAAGGCACCGGTCTTGGCATGGCCATCACCAAAAACATCGTGGATATGATGGGCGGCACCATCGAGGTGCAGACAGCGCAGGGCAAGGGCAGCGAGTTTATCATTCGTGTGCCGCTGCGGGTGCAGGCAGAGCACCGCCCGGTGGAAAAGATCACCGAGCTGGAAGGCCTGAAGGCTCTGGTGGTGGACGACGATTTCAACACCTGCGACAGCGTGACAAAGATGCTGGTCAAGGTGGGAATGCGCGCGGAATGGACCCTTTCCGGCAAGGAAGCGGTGCTGCGCGCGCGGCAGTCCATCGAGATGAGCGATGTCTACCACGCCTATATCATCGACTGGCGGCTGCCGGATATGAACGGCATCGAGGTCACCCGCCAGATACGCAGCCTGAACGACGATACCCCCATCATCATCCTGACGGCCTACGACTGGTCTGACATTGAGGTAGAGGCAAAGGCCGCCGGTGTGACCGCCTTCTGCTCCAAGCCCATGTTCATGTCTGACCTGCGCGAGACCCTGATGAGCGCCCTCGGCCAGAAGCTGACAGATGCGTCGCAGGAGATTCTGCCGGAAAAGAACGCCGACTTCAAGGACAGACATATCCTGCTGGTAGAGGACAACGAGCTGAACCGCGAGATCGCGCAGGAGATCCTGCGCGAGTACGGCTTCCGGGTCGATACGGCGGAAAACGGTGAAGTGGCGGTGGAAAAGGTGAGCACCGCAGCGCCGGGCAGCTATGATCTGGTGCTGATGGATGTGCAGATGCCGGTGATGGACGGCTACACCGCCACCCGGAAGATCCGCGCACTGGATGACCCTGCCCGGGCAAAGCTCCCGATCCTTGCCATGACCGCCAACGCCTTCGACGAGGATCGCCGCAACGCATTGGAAAGCGGCATGAACGGCTTTTTGTCCAAGCCCATCGTGATCGGCGACCTTGTGCAGGAGCTGCACAAGATCCTGTAAGCGCCAAACGCCTGTCAGACAAAAAATAAATAAAGCACCCGCAGCATTCGCTTCCAGAGGTCAAGAGCCTCTGCGAAGCCTGCTGCGGGTGCTTTTGCTTTTGTAGGCTGGCAGCCGTTATGATTTCAGTACATCTGCGAGGACCTGCAGCAGATGCGGAATATCCAGCGGCTTTGCAATGTGGCCGTTCATACCGGCCTTCAATGCACTCTGACGGTCTTCTTCAAAGGCATTTGCCGTCATTGCAAAGATGGGAATGTCTGCCTTTGCAGCATCCGGCAGGGCACGGATCTGCCGCGTCGCCTCGTAACCGTCCATCTTGGGCATCTGGATGTCCATTAAGATCAAATCGTACTGCCCGGGGGCCGCCTGCTTCATCTTCTGGACAGCAATCTCGCCATCCTCAGCAGTGTCTACCGCAAAGCCCGCTTCCTTCAGGATCTCCAGTGCGAGCTCGCGGTTCAAGGCATTGTCCTCCACCAGCAAAAGCTTCTTTCCCTTGAGCTCGGCGGCATCTGGCTGCGCTGGCTTACAGGCAGGCTCTGCACCGTACGGTTCTGCCAGCACTCTGCGCAGTTCGGAAAGGAACAGCGGCTTTTCGCAGAAGGCGGTCACTCCGGCAGCGCGGGCTTCCTCTTCAATATCCGTCCAATCGTAGGCCGTCAGAATGATGATAGGGCAGCTTTTCCCGATCACCTTGCGGATCTGCCGCACGACCTCGATGCCGTTCATATCGGGGATGAGCCAGTCGATGATGTAGACGCTGAATTCGTCGCCCTGCTCCATGGCGTATCGGGTGCGGATCACCGCTTCCCGGCCGGAGATCGTCCACTCCGGCCGCATCCCGATCTTGGACAGCATGGTGCTGACGCTCAGGCAGGTGTCGGTATCGTCGTCTGCTACCAATGCGCGCAGCCCTTCCAACTGCGGGAGCTGCTTGGGCTCCACCTTTTGTCCGCTGAGTGCGAAGCAGAGATCTACGATGAATTCGCTGCCCTTGCCCGGTTCACTTTCGATCGCGATGGTGCCGCCCATCATATCCACAATGTTCTTGGTGATGGACATGCCCAGGCCGGTACCCTGAATGCCGCTGACGGTGGAGCTTTCCTCCCGGCTGAATGCCTCAAAGATGTGCTTCTGGAATTCTTCGCTCATACCAATGCCATTGTCCTTGATGCGGAACTCATAGCAGCCACGGCCCTTGGGCGCACCGTTCTTCTGGGAAATGCGGATGCTGATCGTACCGCCTGTGGGAGTGAACTTGATGGCGTTGGACAAAATGTTCAGCAAGATCTGGTTCAGCCGCAGCGGGTCGGTGATGATGTCCTCGTTCTCCACGTCCATGGTATCGATGAAAAGCGACAGCCGCTTTGCCGAAACATCGGGTTGGATGATGGAGCGCACATCGTGGACGAGGTCCGGCAGATGCACCGCTTTTTCTTCAATTTTTACTTTTCCGCTCTCGATGCGGCTCATATCCAGCACATCATTGATGAGGGAAAGCAGATGATGGCTGGAGATAGAGATCTTTTTCAGGTAGTCCAGCACCTGTTCCTTATTATCAATATGGGTCGCAGCCAGCGAGGTGAAGCCGATGATGGCGTTCATGGGGGTGCGAATATCGTGGCTCATATTGAACAGGAACTCCCGCTTGGCACGGTTTGCCGCACCCTCGTGCTGGAGTGCGATCTCCAGTTTGCGGTTCTGTTCCTCCAGCTGAGCCTGATACTTCTTCTCCTGCTCTTTCTTCTGCTGCTCCATCTCCTGCACGGAGCGTCTGCGCAGCACCCGAAGGACCATTACAAGCAGGATGTAACCGGCCAGCGCCATCAAAATCAACGGAAACGATTCACGGAAGACGGATTTTTCATCCGTATACGCGTAGAGATCGAAAGACCTTCCGTGGCAGTACATTCCAACATAGCAGCCGGAGCCGTTCCGATCGTGGGTATGGGTCAGCGTTTCGGCCGCCCCGGCTTTGCGGATCTCCTGCACTGGCGGACTGTCCGCAGCATTCTGCCCGATGAGTTCCGGGCGGTTAGAGGCAATGACCTGATTGTTCTGCACGATGAACAATGTGCCGCTGGTCTCAACCGAGTAGCCGTCCAGTACACTCTGAATGGACAAAGCCGTTCCCTCTACAAATTCTGCCGGGGTATAGCGGTAGGCAAGCAGGATCACCTCTTTGCTTTCTGCCCGGTGTGCCGCAACATCCACGGCAGACCCATCCTCCAGCAGGACCCGCTTCAGGTAGGTCTTTTGCGGGTAAGAGAAAACGTCCAGAACGGCATCATTTTTGAGCTGTTCTCCAAACTGGGCATAGCCGATGCCGTTCGTTGTGGATTCGCACAGGAGCGTACCGTCCGGAGACAGAACTGAAATACCTGTGAGCCAGAGCAGCTCTGCCTGACTGTTCAGGCATTGCGGGTCGGAAAGGTCGAGCGCAGGGGCCTGTGCCAGCTGATGCACCGATACCGCCGCGCGGCGGAGCGCTTTGGCCACGACCGTATCGTTGTGCTTTTCAAAGCTGGTGGACTGGGATTTGACAAAATCAAGGGTCTGGCAGAAACGAGCCTCCGTTGCGCGCAGTGCCTGCCAACTCGAGAAAAAAACGACGCCGGCCATAAAAAGCACGCCGATGACCAGATAGAGCCCCCATCTCCATGTATCTGAGATGGTTCTGTTTTTACGTGCCAATGGTGTCCACCTCCAGATACTGCGAAGCATGTTCAAGATACTTGCCAAGGATCTGCTCCAGTGTGCCGTCTGTGCGCATCTGCGCAAGAACAGCGTTCAGCTGGATGTTCAGCCCGCGGTTGTCGTTTTTGGCAAAGGCGATGCCCAGCCCGGTGACCAGCAGCGGTTCTTCGAGGATGCGGAACTCCACGGAATTGTCCTTCATGTATTGCAGGATGGCCGTCTCATGGGCAGCGATGGCATCCACATAGCCGCAGGCCAGCATCGCATACTGCACGCTGCGGTCTTCGGTGCTGAACACATCGACCGCTTGTGGGATGCGCGGGTCGGAGCCGCTGAGAAAGATCTCCTCCGGCTTGCCGGTGCTCTGCACGGCGATGGTCTTTCCGGCAAGGTCGCCGAGTGTCCGGATGCTGCTGTCGGCATCCACCGCAGCCACCTGACGGCTCACCATGTAGGGTCCCGCCCAGCGGTATACCTCCTCGCGCCCATCCATGGAAAAGCAGCCCCAGATGCAGTCGATGGTACCGCTTTCCACCAGATTTGTTTTTTGCTCCCAATCGATCGGTTCAAACCGGGCAGCATATCCCATGCGGCGGAACGCTTCGGTGGCGATCTCCACGTCGATCCCGGCGGGAATGCCGTCATTGTTCAGATAAATATAGGGTGGATAGGTATCGCTTCCCACAATGAGCTGCGGAAGACTGCTGTCCTTCGCGTTCGTTCCGCCGCAGGAAGTCAGACTGCCGACGGCAGCAGATGCCGCCAGCAGCGTGCAGCCGCGCAGAAATGCACGGCGTGAGATTCTGTGTTTCATTTGGGCTTTTTGTTCTCCTGTTTTATTGCATCCATTGCTCAGTTGTGCTGCTGTAATTCTTCTTTCAGGTCAGCCTGAATATCTGTCAGGCACTGCAGCAGCAGCGGGTTGAACGCTCCGCACTCGCCGTTCAGGATCATCTGCACGGCTTTTTCGTGGGAGAAGGCTTTTTTGTAGCAGCGTTCGCTGGTCAGTGCATCGTACACATCAGCCAGCGAGACCAGTTGTGCGCTGATGGGGATCTCATCGCCCTTCAGCCCATCCGGGTAGCCGCGCCCATCCCAGCGTTCGTGGTGCCAGCGGGCGATCTCGTAGGCCGTTTGCAGCAGCGGCTGCTCTGCAAAATTATCCAGATCATGCAGCATCTGGGCTCCCAGAATGCTGTGGGTCTTCATGACCTCGAATTCCTCCGGGGTCAGCCTGCCGGGCTTATTAAGGATCTTTTCGTCAATGCCGATTTTTCCGATGTCGTGCAGGGCAGAAGCCAGCGGGATCATATCCTGCTGTTCCGCAGTGATAGAGTATCTGCTGCTGAACTCCAACAGACGGCGGAGCAGCAGCTCGGTGATGGTACGGATATGCCGCACATGGGCGCCGCTTTCACCGTTGCGGAATTCTACGATATGACTCAGTACACCTACCAGCATATCCGTATTATTTTCACGGGCGCGGATCTGCTCAGAGACCATCTGCACCAGCCGCCGCTGCTTGGCGTACAGCTTGATGGTGTTGGTCACACGGCGGTATACGATATGAGCATCGAAGGGGCGATTGACATAATCACTTGCGCCCAGCTCATAGGAACGCCGGATCGTCGCATCGGAGTCCTCGCTGGAGATCATAATGACCGGGATATCCTCGATGGTGTGGTTGGCATTCATGGATTTCAGCACTTCAAAGCCGTCCATAACGGGCATATTGATGTCCAGCAGCACCAGTGCAATGTTTTCGGCTTCTGCCTGCAATTTTTCCATGCATTCCCGTCCGTTTTCTGCTTCCAGAATGTGGTAACTATCCCCCAGGATCTCTGTCAGCATCATGCGGTTCATTGCGGAGTCATCCACAAGTAAGATCTGTGACTTGTTCTGCAAAAGTTTTTCCAAAGCCGCCAGGCCATGCCCCGGAACCTCCACCATGACGGCATTCTTGCGGCACTTTGCCTGATACATCAGCCAATCCGCCCGGCGAACGATGTTTTCCATAGGGTCGGCGAGGGACTGTATCGTTCCGCCAATGCTCAGCGAGATACGGAAATGCGAATAGCCGGGTACAGATGCCATCTGCGCGGCGGTGCGGATCTGTTCCAGTTTGGTCTGCAAAAAGTCTCCCGGAATGCCGGATAACACCAGCAGAAATTCGTCTCCGCCATAGCGGATGAGCAGGTCCGACTCCCGGATGCAGGACTGGATGGTGTTTGCCACTGTTTTCAGTGCCATATCTCCGGCGTAATGCCCATAGGTATCGTTGCAGATCTTGAAATCGTCCACATCCATCAGCGCGATCCCTGCCGGGCCGATGGATTTACGGACAACTTCTTCGTAATAGCGGCGGTTGTAAATTCCTGTCAGCGGATCCCGATAGAGTTTTTCTTTGAATGCCTGCTCCTGTGCAGTACGCTGCTCGGTGGTTTCGTCCATCGGTGCTTTCTGATTTTCGGTCAATCGCTTCAGAGTTTGCTCCGCTGCGGCAAGAGCAGCTTCCTGTCGATGAAGTTTTTTCAACAGCTGCTGCTCACGCGCTTTGTAATATTCCTCGATCTCGGAAAGTGTATTCACGTTCTGACCCTCTTCTAAATCATTTGTGTGTTTCATCTGCGAAAACGCGCTTTTCCGCTATTTTTTAATGGGGGGGGGTAACGCGGAAGCGTTTTACGGTCTGTTCCAGTGCTGCAATGTCCACGGGTTTGGAGAGATGTTCATCCATGCCGGCTTCCTTGCTCTTTTGCATATCCTCAAGGAAGGCGTTGGCGGTCATGGCAAGGATGGGGATAGTCCGTCCCAGTGGATTTTCGCCATTGCGGATGCGGCGGGTGGCCTCCAGGCCGTCCATCACCGGCATCTGCACGTCCATCAAAATCATGTCATACTCGCCGGGCTTGACGCTGGCAAAGGCATCCACGATCTCCTGACCGTTGGAGCAGATGGTGCAGCTTGCGCCCTTGGTCTCCAGCAGCATTTCCAGAATTTCGGCGTTGATGGCGTTATCCTCGGCGCAGAGGAACTTCATCCCGGACAGGGGAGAGACGGCCTCAGCCTCCTCCGGGAGGGCCGACGCCGTCTGCACCTTATCTGCCTCGGCGTCGATGGGAAATTCCAGCACGACCTCAAAGCGGGAGCCTTTGCCGGAGGCGCTCTCCACATGGATGGTGCCGCCCATCAGGTCTACGATGCTCTTGGTGATGGCCATGCCGAGGCCCGTGCCCTGCACCCGGTTGGTGCCGGATTTTTCCTCGCGGGTAAGGGGCTCGAAGAGAGTCTTCTGGTAGGCCTCGCTCATGCCGATGCCGTCATCCTGTACCACAAAGCGGTATTTGGCGTAGTGCTCGGTATGGGTAAGTTCCTCTACCTCCAGCCGGATGTGTCCGCCTTGGGGCGTATACTTGACCGCATTGGAGAGGATGTTCATCAGGACCTGATTCAGGCGGTTGGGGTCGGCCAGCACGTTTTCGTGCTGCACATGGTTCTCCACCGTGAAGGTCTGGCGGCGTTGGCTGGCCTGCTGCCGGATAATGCTGTCCAGCTGGCTGACCTGCTGGGGAAGGTTCGTTTTTTCAATGTTCAGGGTGGTCTTGCCGCTCTCGATGCGGCTCATGTCCAGAATATCGTTGATGATGCCCAGCAGCAGCCGACCGGAAGTTTCCAGCTTGCCCAGATGTTCGGCCAGCTTTTCCGGCTGGTGCAGCTCGTTTTTCATCAGGGTAGTAATGCCGATGATGGCGTTCATGGGGGTGCGGATGTCGTGACTCATGTTGGAGAGGAAGTCTGTCTTGGCTTTGCTGGCCTTTTCGGCTACTTCCAGTGCGGCTTCCACAGCCAGCGTGGTCTGGTGCTCGCCCGTGCGGTCAGACAGATCCACGATGCACTTTCTTGCGCCCTGCACATCATTGATGAAGCCGGTCACATGGATATAGCGAGGCTCACCGGTCTCCTGATTGACAAATTCACGCTCCCATTCCTGCTGGACGCCCTGTTCCATCTGCATCAGATTTTCCAGCCTCGATGCACCGCTGTCGTCTCCGGCAGGGTATAGAACGTAGAGATCCTCCTGCACCGCCTCGGGAGAGAGGCCCAGAATGCGCTGGACATTGGGGCTGACGTATTCCACCTTGCGAGTTTCGGTGTCAATCATCAGGAACACATCGTCCACATTGCGGGAAAGGTTCGAGAACAACTCCTCGCGTGCCAGCAGCTGCTGATCCTTTTTCCGCAGCTTTTGCCGGTTGTTCTGTACCACCAGAAGCAGAGCAGCAACGGCCAGCATACCCGTTGTACCGCTCATCACGGCCATGGTGGTGTATTGCAACCGGTTCATGTTGGCGTTCACAACGCTTTTGGGAGCAATGCCAAGGATCGTCCAGTTCTGGAAGGAGGCAGAACCATAAACCATGTAATAGCTGACGCCATTGATGGAAAACTCAAGGTTGCCGCTCTCCCCGGCAGCAAAAGAATCTTGCAGGGCATCGACCTGTTCTGCCGTAAAACCAGCCGAATTTTTGAGCATGGCAAGGATGTTGTGTACGCCGCGCATATCCGCGCTGCTGCTGTCCAGTACCACACGGCCATCCGGCAGCACGGCAAAGGTGCTGCCGTGTCCTTCAAAGGCAGAGATCTTCAGGGAGTCCACCAGATCCCTGTTGTTGTAGGTGACGGCAATGGCTTCGTAATCAAAGCCCTGATAACTGCCTTTTTCCGTGGGGACTGCAAACACCATGATCTCCGGCTTGTCCGGGACCACCGAGTTTGCCACGATAGGCTGCTGCTCCAGGATCAACTGCGGCAGCGTCCGACCCAGATCAAGATAGCCTCGTTCACCATCCAGTGCGACATAGGAGCCATCCCGCGAAACGAAGAAAAAGTCTGTAAAATGGTATTCTCCCTTTGCCCGTGCAAGGAAAGAGCAGACATCGGCATCGCTTTGCGCGCTTTCCAGATAAGGTGCCCACATCCGCATGACGCCCCAGTTGAGAGATACCTTATTGTAAAGGGTCTGGTTTGCCTGATGGTAGATCTCCGTAAGATGTGCCGTGCTTTCCTCGTAGATGGTGTGCTCCATAAAATCCGTAAAGACAACGAAGCTCGTCCAAATACCAACGCTGAGCAGCAGTGTTGCCAGAACTGCGAGGATACGGTTTTTTATCGTAGGCCGCATCGTAGTTTCATTTTTCAAGAGTTTATTCTCCCTGTACAATGGTCAGATACTCGGAGGGGGCGGGGAACTGCTTGCTGACCGCCAGCGAATCCTTCAGGCAGGAGCGGCTGTCTGCTTTTTCAATAGCATATTCCGTCCGCTTGGCTTTCAGGTTCTCCGGCATGGGGCAGTTGCAGTAGACTTCGTTCTCTATCCACACATCGGTGCCTGCCACAAATACGGTATAGGCAGCAGCATCGTCCAGCGGTGTACCGTTGATGGTGAGTTCTTCCAGACGGAACTTGCCCTGCTCGTATTCGGTCACCTTGTATTCCATGCCGCTGGTCACGGGCATATAATTCCGGTGACGGATGGGGTTTGCACCGTTGTCCTTCACGTTCACCAGCCACTCCATCATCTGCCGCAGCTCTGCACCGGTATATTCACCCTGCGAGACAGCGTAGTTGCCAGCCATTACCCACAAAAGCTGCTGCTTGCTGTAATCGCCGCAATAGATGGAGGTGGACACCAGCGGCGAATAGCCGACTGCAACAGACGCATCATAGGCGGCGCGCAGGGCGTTCATCAGTGAGGAAGCCGCAGCGCTGCCGTGGTCGGTCATGTCGAGGGAGTATGCGGTGTTCTGGGTGAACAGGATCTCGGCTTCGGGGTCTGCTTTGGGAGTGACCAGCTGCTCATTGAACGCATCGTATCCGGCCCTGGCATCGTATTCACCGGTGATCATCTTGTGGCCCACGTCTTCCGAAATGCGGAAGAACTCGGTGGAGGCCAGACGCATATACAGATGATTTGCGCTGATGACATCCTCAACGTGTTCCAGAGAGGCGGAGGAGGTAATATTGACTTCCTTGTTATAAGAGAGCACCGCGCCGCCAGAGGCCAGCTTGCTCTGTCCCTCTGCGCTGTACACGGCCCCAAGTACCTTCAGCACAGCAGCCAGCTTCGCCTCGTCCTGTGCTACCGTGTTGGAAACTGCTGCCTGACACATGGGGTAGGTCAGCAGCCAGCTATCGTTGGCAGTCTCGCCGAAATAGGGCAGAATGGATGCGTTAAAGCCGTACTGGTCAGGCATTACATCCGCTATGCCTGCAGTGGTGCGGATCATGGCGGTCTGCCGCGCATAGAAAGGCTTGGCAATGGGGTTCAACTCCAACCGGTCGTCACCGGGCTGCACACGCACATCCCTGAGGAACTGCTCATATTTTTCAAAGACTTTCGGCCATACCACATCGTCCAGACCGGTGGAGCCGTCCTCGGTCTCGCTCTCGTAGTTCATGCGCCATGTGGTGCCCTCCAGGCTCATCAGCTCTGGGATAGCGCTGCCCTGCATGGTTTCCAGACAGGTGTAGTCATACCTCCAGTCTGCCTGATAGCCCTTGATGCCGACAGCCTCAAAGGCATTGATGGCCGCCACGAACTCAGCGTAGTTGGTGGGCAGAGGGATGTTGTACTGAGCAAACAGATCGACATTTGCAGCCGTGCCGTCCACCTCGGCGCACATGGGCAGCCAGCGGATCGCACCATCCGGCTCCTGATTGTTGTTCAGGTAGCTGGAATAGAAGGTGCCTGCCACCTCGGTCGTGCTCAGGTCCATCAGGTGCTCTGCCAGAGGAGCCGCATCGTTCAGGGAGAAGCGGCGGCAGGTGATGATGTCCGGCAGCTGCTCCGCACGGTTCAGCAGGTCGCGGTAGTAGTCCATGGTGTTGAAGCCCTGAATGAAGTTGAACTCATACTCCGGGAACTTCTGTTCCAGCCACGGAGTAAGCTCTTTCATCATGGAGCGGTCCCACAGGTAAAAGGTGATCTGGATCCTGCCGTTCTGGCTGCCCTTGCCGCTATCGGCCTTACCGCCGCCGCAGGCGGTCAGCGCTGCCGTTGCCGCAGTAATGCCGCAGACCTGCAAAAACGAGCGGCGGGAGATTTTTTTCATCATACAATAATACCTTCCTCACATTTTCGGAAAGCAATACTACGCAAGTGCAGTAGCGCAGTGCTGCCTTAGCTATTCTTACACATCCCACAGGAACTCCGACGCTTGCGGCCTGTCCGCACGGGGCTTTGCACCGAGTTTCCATAAAATGACAATATAATTGTACCATTGCGGCAAAAGTGTTTCAAGTTGATTTTGAACGTCTTGCGATATTTTGCATGAAAAATCTGGAAAGTTCTGAATTTCGCTGACTGGAAATAGACTGAAGTGACGCATATCACAACCAAGTGGACCGAAAGGGGGATCCGATGAAAAAAACTCCTTTTATTCTGCACGAAAAATTTCGTTCAGACAACAACGAACAGCGCAAAGAACGGTTTCAAAAGGAATTTGAGCGATATATCATCGATGGATTGTTAAATGGCGTTCCTTCAAGAGCCTGCACCTGATGCAGCATCCCTGAATTTGAAGGAGAGATGCGTTATGCTGCGCATGGATGCTCGTGTACAAAAAGAAGGGGGCAGATCATGAAAGCAGCAATTTATTGCCGCCTGAGCAAAGAAGATGAAGATAAAATTGGCGAATCGGAGAGCATTCAGAATCAAAAGTCGATGCTCATCCAGTACGCCATTGAGAAAGGATTTGATATTTACCAGATCTATTCGGATGAGGATTATTCCGGCATCGACCGGAACCGTCCGGCATTCAACTCGATGCTGCAAGCCGCAAGCGAACATCAGTTTGATGTGGTACTGGCCAAAACGCAATCCCGTTTTACCCGTGACATGGAACTCGTGGAAAAATATCTGCACGGAAAGTTCATGGAGTGGGGCATCCGCTTCATTGCGGTGGTAGACCATGTGGATACGAATGATACCGCGAACAAGAAGTCCAGACAGATCAATGGTCTGATCAACGAGTGGTATCTGGAAGACCTGTCCACCAATGTGCGCTCCGTGCTCGACCACAAGCGGAAAGAGGGGCTGTTCATCGGCTCTTTTGCACTTTACGGCTATTGCAAAGATCCGGAGGCAAAGGGAAAGCTCGTAGTTGATCCGGAAGCGGCAGAAATTGTAAAGCGGATTTTCTCAATGGCTCTCAGCGGGATAGGAGCACATAAAATCGCGCGCATCCTCAACGATGAGAAGGTCCCAAGCCCGACAGCCTATAAGCAGATGAACGGCATTCACTATCACATTGCTGCGAAAAACAGGAATGTAGGACTTTGGAGCAGCCCGACGGTGTACCAGATGCTCCATAATCAGACCTACGCAGGAAATCTGGTGCAGGGGAGACATAAGAAGATCAGCTACAAGGCGGAAAAGACGATGTGGCTCCCGAAATCGCAGTGGATCGTTGTAGAAAATACCCATGAACCAATCATTGACATGGAAACCTTTGAGACTGTCCAGATGATGCTGAAAGAGCGCACCCGGAGCGGGGCAAAGGGCGAGATACATCCACTTGCAAAAAAAATCGTCTGCGGATGTTGTGGAAGCTTTATGGAGCAGACGGGACGCCAGCCGAGAGCGGATGGAACACAAAGACGCTATGTCCGCTGCCGGATGCACCAGCGCGCACCGGAAGTGTGCGGCAACAAGAACTGTACAGATATGGACGCGTTGGAGAATGCTGTACTGGAACGTATCCGGGCGTATGCGGCAGACTATTTTGACCCTGAAAAAGTTACCCTTCCAGAACAGGATGACCCCATCCGGCAGCGAGAGCAGGTCAGGCGTGACGAGCTGAAACGGTTGAAAAGCGAAGCAGACCGGCGGCGCAAGGCCATGCAGGAACTGTATCTGGATAAGGTGTCAGGTTTAATTGATGCCGTTCAGTTTTCTGAAATGAACCAGACCTTTCTGGAAGAAGTGAAAAAGGCAGAGACTCGGATCGATACATTGGAAGCGGAACTGGAACAACAGCAGGAAGAAACCGGTGGAGCCCAGACGCAGAGGCAGCGTGTCCGTGAACTGGCACAGGTTTCGTACCTGACCCGCGAACTTGTTGTACTGTTGGTCCATCGGGTCATTGTCAGCCCAAAAGATCCGCTTACCGGAGAGCAAAAAATCACGATCGAATGGAATTTCTGAGTCGGCAGACAGTTCGAGTGTCCCGCTGGGCTATTTTCGTCAGCCCAGGTCGGATACACCTCACTGGACGCCACATTGGCGATATAGCTGCGGAACGAGACGGTGACGTTCCGGGCCGAGGCGGCGGGCTTTCCGAGGTGGACGGTGATGTTCTTGGGGATGATGACCCGGTCCAGCACCCGCGGCACACAGGCGAGG
>ERZ791796.980-NODE-980-length-21322-cov-2.674660_pt1 | contig 21322 bp, 12 predicted proteins | sample MGYA00510311_ERZ791796 | MGnify/ENA primary metagenome ERZ791796 (study PRJEB30046, sample SAMN00792042) | human gut metagenome | study: EMG produced TPA metagenomics assembly of the A metagenome-wide association study of gut microbiota in type 2...
CAGCTTTTTTGCCGATATCCATAAGAACAACGAGTTGAATAACTTTGTGTTGCCGGTGGTGGTGAGCGAGCCTTTCCTGGCCGAGTTGTTTGCTTCGATTAAAGAGAATCCGAAGATGGAAGTGGAAGTAGACCTTCCCAACCAGACCATTACCAATAAGGCTACCGGTAAGAGCGAACACTTTGAGATTAACGAATATAAGAAACACTGCCTGATGAACGGGCTGGACGATATCGACTTTTTACTAACAAACAAAGATAAAATAGAAGCATGGGAAAAAGCGTCAAGATAGAACTCATGGACACAACGCTCCGCGATGGCGAACAAACCAGCGGAGTTTCGTTTGTGCCGCATGAGAAATTGATGATAGCCCGTTTACTATTGGAGGATTTAAAGGTCGACCGGGTGGAAGTAGGCTCGGCGCGTGTTTCCGACGGCGAATTTGAAGCCGTACGGATGATATGCGATTGGGCCAAACGACATTATTTATTGGATAGGGTAGAAGTGCTTGGTTTTGTAGACGGGCGTGCCTCCCTGGAGTGGATTCAGCGTGCAGGCGGTTGTGTAATAAACCTGTTGACAAAAGGTTCGTTGAAGCATTGTACCCAGCAATTGAAGAAAACGCCGGAAGAGCATATCCGGGACATCCGGGAAGTGGTAACTTTGGCCGATGAAATGGGTATTTCCGTGAATATCTATCTGGAAGACTGGAGCAGCGGAATGAAGGACTCTCCGGATTATGTGTTCCAGTTGATGGATGGATTGCAGGATACAAGCATCAAGCGATACATGTTGCCCGATACCTTGGGTATCTTGAACCCGTTACAGGTGATAGAGTTTTTCCGTAAGATGCAGAAACGCTACCCCGACAAACATTTCGACTTCCATGCACACAATGATTATGATTTGGCGGTAAGCAACGTGTTGGCAGCCGTGCTGAGCGGTGCAAAAGGTTTGCATACTACTATCAACGGATTGGGCGAACGGGCGGGAAATGCTCCTTTGTCCAGTGTGCAAGCCATTCTGAAAGACCATTTCAATGCTGAAACCAATATCAATGAAGAGAAGCTGAATGATGTCAGCCGGATGGTCGAATCGTATTCGGGTATCATGATTCCTGCCAACAAACCCATTGTCGGCGAGTATGTGTTTACCCAAGTAGCTGGCGTGCATGCCGATGGCGATAACAAAAATAACCTGTATTGCAACGATTTGCTTCCCGAGCGGTTTGGCCGGAAACGGGAGTATGCCTTAGGCAAAACCAGCGGTAAGGCGAATATCCGTAAGAACCTGGAAGACCTGGGCCTTGAATTGGATGAGGAATCCATGAAGAGGGTGACGGAACGTATCATCGAACTGGGCGATAAAAAGGAGTTGGTGACTCAGGAAGATTTGCCTTATATTGTGTCGGACGTGCTGAAACACAATGCACCGAGCGATAAGGTGGTGCTGAAGAGCTATTTTATAACGCTGTCGAAGGGGCTGAAACCCATAGCAACCATCAAAATAGAAATCAACGGCAAAGAGTATGAAGAGAACTCCAGCGGCGATGGTCAGTACGATGCGTTTGTACGGGCTTTGCGTAAAGTGTATAAGGTGACGCTGGGACGCAAGTTCCCGATGTTGGCCAACTATGCAGTCACCATTCCTCCCGGCGGACGTACGGATGCGTTTGTGCAGACCGTTATTACGTGGAGCTTCGAGGAACGGGAATTCCGTACACGTGGCTTGGATGCCGACCAGACGGAGGCGGCTATTAAGGCCACTATCAAGATGCTCAACATCATAGAGAAAGAGTATGAAATCATTAAATGAAAGAGATAAAGAAAATGGATTTTAAAATTGCAGTGTTGCCCGGTGATGGTATCGGGCCGGAAATCTCCGTACAAGGTGTGGAGGTAATGAGTGCCATCTGTGAAAAGTTTGGTCATACGGTAAACTATGAGTATGCCCTGTGCGGTGCGGACGCCATTGATAAAGTGGGTGACCCGTTTCCGGAAGCGACCTTCGAGATTTGTAAGAATGCAGACGCAGTGCTGTTCTCGGCAGTAGGCGACCCGAAGTTCGATAACGACCCTACGGCGAAAGTACGTCCTGAGCAGGGACTGTTGGCGATGCGTAAAAAGCTGGGACTGTTTGCGAACATCCGTCCGGTACAAACTTTTAAATGCCTGTTGCATAAATCTCCGCTCCGTGCCGACCTGGTAGACGGCGCCGACTTCTTATGTATCCGTGAGTTGACGGGTGGTATGTATTTCGGAGAGAAGTATCAGGACAACGATAAAGCCTACGATACCAATATGTATACCCGTCCGGAGATTGAACGGATATTGAAGGTAGGTTTTGAGTATGCTATGAAACGCAACAAACATCTGACCGTAGTAGACAAGGCGAATGTACTTGCTTCCAGCCGTTTATGGCGTCAGATAGCACAGGAGATGGCTCCCTCTTATCCGGAAGTCACTACCGATTACATGTTTGTGGACAATGCAGCTATGCGTATGATTCAAGACCCCCGTTTCTTCGATGTTATGGTAACGGAAAATACGTTTGGCGATATCCTGACGGACGAAGGCTCTTGCATCAGCGGCTCTATGGGACTGCTTCCTTCGGCTTCCACAGGAGAGAGTACTCCGGTATTCGAACCCATCCACGGTTCATGGCCGCAGGCAAAAGGATTGAACATTGCCAATCCCTTGGCACAGATTCTTTCCGTAGCTATGCTTTTCGAATATTTCAATTGCAAAGAAGAAGGCGCATTAATCCGTCAGGCAGTAGATGCTTCGTTGGATACCAATGTGCGTACTGGCGATATACAAGTAGAGGGAGAGAGAGCGTATTCAACTTCTGAGGTAGGTGCTTGGATAGTTGAATACATTAAGGCCTAAGCGCTGAGACGCTTTGGGCCGTTGACAAAACGCGCGTGGGAGACTATGAAGTCGCCGCACGCGCTTTTTTTGTGCACTGATTCCCAATGCAGGTGTGATGCCTTGTTTGAAGGAGATGCTCTGCTTGAAATAGATACCCTGTTTGAAGAAGATGCACCTGTTTTTTGTTAAAAAGCAAGGGAGTGCGTCTAAACTAAAGTGCTTATCCTGAGAAAAAGTAGCAGATTACAAAGAATTGATACAAAAGGGCCCTATCATTGCTCAGAAATAGCGTTTGATAGGATTCTTTTCATTATTTATAAGGGGTGTCAGGTCTTAGCTTGAAAGCTGTTTTTTGTTAATTGAGTTAAAACACATGACCTCTGTTAGTGGAATTGGCAAAGGAGTGTTGCTGGTCTTATATTATTGATAATAAGTTCGTTGAACTATTTTTGTTCCGTTTTAGAATACTGTTGTGGAGAATTAGACCATTAAAAAGTTTATATTATTTTTAGAAGTATTGGATTCTTTTGTGCATATTTGTTATGTTGCTGTGTGCAACAGTGTAATAATGAATATGTTAACCCAAAAGAAAACATGAAACAGAATCAGAAAACAGCGCGCTTTCTAACAAGCGCAAAAGGATGCAGATTCCTTGTTTGGGGATTATCGGTAGCGATGATGACATTCGCTTTTCCGGCACAGGCAGAAAAGGCCTGGGGGGGGGTAAATGACTCTAATTCCCAAGTAGTTAACCAAACAAGAACCGTAACCGGTACGGTACTCGATGAAACCGGTGAACCGCTAATCGGAGTCTCAGTTCAAGTAAAAGGAACCTCCACAGGGACCATTACCGATTTCGACGGAAAATTCTCTCTCAATGTTCCCGCCAATGCAACGCTAACCGTTTCATACATTGGCTATCAAACCCAAGACATTAAAGTAGGTAGTCAACGTGACTTGACAGTGCGGTTGCGCCCGGATAACAAGCTGCTTGATGAAGTGGTGGTTATCGGTTATGGTACGGTGAAGAAACGCGACCTCACAGGTGCCGTGGCTTCGATGAAGAATGCCGATGTGGTGATTGCCCCTACTAACAATGTGATGGAGGCTTTGCAGGGAAAAGTGGCAGGTTTGGATATTACGAAAACAAGCGGTCAAGTGGGTGAGGATGTGGAAATCCTGCTTCGTGGTTCGCGTTCTATTTACGGTAGCAATGCACCGCTTTTTATTATCGATGGTATTCCGGGTAGTTACAGTCAAATCAATCCTTCGGATATTGAAAGCGTGGATGTGTTGAAGGATGCCTCTTCTACAGCTATTTACGGTTCTGCCGGTGCGAATGGGGTCGTAATTATCACCACCAAGCGAGGTAAAGAAGGAAAAGCGACCGTGAATTTTGATGCCTATTATGGATTTAGCGGCGATGCTAATTATACGCACGGTATGATTGGAGACGAATGGGTGACTTATCAGCGTGAAGCCTATAAGTATTCGCATGGGGATTATCCGACGGATATGGCTTCTCTGTTTGGAAATCCTGATTATTTGGAAGCTTATAATCAAGGTAAATGGATTGACTGGGTGGATAAAGTGTCCGGAAATACAGCTACTACACAGAAGTATAGTTTATCTGTATCGGGTGGTAATGAGAAAACCAAAATCTTTGCTTCAACCTCTTATAGTAAAGAAACCGGTTTGCTGGATAATGAGCAATTGGAGAAATATGCTTTACGACTGAATATAGACCAGGAAGTATTCGACTGGGCAAAGGTGGGCTTTACGTCTAACCTGACTTATCAAGACCGGGACCAAGGGGTGAAGAATACGTTTACCAAAGCTTTGACTTCTTTCCCATTAGGTGATGTCTATGATGACTTGGGGAATATAAAACATGAATATATAACCGGGCAATATACTCCTTTGGGTGACTTTATCCCTTATCAGTATGCGAATAACACGCGTTCAACCTATGTCAATGTGAACGGTTATGTAGAACTGACTCCCCTGAAGGGATTGAACTTCCGTTCTCAGCTCAGTGCTACATTGAGCAATTCGCGGCAAGGACAATATTGGGGAGACCAGGCATCAGCCAATCTTCCGTCTTATGCAAGTGGCAATCACGCTTCGGCAAAGAACGCTTATGCATGGGGATATACGTGGGAGAACGTCCTTTCATACAATAGAAAAATTGCCGAAGACCACGATTTCACTTTGCAAGGAATCACTTCATGGTCGAAAACAACGAATGAAAACAACACCGCTGCAGGTAACAATCAGCAGTTGGATATATGGCAATGGCACCGCTTGTTGTCAACATCCAATCCGTATGTCTATTCAGAATATTCACAAACCCAGAAGATGAGTTATGCCCTGCGTTTCAACTATTCGTATAAAGGCAAGTACCTGTTTACCTTCTCGAATCGTTGGGATGGCGTGTCCTGGTTCTCCGACGGGGATAAATGGGAGGCGTTCCCTGCAACGGCGTTGGCATGGCGTATTTCCGATGAAGGCTTTATGGAAAATACGAAGAATTGGTTGAGTAATTTGAAACTCCGTGTAGGATATGGTATTACCGGAAATGCCGGAGGTATGGGAGCTTATGCAACCACCACACAGGCTTATTATTATACCTCAGGCGGTGTGTCGAAAGATGGAGAAATTGTTTCGTTTGCGCAATATACAGGTACGTATGGTGGTCGCATTACTTGGGAAAAGTCTTATAACTGGAATGTCGGTTTGGATTTTGGTTTATTCGACAATCGCCTGGATGGTTCTTTGGAGTGGTTCAGTACAGAGACAAAAGGGTTGCTTTATCAACGGACATTGCCCATTACCTCGGGTAACACCGGATGGGGAAGCCCTCTGAAAAGTTGGCAGAACTTGGCAAAGACCAGTAATCGCGGTATAGAAGCGACTATTAATTCGCATAATATGCGTTCGAAAGATTTCACATGGGACACCACTCTTTCCGTAACTTGGAGCAAGGAGAAAATAGAGGAATTGCCTGAAGGTGATATCATTGCCGAAAGTTTGTTTGTAGGACAGCCTATTAAATCTATTTATGGTTATAAATATGCCGGACTTTGGAACTCGGCTACTCCGCAAACTACCTTGGACGCTTATGGGGTAGAACCGGGCTTTATTAAAATAGAGACATTGCCGAAAGAGGTAGACGGCGTTTCAGATAATGGCTTGCATACATATAGCGAAGATGACCGTCAGGTGTTGGGACATAGAAACCCTGATTGGGTGATAGGTTTGAATAATACGTTTGCTTACAAGGGTTTTGACCTTTCGGTTTTTGCCATGGCACGTTATGGACAAACCATCAGTAGTGATTTGCTGGGACGGTATACGGGTAAATCCGATGATATAACAACCAATCAGCTGGCTGGAGTGGACTATTGGACAGAAGAGAATCAAGGCGCTTACTATCCGCGTCCGGGCTCGGGCAACAAACAATCGCTGGTATATTCGGCTTTATCGGTTGTTGATGGTTCATTTATCAAGATTAAGAATATTACTTTGGGATATACGCTCCCGAAATCTCTTACACAGCATGCATTGATGGAGAAATGCCGTTTTTATGTAACTGCGTACAATCCGTTTATCTTCGCGAAAGATTCCAAGTTGAAAGATACGGACCCGGAGACCGGAGGTTCTGATGCATTCCCAACTTATAAGCAATTTGTATTTGGTGTAAACATTACTTTCTAATCAATAACAAAATTATGAATAAGATAAAATATATATTAGCGGCTTCGGCTGTGGCTTCCTTTGGATTGTTTCAAGCGTGTTCGTTGGATGAACACGATCCCGGAGGTTTTACACTGGAAAATCTTGCGGCAAACTCTGCCGAAGGATATGAGAGCTTGATAAACCAATGCTATTTCGGCATGGAACGTTATTATTACGGTTCTATGGACTGGATGTCTTTAAGCGAAGGAGACAGTGACTTGTGGACAAACAATGGAAACCTGAGCAATTCTTATACTCAATGGTTTTGGTTCTTTGCCGGGTCTCCCAATACAACGTTTACCAATAGTTTCTGGAACGGTGCCTATGATGGAATAGGCGCATGTAATATCGCGATTGCAAACGCACAATATGCTACTTCTTTCTTTACGGAGGCTGAGTTGAATGCAAAAGTGGCGGAAGCTCGTTTTATGCGTGCGGTTTATTATTACCATCTGGTAGAGCAATTTGGTGGAGTGGTGATGATTACAGAGCCACAGGAAACAGCTAACTATGCTCCGGAGCGGACTGACCCGCTAACTATTTACCGGGAAATAATCATTCCTGATTTTGAATATGCTGTAAAATGGTTGGAGAAGGGTACGGATGCTACCACCACTACGCCTACCAAGAAATCGGCTTTAGGATTCTTGGCGAAAGCTTGCTTGCAAAGCCGCCAATATACGGATGAATTTTTGGCGAGAGGTCTGGAAGTGGCTAAAATGTTGATTACCGACTGCGAGGGAGGAGGTTCCACTTATGGAGCTTATATGTATCCGAATGTGGAGGATGTCTTTGCAGAAGAAAATAACTTTAATAATAAAGAAGCGTTGTGGAAACATCGTTGGATTGCCGGTGCGTCAGGGCATGGTTCCAGTAATGGTAATTATAGGACCAACCGTAACAACGAGTGTTTTCTCTGTTCGTTGAATCGTTTTGGGGCGAGAGTGGACAATCAGCAGGCTCGTATTTCATGGGAGTCGGGTGGTCCGCAGGGATATTTTATGCCTACCCAACATCTGTTGTCATTGTATCAGAGTGATAATGGAGGCAAATTAGACCCTCGTTTTCATACATGGTTTAATACGCAATGGAATGCTAATCAGACCTATGCTTGGACGGAGAGTGATATAACCAATTATGGAAAAAGCCTTTCCATAAAAGACCAGATTATTGCCGATGGAGATTTGGCTATTAAGTTTGTGATGCCGCAAGATGATGATTACGCCACGGAAATTGCCAATCAAGCCACATCTAATTATGTATTGATTAATTATGCGGATTTATATGATGATACCAATAAAAGTATCAAGATGACCTATAATGGAGCTGAGAGCCAATTACGTTATCTGTTCCCTTCATTGAACAAGCATAACAGTAGCAATCATTACGTAGTGAATGAGGGCTCAAGACGTAACGGTAACTTGGATGGGACTTTTATGATGCGTATGTCTGAGATTTACTTGATTGCTGCGGAGTTGGATATTTATCTCAATGGCGGAGCGAATGCGATGGGTTATATTAATAAAGTCCGCCAGCGTGCCGGGGCCGATTTACTGAATGGAACAGCCACTATTCGTACCGTATTGGATGAAAGAGGACGTGAACTTTGCGGTGAATATTGCCGTTTTTATGATTTGAAACGTACGGGTATGTTTAAGGATAAAACCTATTTGCAGGAAACCCGTCCGGAAGTAGCCGGCTTTTTCAAACCGGAATACGCGTTACGCCCAATTTCAACTACATACACGGCAACGCTTTCTAACGGTGATACATTCCAGAATCCGGGTTATTGATACTTGGCGAAGTATCGGTTATTAATAATATAGTCTTAGGGGCGTCCTCTCGGGTTGGGCGCCCCTTTTGTTTTATCTATTATAAATAAGGTGGTAAAAATCTTATTCTGTTGAAAAGAGCTTTTAGTATTTGCCGACTCCGGTGTAAACCGTATCTTTGCCGGAAAAGAATCAGCTTTTATGAAAGAGAATTTCGATTACGCTTCCATGCCGGTGAGCTTCACTCATTGCTTGAACGACCAATGTACTCGCGGAGAACAATGTCTTCGCCGCCGGATGGCACTCCTTATACCTCCCGAACGGGGCACGGTCAATGTGGTGAATCCTTTCACCAACCGTTCTGCTTCGGGCGAAGATTGCCCTTATTTCCTGGAAGATAAACCTCAGCGTTTTGCGCGGGGTATCACTCATTTGCTCAGTCGTATACCTCATGAGGATGCGGTCGTTATCAAAAAACAAATCTTTGTCCGGTTGGGACGCAACTTCTACTATCGCAGTCTGAACAAGGAGCGGCTTATCCGTCCTAACGAACAGGAGGCTATTGCCCGTATGTTTCGTGAACAAGGCTTGACGGACCCTCCTGTGTTCGATGAATATGTGGACTATTACGAGCTTACCCGTGTGCGGGGTTAAAATGGTAAGCGCCTTTTACAGAAGACGTTCCTCTTTGTCTCAAAGTTCGTGTATGAAGCTTTGTGAAGTGTATCATATATTGTGAGATGCTTTTCTCATAATATGTGATACATTTATTCTCCTAATATATTGAGATTCTTTTCTCCTATTATGTGAAATACTTCTGGTTTGTCGGCGTTCGTTCTTTTATCTCTCCGCAGACGAGTTGTTATACATACCTCTCCCTCTTTAATGACGCAGTTAAGGGTTTGCGCGTATCCAACTCGCTACCTTGTAGTGAATGTTTCCCGGATTGCAATTAATTCTCTCTAGTCTTGTGTTCTCAATTCGCTACCTTGCCATGTTGTACAACCATTGGGATACTCTTTGTCGCCTTCCTTGCCTGCGGTTACCTCCTAACCTTGTACTTCGGAATGATTGGCCGGAATAGTTAACTTGCTGTCTTAGAAGAAGTACTTGCTTCTTGTTGGCGAGTGAAATAACTTGCAGAGGTGGCGGTAGGAAGTACTGGAATTTCTTTTCAGATGTAAGGAATATGAAAAAAATGCCCGATTGTTTCCTTCTTTGCGGTGAAGTAATGTATCTTTGTCGCCCGAAGAAGAAAATGAAATGAAGAAGTTTATAGCCGGAAGTCTCTGTTTTCTTGTATTGACCGTACTCCATGCACAAACGGAGGACGACGTGCTGATGCGTATCGGCGGGCAGGATATACTCCGCTCCGAGTTTGAGCACGCTTACAATAAAAACAAGGCGCAGAATAAAATGTTGCTCACTGAATTTACCCAGTCTTTTATTCATTTGAAACTGCAAGCCTTGGAGGCTCAAGACAGGGGACTGGATACGCTAGCTTCTTTCCGTGAAAAAATGAATGAGCTGACAGCTTGTTTCAATTCGTCTCCTTCAAAAGTTCCCGCAAGCTCTTCTGCCAAGTCCCGTCCGCAAACCCGGTTAGCGCATCTCTATATTTATCTGCCTCAAAATGCCTCGGCAAAGAGCATACAAACGGCATGCGATAAGATGGATTCTATCTACAGGGCGGTGTCTTCCGGATATTCGTTCGACGATTGCGTGCGCTGCTGTCTGGCCGAACCCTTTTGCGGTATTTATGCCGAGCGTGCTGTGCTGCCCCTTCATCATACCATGGAGGATGTGGAGCGCAAAATAAGGTCGCTTCAAGTAGGGGAGCTGTCTCGTCCGTTTGTCTCTCCGGTAGGAGTGCATCTGATACAGGTGCAGAGCCGGGATGGAGAGGATGTTGTTTGTGAAGTCTCTGAAAATCAATCTGTCGACGTTGACAAGAGGCGGACTTATTTGCTGGCCGAACTCAGGGAGGCTTTACTGCAGGAAGCTTTGCAGGAGGAACAAGGAACACAGCGGACTACTCCCGAACAACTAACCTCTTATTTTAAGAAAAACAAGAAGCAATATGCATGGGAACTGCCACATTATAAAGGAGGCGTTCTCTACTGTAAAGATAAATCGTCGGCAAAGGCAATAGAAAAGCTGTTGAAACGTCTTCCGATGGAAGATTGGCGTGCCGCAGTTGAAAATTATAATCAAAAGCATCCGGATAAACAGGCGAAGGTAGAGTGCGGACTCTTTCAAATCGGTACGAATCCGGCTGTGGATAAAGTGGCTTTCAAACAAGGTTCCTTTCTGCCTCCTTCCGATTACCCTTACGTAACGGCTCTTGGAAAAAAGTTGAAGAAAGGTCCGGAATCTTATCAGGATGTGCCGGGGCAGGTAGAAAACGATTACAATGCCTTCCGGCAAGCTGAAGAAGTGGCCGGATGGCTCAAGAAATATAAGGTTGAAATAAACCAAGAGGTTTTAAAAACAGTTAATAATCACTGAAGTAATGGATTAAAGCACTATCTTCGTTGATTATTTAAAGAGTGTATAAAGTTATGAAAGTTGTCGGTGTATTGTTCTCTATGTTATGTTTGTTGGCGTCGTGCCAAAAAAATCATGAACATAGTGGAAAAATGCCATTGGTTGAGGTGGACGGACACTTTCTTTATCAGGAAGATTTGGCACAGGCGCAACCTTCCGGATTGTCCAAAGACGATAGCGTGCTGTTTGCCGAAAACTATATCCGCAACTGGGTGGAAGATATTCTGCTGTACGAGAAAGCCAGCCGGAATATCCCGGATAATGAGAAGATAGACCAGTTGGTGGAGCATTATCGCAGAGCTTTGATTATGCACTCTTATCAGCAAAATCTGATAGAGCAAAGACTCTCTAAGCAGATTACGGAAGAAGAAATCAAAGATTTTTATGAGAAGAATAAGAATCTTTTTTTGCTGGATAAACCCTTGATAAAGGGACTGTTTATAAAGGTGCCTTTAACGGAAAAAGGCGTAAGCAATGTGCGGGTGTGGTACAAAAAGAATACGCCGGAGAATGTAGAGAAATTGGAAAAGTTCAGTTTAAAAGGAGCTGTGGACTATTCTTATTTCTACGACCGCTGGATGAGTGCCTCCGATGTGATTGATAAAATACCGTTAGCCGTCCCCGAACCGGAAAACTACCTTGACAAGCACCGTCAGATAGAGGTGAAGGATGAACACTTCTGGTATTTTTTGAATGTAGAAGAGTATTTAGGAGCAGGACAGGAGAAACCTCTTGATTTTGCCCATACAGAGATAAAAGAGATTTTGATGAATCTGAAACAAGTCGACTTTATGCGAAAGGTAAAAGCCGACTTATATAAGAATGCATCAGATAAAAATGAAATTACTTATTATTATTTAAACACAGATGAATAAATTGTTAAGTATCAGGAACCTGTCGTTACTTTGCTTGTTGTGGGTAAGCGTTGCCGTATGTGCACAGGATAATGTAATCGATGAAGTGGTATGGGTGGTTGGAGATGAAGCCATTCTGAAGTCTGATATTGAAGAGGAACGAATTCGTGCCCAGTACGAAGGTGAAAAATTAGACGGCGACCCGTATTGCGTGATTCCCGAGCGTATAGCCATACAGAAATTGTTTCTCCATCAGGCCGCTATCGACAGTATCGAAGTTTCTGAATCGGAAGTTTTGAGCCGGGTAGAACAACAGACCAATTTCTATATCAACCAGATTGGTTCGAAGGAAAAGATGGAAGAGTATTTTAATAAAACAACGACTCAGATACGTGAGCAGTTACGTGATAACATTCGTGACGGACTGACGGTGCAAGAAATGCAGAAGAAAATTGTAGGAGATATTAAAGTGACTCCGGCACAAGTCCGCCGTTATTTTAAAGACCTTCCGCCCGACAGTATTCCTTATGTAACGACTCAGGTAGAAGTACAAATCATTACGCTGGAACCTAAAATCCCGCAAGAGGAAATCGACAGGGTGAAAGGACAACTGCGTGAATATACCGACCGTATCAATTCCGGTAATACTCAGTTTTCTACCTTAGCCCGCTTGTATTCGGAAGACCCTGCTTCGGCTAAATTTGGTGGTGAAATGGATTTTATGGGACGTGGTATGTTAGTCCCCGCGTTCGCAAATGTGGCATTTAACCTGACCGACCCGAAGAAGGTGTCGAAGATTGTGGAGTCGGAGTTTGGATTCCATATCATTCAGCTTGTTGAAAAACGAGGCGACCGTATTAAAGTCCGCCATCTCTTGTTGAAACCAAGAGTGTCCGAAGAGGATTTAATGGCTGCTACGGCGCGTTTGGACTCTATTGCCGACGATATCCGTAACAATAAGTTCTCTTTTGAAGATGCTGCTCTTTATATTTCGAGCGATAAGGATACCCGCAATAATCACGGTTTGATGCCGAATAAAGAAACGGGAACATCTAAATTCCAGATGCAGGAATTACCTCCCGAAGTGGCCAAAACGGTAGATAAGATGAATGTAGGTGAAATCTCTAAAGCTTTCACGATGATAAATGAGAAGGGAAAAGAAATTTGTGCCATTGTTAAACTGAAAACGAGAATAAACGGGCATAAAGCCACTATTACCGACGATTACCAACAGCTGAAAGACGTAGTGCTGGAGAAACGCCGTGCCGAGAAATTGGATAAATGGATTCGGGAAAAACAAAAAAGTACATACGTAAGGATTGATGAAAATTGGAGAAACTGTGACTTTAAATATCCGGGGTGGATTCATTAATGTAGAACGAACGGCGTATGCTTGAAAAGAAGAAGAAAAAAAACATATCAAGCGGGCATAGAATACTGGTAGTAAGTATTCTATGCCTGTTTGGCATTTGTTTGGCGCAGGTAAAACCTACCTCGCAGACTAAAAATACGCAGCAGGATAAAAAGACAAAGGTCTATTTGCTGCACTCTGATATTCTGCGGTTTAATAAGATAAAGAACCCGGATGCCCAGATTCTGGAAGGGAATGTTTCTTTCCGTCACGACAGTGTGTATATGTATTGCGACAGTGCTTACTTTTATGAAGCGAAGAACTCTTTCGAAGCTTTTGGAAATGTAAAGATGAACCAGGGAGACACTTTGTTCCTGTATGGCGACTGGCTCTATTACGACGGCAATACGCAGATAGCGCAGGTGCGTGAGAATGTGCGGATGGAAAATAAGCAGACAACCTTGCTTACCGATAGTTTGAACTACGACCGAGTGTTTAATCTGGGTTATTTTTTCGATGGCGGAACTTTGATGGACGAAGAGAATGTATTGACTTCGGAGTGGGGAGAGTACAGTCCGGCAACGAAAATGTCTGTGTTCAATTACAATGTGAAGCTGGTCAATCCCAAATTTACGCTCACCTCGGATACACTTCGTTATAATACGGAGACGAAGGTAGCTAATATTGTAGGCCCTTCGAATATTGATAGTGGAGAGAACCATATTTATTCGGAGTTAGGCTTTTATAATACAGTCAGTCAGCAGGCCGAGCTACTCGACCGTTCGGTGTTGGTTAACGGTAGCCGTCAGCTGGTAGGCGACAGCCTGTTCTACGATAAGAATGCCGGTTATGGAGAAGCTTTCTGGAATGTGCAAATGAATGATGTGCAGAATAAGAATATGATGACCGGCGAATATTGTTATTACAATGAATTAACCGGCTATGCTTTTGCTACCGACCGGGCGGTTGCTATTGATTATTCGCAAGGCGACAGCTTGTTTATGCACGCCGATACCCTGAAGTTGATTTCTTATAATTTCAATACCGATTCCATGTATCGGAAAACATTGGCCTATCATAAGGTACGCATTTATAGCCGGGATATGCAGGCCGTTTGCGATTCGTTGGTATTCAATTCCCTGGATTCGTGCATGACTATGTACGACAATCCGATTCTATGGAACGAACAACAGCAACTTTTCGGTGAGGAGATAAAAGTGTATATGAACGACAGCACCATCGACTGGGCGCATATTATCAATCAGGCAATGTCTATTGAGCAAATCGATTCCATTAACTATAATCAGGTGAGCGGGAAAGAAATGAAAGCTTATTTTCAGGACGGAGACATCCGGCAAGCCGATGTGATAGGTAATGTGCGAATTGTCTATTACACCATAGACGATAAAGACAGCACCCTTATCGGTGTGAACAACGCGGAAACCAGCTTGTTGAATATTTATTTGAAAGACAGAAAGATAGAGAAAATTAAGGCAAGCGCCAAAACCAATGGGGTGATGTATCCCATGAGTCTGATTCCTGAGGACAAACGCTATTTGCCTTCATTTTCGTGGTTCGATTATATCCGTCCGCTAAATAAAGATGATATCTTTGTTTGGCGCGGAAAGAAAGCCGGACAGGAGTTGAAAGCTTCCATCCGGAGAGATGTTCCGTTACCGACATTACAGAGAAAAAAAGAATAAGAATTATGGCAATGTTCAAAATGAGGAAGCCACGTGGATTTGACCATCAGTATATCTATGTGGACGAGCGGAAAGAAAAGCTCAAAAAGATGGAAGAGAGCGCGAAGCGCGAGTTGGGAATGTTACCTGAAAAAGAATTCCGTCCGGAGGACCTTCGGGGCACTTTTGTGCAAAGTACAACTCATTTGAAACGGCGTAAGGAGAGTGGACGTAAGCCTCTGACATACGGAGCCCTGCTTATCGCTATTGCTGCTTTATTATTTGTTATGCACTATCTGATAACAGGTAGTTGGAGTTTCTAAATTTAGTATATGAGTGATATAATTCGTTTATTACCAGATTCTGTAGCCAATCAAATAGCGGCGGGGGGGGGGATTCAACGCCCTGCTTCCGTTATTAAAGAATTGGTTGAGAATGCTATCGATGCGGAAGCAAAACACATAAATGTCATTGTAAAGGATGCCGGGAAAACGGGTATCCAGGTAGTCGATGACGGAAAAGGGATGTCTGAAACCGATGCTCGTTTGGCTTTCGAGCGTCATGCCACTTCAAAGATAAGGGAAGCAGCCGATTTGTTTGCCTTGAAAACCATGGGTTTCCGTGGAGAGGCGCTGGCTTCTATTGCGGCGGTAGCGCAGGTAGAGCTCAATACTCGTACGGCTACCGAAGAGCTGGGCACTTTCCTTGCTATTTCGGGCTCTAAAGTAGAGGCTCAGGAAGTAACCTCTTGTCCGCAAGGCAGTAACTTTTTGGTGAAGAACTTATTCTTTAATGTGCCGGCACGACGGAAGTTTTTAAAGTCTAACCAAACGGAGTTGAGCAATATACTAACGGAGTTTGAGCGTATCGTTCTGGTACATCCCGAAGTGGGCTTTACCTTGCATCATAATGAGGCGGAACTGTTTAATCTGCCTAAAACCACTTTACGCCAGCGCTTACTGGATGTTTTCGGCAGGAAACTGAACCAGCAATTGCTATCGGTCGATGTGGAAACCAGTCTGGTAAAGATAACCGGGTTTGTAGGGAAGCCTGAAACCGCCCGTAAAAAAGGAGCGCATCAATATTTCTTCGTCAACGGACGGTATATGCGCCATCCTTATTTTCATAAAGCGATTGTGGATGCTTACGAGCATTTAGTACCTGTAGGCGAGCAAGTCTCTTACTTTATCTATTTTGAGATAGACCCTGCCAACATTGATGTGAATATCCATCCTACCAAGACAGAAATAAAGTTTGAGAACGAACAGGCTATATGGCAAATTATCGCTGCTGCCATTAAGGAGTCGTTGGGTAAGTTCAACGCGGTGCCAACCATTGATTTTGATACGGAAGGTATGTTCGACATTCCGGTGTATGAAAATAGAACAAGTGTGGCGCCTCCCAAAACAAACTATAACCCGGATTTTAATCCGTTTAAGACAAGTGAATCTTCTTATTCCCGTCCTCAAACCAATTGGGAGGAACTTTATCAGGGATTAGAGAAGTCGACCCCTTCTTTCCCGGATTCGGATGCTGCTCTTTTTTCTGAGCCGAATTCCGCCTCTTTCCCGAAAGGAGAATCGTCTTTTTTCTCGGAAGAAGAACCCTCTATGTTGAATAAGGAAAGCTCTTATATGGAGAAATCCTCTCAACATTATCAGTTTAAAGGACGTTATATACTTACTTCGGTGAAATCCGGCTTGATGATAATAGACCAGCAACGTGCGCATATACGCGTTCTATATGACCGCTATTTAACGCAGATAGAGAAGAAGCAAGGCATTTCTCAGGGAGTGTTATTTCCCGAAGTAGTACAATTTCCGGCATCGGAAGCTGTCATGCTCGAAAGCATCTTCGATGATTTGTCGGCTATCGGTTTCGAACTCTCCAATTTGGGGGGCGGAAGTTATGCTATAAACGGAGTGCCCACAGGTACGGAAGGTTTAAGTCCGGTGGAACTACTTCGGAATATGGTACATACGGCCATGGAGAAGGGAAATGATGTGAAATCCAAAGTACCATTGCTTTGGCTTTGGCCAAGTCGGCTGCTATTGTGCCGGGACAATATTTAAGTAATGAAGAGATGAACAATTTAGTGGATTCTCTTTTTATATGTGAAGTTCCGAATTATACACCGGATGGAAAAGTAGTTTTATCGGTTATTCAGGAAACTGAGATAGACCGACTTTTTTAAGGCTATACCTTATTTATATATAGAATATATGGGCAAGAATAGAGAGTTGAATAGATGCTTCAGATATCATAATTGTTAAAAGGTTATGACTTTTTTATGAAAAATCATTGCATTTAGTATTTTTTGTTTATTTTTGCCGAGGAATATAATGTTAATTGAATAAGAATGCCCTATATGGAAAAGGGAAAAATATCAATTTGAAAGTAATTGTTTAAAACATTTTAGTTCCTATTTGCGTTATTAATTAGAGTTAATGGCAATATAATTGAATAATGATTTATTAATAGAAAAAAGTATGAAAAAGTTAATGATTGCGCTAGCTGTAGCTAGCTTGTCTACTGTTGCTTTTGCTCAGGAGACTGTCGAAGTTGTTGAAGTACCTACTGAAAAGTATAGTGTATCAACAAATTCATTTTGGAGCAATTGGTTTATTCAGGTAGGTGCAGATTATTCTGCATTTTATTCAGACCAAGAAAAAGGTGTTTCCAAGAGCCCACTTAAATCAACAAGACGTGCATTTGGTTTTGATGTAGCAGTTGGTAAATGGTTTACTCCGGGTCTTGGATTGCGTACTAAATTCAACGGAATTTGGGGCAAACAAGTTAACACTCCTTCTACTACCGGTAAATTTGATTATTTCAATATTCACGAAGATGTATTGTTCAACTTGAGCAATATGCTTTGTGGTTATAGCGATACTCGTGTATGGAACTTCATTCCTTACGCTGGTGTAGGTTTTGCTCGTAACTGCTCTGATGACAGATATGCAATGACTTACAACTTCGGTATCTTGAACACTTGGCGTCTTAGCAACCGCGTTAAATTGAACTTCGAGGTTGGTGCAATGGCTGGTGAAAAAGATTTCGATGGTATCGAACGTTCTTCTAAGAGAGGTATGAGAAGCTTTGATAAGTCGTTGACTGCTTCTGTAGGTTTCACTGTAAACTTGGGCAAGACTACAGGTTTCCAGAAGACTCCGGATGTAGACGCTTTGATGGCTTTGAACGCTGCTCAGCTTGACGCTTTGAACTCAGCTTTAGCTGCTCAACAAGCAGAAAATGCTAGATTGAAATCTGATTTGGCTAAAAAACCGAAAGAAGTGGTTAAGACTAACACTGTGAAAGAAGTACTTGCAGCTCCTCAGTCTGTATTCTTCAATATCGGTTCTTCTCAGATTGCATCTAAGAAAGAAATTGTTAACCTCCAAGCTTTGGCTGACATGGTTAAAGAAACTGGTGCTAAATTGAGAGTTACAGGTTATGCTGATAGCGCAACAGGTAGTGCATCTTTGAACCAGAAGTTGAGCGAGGCTCGTGCTAACAGAGTAGCTGACGAATTGGTTAAATTAGGTGTAAGCCGTGATAACTTAATTGTTGAAGGTATGGGTGGCGTTGCTACTTTGAAACCGAATTCATACAACCGTCGTGTTATCATCGCAGCTGAATAATTAAGCTCCATTTGAAAGTATTATAGAAAAGAGCGTCTCTTAGAGGCGCTCTTTTTTGTTTGCTCGGCATGTATTAGCCTAACCTACGCAATACCATTAGCCTAACCTGTGCAATATCATTAGCCTAACCTACGCAATATCATTAGCCTAACCTATGCAATACCATTGGATTATCCTACAGTGTGGAATGAGTAATCTGACACTTGAAAAGTCGCTAACAGCAGACAGAATGAAGTCTGTGCTAACTTCGTTTTGAAAATAGCTCTATGCCTCACTTGCTTTTGAATTAAGAGGAAGAAGAATCCTTTATGTGGATATAGAAAAGCTTTCTTCCTTTTTTTCCTCCCCCCCCCTTTTTTTTTAGAAATGAACGTTCGTTTCTCCCTAAATGAACGTTCGTTTAGCGTCAAACGAACGTTCGTTATAAAAAGAGCTCCTTAGTTGTTGTTTGCTGCATGGAGCAAATAGAGCCTTTGCAATTTAATAATGAGCGATGTATTGAGTTAAGGCACTTTCTTTTTCCTCTGCCCATTGTCTAGATATAATAGAGATGTAATAGTTGAAAAGCATGTTTCCTTTAGACGGGGAAACAATTCTCATAAAGAGAAGCCTTCCGTTTTCATTGAACTCTATTTTCTATTTATCTGTCAGATGATTGTGTTGCTCCCTAAGCATGGAGCATTTATTATTTAGCGCTTCCTTTATACAGAATGATGTCTTTGGCACGTTCCTGTGGATATACATCCAGTTGTTCTACCTTTCCGTCTTTTAAAGTGACCTCAATGGTAGTTTGCTGCGGGGCATGCAGCTTGAAGTGTACATCCCATTCCATAGGCCATGCAGGGAATAGATAAATCTTTTCTCCCACTGTCTGCATCAACATTTCCTGTAAGGCAATCATTCCGCTTCCGCCCCAGTTATGGTCCGGTGTCCAGTCGTGGCCGGGTCCCCAAAAGGCTGGGAAACGTTTTTTTGCATCTTGCAGCTTTAGAATGGTCAGTCTCTTGGCATCATCGGTTAATCCCAGCCGCGCGCAGAAGATAGGGTCTTGATGCCAGCTTTCATGGCGGTTCTTTTGTATTTCCTGGTCTGCTCCATATTTCCAAGTATTGATGGCTACATCCAGGTCCGGAAGACCGATGCCATACATCCCATAAGGATATACCGGATAAAGTTGCGGCAATTCCACGTTGCTGAGGCGTTCCCACGACTTGGCAGGAGAGATGGTCTTATGTCCGTTCATCTCCCGGAAATAGAGAGGCGGTATATGGCTTAACATCTCTTCCCAGTGATTGCGTTGTTCCTTGGAAAGATATTCCTCCGGTAGCTGCAACAAGCGTTTCAGTACAGTTGTGAGCGCTGCTACGGTAGGTGCCGAGTTCGTAGCCATTTTATACGTTTCGCAAGCTGTTCCCGGGTAGAGTACATAATGCCCTTCGCGGTCGAATATCTTGGGAGTACGTTGGGAAGCTAGCATACGATAGTGTTCATCATAAAATGTCAGGCAACTTTCTATGAAGGGAATGTATGAGGAGATGTCTCTTCCCTCGTACGTTTGGATATCCAACATCATGAGGCAGAATTCAAAAACAGTATCCCATTGATATTCTACGTAGGCATTGTATTGTAATCCGCGTGGGTAGTCCTGGGGACGTTTAAGTCCGTATGCATAAGCGGCAGGCAGACCGAAGTTCTCTATTTGCTCGGTAAAGCAGGCACCTTGGTGTCCCCAATACGACTGTGTCATCAGTTCCGCGTTCTTCTGTGCCCGGAGATAGAAGTTGAATTCGGCATCCATCATGTCGAAATCTCCGCTCTTCAGCATGGGCCAATAGACTAGACGCTGGTTCTGTGCGGTAGCTACGGCGCCTCCCCAGTTCCTGAAATCCGGAGTATGTCGTGTGAATCCGCCTTTCACAAAAGAAGGGTCGAAAGTAAACAAGCCTCCGTTAAATTTGGTAGGACTGTCTCCGTAAGCATTGCAGGCCAGCATGTATCTGAAGAGCTGGTAGTTCCGTCCTATTTGGAAAGCGATGCTATCTGTCTGGCTTGAAAGGAAAATAAAACTCCTGTTCCAGAACTCTTTCCACCAATTAAGAGTTGCTTTTCGGTCTTGTTTGATTGTTTTGTTCTGTTGTGTTTGCAGTTGTTTCAACTGAGCATGCCAATCTGTAAAATGCTCCGCCTGTTGGGTGTGCAAGTAGATGGCAAGCTGATGCTGTTTTCTAGGTTGAGTACTTTTCAGTTTCCATGCTTTATAGTCCGTATTGACATAACGCCCCTCTTCCGTGCCGTTGGGTACGAATCCGTCAGCTTGGAGGATACCTCCGAAAGTGCGGTTCTTTACTGGATTCCATAGTTGGGATTTAATATCTTCCAGCTCTTCTATCTCTACGGTCTTGTTAAAGGCGAAATCATTCTTGTTGCGATGGTAGAAAAGAATCTGATTCTGTTCGAAAGAAATGCTGTCCGGATGGATATAAATATCTACGGGAGTTCCTTTCAAACCACAGAAATGAGCGTCTTCTCCTTTTGCGGCAAAGTCTTTTGTCCGCCAATTCTCATAAAAGACTTCTGCGGAAACAGGTGTTTTGCTTTGTACCTCTACGTGTATAACCGGATGGAATACGTCTACCCAGCAGGTAACCGTTGTTACCTCTCCTTTAATCCGTACACTGCCATCCTGCAACGTGAGTGTTTGCTCAAAACGCTCTGTTGCAAAAGGGTTGGGAGAGAGACGTAGCCGGATACGGCCTAATTTCAGGAAGGCATTGTTTTCGTCGAAGGTGCCGCTACGTGAGAAATAGAAAAGTATATCATTGTTCTCCACCCATACGTTGAGGCCGGTATCTCCTCCTCCGCAGGGC
>ERZ791796.985-NODE-985-length-21255-cov-10.685472_pt1 | contig 21255 bp, 18 predicted proteins | sample MGYA00510311_ERZ791796 | MGnify/ENA primary metagenome ERZ791796 (study PRJEB30046, sample SAMN00792042) | human gut metagenome | study: EMG produced TPA metagenomics assembly of the A metagenome-wide association study of gut microbiota in type 2...
GCGTTCCTTATATCCCCGCCATTAATGGCGAGGCTTTACGGAACTTGTGGTAAATGAGTACTTCTATTGATTATTTATTGAGGAATACTACAATAAGCACATTTTTTGGAAGAGAGACTAATGCAATCGTTAGACAGAGCCATACAAGTTTTAGACGTTTTAAGCAAGTGTCCGGAAGGAATGCCGATCACAGAACTCAGTGACCGCATCGGTCTTTCCTTAAGCACCACGCACCGCTTTCTTCAATCTCTCAGCGACAACGATTTAGTCATTCAAGACCCTGTTTCTCGACGCTACAAATTGGGATTAAAGCTTCTGTCTCTAGCCAGCGGTTTACTGAAATCAGACCGCCTGCTGCAAATATCTCATGAACCAATGCAAAGAGCCGCAGCCTTGTCAGGCAATGTTGTCTACCTCTGTAAACAACAAAAAAATGAGATTATTTGTGTTTCAGCGACTAATCCGGCCGATGAAATCATTCCGAGTTTTGTGGTCGAAGTCGGCAACACCCTTCCGGTTCATGCCGGAGCAGCTGCGAAAATTATTCTGGCTTATCAGCCGGAATCATTTCTTCAGTCATTGTTAAAACAATCGTCGCCTCTTCCTCAGTACACTAAAAAGACAACAACGGATATCGATAAGGTGCTCGACGATTACAAACATTGTCGTGAGCTAGGATACGCGATCTGTGATGAAGAAATGCACTTGGGTGTTATCGCTGTGGCGGCGCCTATTTTCAATTATGACGGCACGGTTTTAGGTTCCATTGGTGTTACCTGTATAAAGGCACATACCTCCATTCCGTCGTTGGTGAAGACTATTTGTGAATCCGCCAAAGAAATCAGTCGCTTAATGGGTCATGTCTGATAATTTTTTCTTGAATTTTCAAAATTATTTATTGTTAAGAGGCGCGTCACAATATGACGTGCCTCAATTTTCATTAGGACTTTCCTTAATACCCCTGAACTATTTCTATCAAGGGAAAAACAAAAGCGTAGAATGGAAACAGTTTCCATAATAAGGAAACTTGGTTTCTTATTTAAGAAATTGTTTCTGCATTTTGGGAATCAAAAAGAAGGAAAACGAATCATCCGCGTCTTCCTTAAAAAAAAATCTATTTGGAGAAAATCATGATATGGATCGGACTGGTCATCATTGTGCTGACTTTTGTGGCCATTATTAAGAAATGGGAAACAAGAGCCTGCCTGTTTATCGCCGGTTTGCTGATGTGCTTGCTCAGTGGCAACCCACTGGCAGCTATCGACGCCTTCACCAAAGCGCTCGTCAATAGTTTCCTGGTACCGATTATTGCTTGCGCCATGGGCTTCGCATACGTCATTAATATGACCGGATGCGATAAGCACTTTTCTTACTTAGCTCTTCGCCACGTTATCAAGATCAAAGCCTTCCTCGTTCCTTTGGCTGTCTTGGTAATTTGGATCTTCTCTATCGCCATTAACTCGCCGGCCGGTCTGGCCGCCGCTGTGGCTCCGATTATTATTCCGGTTTTAATCAGAGCGGGCGTGCATCCGGCCATGGCTGCCGCCACGGTTTTGCTTGGTACCTGGGGTGAATTCGTGAGCATCGCCTCGAGCCTAATGGCTGTGGTCGGCTCCATTTCTCACACCGATGTGCCTTCAATCGTGTTGATGGTTCTGCCGGGCTCGTTGGCCGGTTTGGTTGTGAGCTGCTTGGGTCTTTGGGTGATTTCCATCTTCCGTAAAGAAGATAAGGGCTATACCGGTCCCGCCGATGAAGTCTCCACCTCCAATGCCGACCTTTTGGAAGAAGTTCGCAGCTTCAAGGTGAACTACCTCAAAGCCCTTATGCCGATCCTTCCCATCGTGCTCTTGATTCTCGGTACTGACCAAGTCGGTTGGATCATGAAGTTCACGGTGCCGCAAGCCATGATTTTGTGCACGATGCTGACGCTTTTAGTCAGTTGGATGAGCCCGTTTGAAGCCATGCGCAAGTTCTGTTCCGGTATGGGTGAAGGTTTTGCCTCTATCGCCGCTTTGATTGCCGCCGCCGGTGTGTTCACCGCCGGTATGAACGCCTTGGGCATGATTGACTCCTTAATTGAAGTCATGAAGTCCTCTCAGCACATCGCTAAGATCGCCGCCTCCTGGGGCACGTTCATCATCGCTGCGTTGAGCGGTTCGGGCGATGCCGCCTGCCTGGCTTTCAATACATCCATTACGCCGCACGCGGCTGCCATGGGTTTGGATCCGAACTACTTGGGCGCAGCCGCCTACATGGGCGCCGCCTTGGGTCGTACGCTCTCGCCTGTGGCCGGTGTGACCTTGATCTGCGCCTCTGTCGCCAAGGTTGATCCGATGGATTTGACCAAGAGAGTTTGGCTCGCCGTTGTGGCCACCAACTTGGTGGGCATGATTGTTGTCCAATACATCTTGGCTTAATGAGTTAAGGAGTTCTTGGCGGTTCATATAGCCGCCAAGAACCTTCGAAAGATTTCTGAACACAGTAAAAAACGCATTTGAAAGACCCGCATCAATCAAGTTTGTCTTTTACTGTATTTAAAAAACGGTTATTAAATGTTGTTCGAATTACGTCAAACGTGTTTTCTTATTGCGACGGCCATCATCTGGGGCTGTACGGTTGTCGCGCAATCGATGGGGATGGATTCCGTCGGCCCCTTTACCTTCACTGCTGCGCGAATGATCCTTGGCGCTGTTGCCTTAACCGGCGCGGTCTTCGGCATAAGAAAATATTTAGAAAAAAATAATCCCAAAGAATTTGAAAAACGACGCACCCCCCGTTACTCCCGCTATTTGTTATTGGGCGGATTTTGGGCCGGCTTTTGCCTCTTTGTCGCTCAATCGTTACAACAATTCGGGTTGGCATTAGGCATCGGAGTCGGTAAATCCGGTTTTATTGCTTCCCTTTACATCGTTTTCATTCCCCTTTGCGGTTACTTTTTAGGTAAGAAACCTCGTTTATTGACATGGATCGCGGTCGCGGTAGCCTGTTTGGGCCTGTGGCTGTTATGCGTTGCCCCCGGCAGCGATTTATCCCTGAGCGCTGGCGACGTCTATACCCTGCTTTGTGCCATCGGTTTTGGCTGTCATATTCTTGTGATCGGTTATTTCGTCAAAGAAGTCGACAGCATCGAGTTGTCCATGATGCAGTTTGTCGTCGGCGCAATTTTTTCAACGGTTTCAATGTTGCTGTTTGAATCTCCAACCTGGGAAGGGTGTCAGGCTGCCCTGTGGCCGATCCTCTGGGCGGGAATTATGAGCAACGCCATCGGCTTCACCTTCCAATTGATCGGTCAGCGCGGAATGAATGAGACAGTTGTCGGCATCATTTTGTCATCCGAAAGCGTGGTGTCGGTTTTAGCCGGTTGGGTCGTTTTAAATGAAGTTCTCTCCAGCAGAGAATTATTCGGTTGTGCAGTGATGGCTGCCGCCATCATCATCGCTCAACTTCCTCAAAAAACCAAAAACAACACAAACTAAGCGGAGAGCGATTGTTGAAGGAGAGGATCGAATCAGAGTAATATCTGGAAAGGTTTTCCGTATTGTGAAATTTTTGGGAGAGTAGTGTGGAAAAGTTTTTAGGTTTGTTTGCGATTCTGGTATTGGTGGCACTGACCGCCCTTTTCGCCATGGGCGAAATTTCATTTGCCGGTTCCAGAAAAGTTCGATTGGCGCAAATGGCTAAAGCCGGTGATCAACGCGCTCAATTGGTCTTAAAGATGAAGGAGAAATCCGGCAGTTATTTCTCCGGCATGCAGATTTGTATTAACGCGGTCGCGTTGTTAGGCGGTTTAGCCAGTGACTCCGCTTTTTCGGGCTTTTTTGAACCGCTGTTAAAGCTATTTGTCCCCGCTGAAATGGCCGGGAATCTTGCCTTTGTTTGTTCTTTCGTATTAGTCACTTTGCTCTTTGTGCTTTTTGGCGATCTGATTCCTAAACGATTGGCCATGTACCAACCTGAAAAAGTCATCGTCGCGGAAATTCGAATTTTGGTTCTGCTCATTACCCTGCTCAAACCCTTCGTCTGGTTACTGACCAAGATCTCTAATATCTTGATGAAATTTTTCAATATGCCCACGAGCCGTGAAGATCGGATCACCAGTGAAGACATCGTGGCCACCATTAACGAAGGTTCTCGATCAGGTCTGATTGCGCCGACAGAAAAAGACGCCATTAAAAACTTCATGGACCTTGAAGATCGTTACGTGCCCAGCGCCATGACCGAGCGCGACAGCATTGTTTATTTTGATCTTGATGAGTCCTCTCAAAGCGTCACCCAAAAAATCACCAAGAGCCCGCACGATCGTTTCCTTGTTTGTGACGGTGACATTGACCACGTCATCGGCTACGTGGACTCAAAGGAAATGCTCAAACTCACCGTGGACGGCAAGCCTCTTTCTTTGAAAGACAGCGAATTGATTCATCCTGTGCACAATGTTCCTGATTCCCTCACCCTGTCGGAATTGCTCGAGCAATTTAAAGCGCAGCGTATGGATTTTGCCATCGTGGTGAATGAATACGGTCTCACCATGGGATTGGTGACGTTAAAAGACATCTTAAGCACGGTGATCGGTGAATTCGCCGTGCTGAGCCAAGACGAACAAATTGTGCAAAGAAGCGACGGCACGTGGTTGGTTGATGGGGCCACTCCCGTCGATGACGTTGAACGCATGTTTGACATTGACCGCTTGCCGGAAGAAGAAAACTATGAAACCGTTTCCGGCTTCATGATGTTCATGCTCAGAAAGATTCCTAAATTGACCGACAAAGTGGAATTTGAAGGCTACCGCTTTGAGGTCATTGGGGTTGAAAACCGACGTGTTGATCAAGTGCTGGTAACCAAAATCGGCTCCGAAGATGACAAGCTCATGCAAGAAGATGATAAGGCAGCATCAAAAATCACGTCCTAGTGTGACCAATTTTTTGTTCTTATGACTGTTATTAGCCGTGAAGGAGTTGACATGACAAGACAAGATTCACTGACACTGAGAGAAATCTTGGAACCGGCCATCATGAAGGCCGGCGGTTGGGTTAACGTCCATACCCACTCGGATAAAGCATTCACTCTCAATCAGGAAATGCTCGATATCCGTAAAAACTGCACACTGCAGGAAAAATGGGACAGACTGGACCGCATGCGCAGAGAATCCACCGAAGAGGATTTCTACGCGAGCTTCAGCCGTTTCTTTGAACACATGATCGCTCAAGGCTGCACGGCTGTGGCCACTTGCGTGGACGTGGAACCCTCTTCGGGCGATCGGGCATTAAAAGCCGGCATCCGCGCGCGTGAGCACTACAAAGATCAACTTACGGTCAAGTTAGTGACACAAACACTTAAAGGCATCATTGAACCGGAAAGCCGTCGTTGGTTTGAACTGGGCGCCGAACTCGGCGACATCATCGGCGGCGTTCCGATGCGCGATGAAAATGACTGGGGCAAGGGTCGTGAAGCCTTTGACATCATGATGACCACGGCCAAGGAAAAGGGAAAGTATCTGCAGCTGCACGTTGACCAATTCAATAATTCCTGGGAATACGAAACGGAAATGCTCTGCAGAAAGACAATCGAGTACGGCATGCAGGGCAAGGTGACCGCGGTTCACTGCATTTCTGTCGGCGCTCACACCCAACGCTATCGCGAACGTCTTTACGCCCTGATGAAACAAGCGGGCGTAAGCGCCTGCTGCTGCGCCACCTCTTGGTTGGATACCCGCAGAAACGATCGCCTGGCTCCGTGGCACAACGCCATCACGCCGGTTGAAGAAATGTTGCCCGCCGGTGTTAACGTCTGCATGGGCACGGATAACGTGAGCGATGCCATGTGCTTATCGGGCGGCGATCTGTGGACGGAGTTATACATGATCTGCACAGCCTGCCACTACGATGACATCGAAGACTTAGTGAAATTGGCGACCATCAACGGCCGTAAATCTTTGGGGATTGAATGATGACAAGAAAATTTCAAGCTAGCTACACCAGCGAAATCGCTGAAAATCTGGTTGCTGAAGCGTTATTGAAAGCCGGCACCATTGAATTTATTCCGGAAAAACCGATCAAGTTGAAATCCGGTCTTGTCTCACCGATCTACGTGGACAATCGAAAGCTGTATTCCGTGCCGACCGCCTGGACCGACACGCTCGAACTCATGATCAGCCGCATCAACGAAGAGCAGGTTGAGTTTGATGTGATCGCCGGTGTCAATGGCGCGGCTTCCATGCACGCCGCGGCCTTGGCCGATCGCCTGGACATTCCCGTGGTGATGATTCGCAAGGATCTGAAAACCTATGGCAATCACACACGAATTGAAGGCGGCTCTGTCAAAGGCAAGCGTGTTCTGATGGTGGCCGACCACGTCTCTACCGGCATTTCCGCAAGCGACGCCGCCTGTGTGCTTCGCAATGCGGGCGCCTCTGTGAGAGATATTCTGACGATCACGGACTTCGGCATCAATGACACAAAATTCCTTTTTGAGGAATCAAGAATCACGTTGCATAAGGTGGTTTCTTTCACGAAACTGATCGATGAAGCCCTCGCGCTCAATATCATTGACAGTAATGTGGCGGAATTGGTTCGCGATTGGCTTAAATCTCCCGAACAATGGGCCGATCGTCATAACATCACCCCGGTTGAAAAAGAAAATTAAAAGGTAGCAAGGAGAATTAATATGCAAGAACTGCTCAGAAACGGAGCTTATGAATTTGCGAAAAAAGTCTTTGACGACATTCGCGACTTTTCAAAGGATCCCGTCCGCGGCATCTCCCGCCAAGGTTACGGTCCCCTGGAAAACAAAGTTCATGAATACATGAAAAACATCGCCAAGGAACTTAACTTGGAAGTGAAAGTGGACCGTTGCGGCAACCTTTTCCTAACTCTTCCCGGCAAAGATCGCACCCTCCCCTGCTACATGACGGGCTCTCACGGTGACAGCGTTCCTCAAGGCGGCCACTATGACGGCTTGGCCGGTGTTGTCGCGGCGATCACCACGCTTTGGTGGATGCGCAAGATCGGTTTCCAACCCAAACGCGACGTGACCATGGTGGTCTTCCGTATGGAAGAAAGCTCCTGGTTCGGCAAAGCTTATGTGGGCTCGCTGGCCATGGCCGGTCAATTGACCCGTGAAGATTTGGCGCTCAAACACCGCTCCAAAGACCAAACGCTTGCTGAAGCCATTAAGGAAGCCGGCTTTGATCCTGAAGATATGGTCAAGACGGAACCGAGCATTGACTTCTCGAAGATTGCTGCTTTCACAGAACTTCACATTGAACAAGGTCCCACGCTCGACTCTCAGGAAAAACAAAGAGTTGGCATCGTCACCGGCATCCGCGGCAACCTGCGTCACAAACTGTGTCGCTGCATCGGTCAAACGGCTCACTCGGGCGCTGTGGACAAGCAATACCGTCACGATGCCGTGATGGCCATGGCCGAAGTCTTGCACCGCATGGAAAAACACTGGGCTGAATGGCTCGTGCGCGGAGAAGACTTGGTCTTTACGGTCGGTGTGTTCAACACCGCGCCGTCGGCCGCCATCGCCATTATCCCGGGTGAAGTGAGCTTCAGCGTAGATATGCGTAGCCTCTCGATGGACACGTTGGATCGTTTCCACAAATTGTTGGAAATGGAATGCGCCGCTGTCGGCGCTGATCGCGGTGTGCAGTTTGAATTTGACCGCACGTTGGTCTGCAAAGCCGCCAAGGTCAACAAAGACTTGTTTGCTCATTTGCATGATGCGGCCCGCGAAGCCAACATTGACGTCAAGGATGTGCCGAGCGGCGCCGGTCACGACGCGGCTGTAATGGCTGACATGGGCGTTCCCGTCACGATGATTTTCGTGGCTAACCAAAACGGTTCTCATAACTGGAAAGAAGCGATGAAGCTCGAAGACTTCATGCTCGGCACTGAAGTGCTCTTTACGGCTATCAGCACCTATGACAAGGAATAAGGACATTGAATCATGTGGGATTTAGTCGTTAAAAATGGCGTGCTGGTCAACAGCCACGATTCTTACAAAGCCGACATCTACGTCAAAGACGGAAAGATTGCCGCCATTACAACGGAAGATTTAGGCGAAGCGAAACAAATGTTGGACGCGGGCGGCAAGAAGATTTTCGCCGGCTTCATCGATACGCACGTGCACTCTCGCGATGGCGGTGCTTTGCATAAAGAAACGTTCTGGCACTCCACGCGCGCGGCCGCCATGGGTGGCGTTACCACGATCATCGAAATGCCCAACGCGGTTCCGGCCGTCTGCAATGTGGAAAATTTCAAAGCTCAAAAAGCGAACCTTGAATCCAAGGCTCATGTGGACTTCGCGATGTGGGCGCTTTGCTTGGGCGATCTCAACAACAAGGATTTGATGAATCTGTCCAAGATGGGCGTGGCCGGCTTTAAGTTCTTTTGGGGCTATGCGTTAAACAAGTCCAACTACAGCCTTGTTTATAACTTTGACCCGAACGACACCAATGTCATTCCGCCTTTGGACGACGGCGAAGTTTTCGACATTTTCAAGACCGTTGCGAAGACCGGCAAGTTGTTGGCCATCCACGCTGAAAACGCGCCGCTGATTCGTCGCCTGACCGCCCGAATCAAACCTGAAGAATATTCAACGGAATATGAAGCGCTCGTTGCCTGCCGCCCCAGCGTGTGTGAAGAAACCGTGGTTCAAACCGCCATTTCCTTCTCCAAGTGGACGGATTGCCGCCTGCACGTGCTGCATACCAGCGCCAAGGAAACGGTTGACTTGGTTGAAGACGCCCAGCATAAGGGCCTGAAAGTCACGGCCGAAACCTGCCCGCACTATCTGTTCTTAACCAAGGACGATTTCAAGCGCGTGGGCACGATGCTCAAGGGCTATCCGCCCGTTCGTGATCAAGCCGACCAAGACCGTCTCTGGGAAGGTCTGCGCGACGGAACGATTTCGCATATCTGTTCCGACCACGCTCCGCACACCGCCAAAGAAAAAGCCTGCAGTCTCTTTAAGGCACCTTCGGGCATGTGCGGTTTGGAAACCTTGGTTCCCTTGACAGCCGACGCGGTCAACAAAGGCAAACTCACCGAAAATGACATGGCTCGCGTGCTCGCTGAAACACCGGCTAAACTTTTCGGCTTGGACAAGCATAAGGGTTTCCTCAAGGTGGGTTTGGACGCTGACCTCGTTATAATGGACTTTGATCATGAGGAAACTGTGGATATCAACAAGTTCCAAAGCGTGAGCAAAGTGTCCGCTTACGACGGTTTCCATCTGAAGGGTTACCCGGTTGCCACGGTTGTGCGCGGCAATATCGTGATGAACGATAGAAAGCTCACCGATCTTCAGATCGGCCGCTTCGTGGCTGCCAAAGACCCTCTGGAAAAATAACCATTTAACAAGAGGAAATTTTTAAAACTGGGGAAGGTGGTGAATAACAGCCTTCCCCGTTTTCAAAGATTCTGAGAGGAAGAAATATGCTGTACGAAATTGCTAGAGCATGCTTATTCAAGATGGATCCTGAAACAGCCCACGGTCTGATTATGGGCAATATCGACTGGGCTGTAGCGCTCGGCGTCACAAAGCTTGTCACCGGTCCTGTGGTCAGCCACCCTGTCAAAGTGATGGGCCTGACATTTCCCAATGCGGTCGGTTTGGCCGCCGGCATGGACAAACAAGCGTCTCATGTTTCTTCAATCGGTGCTTTAGGTTTCGGACACATCGAAGTCGGCACCCTGACCCCCAAACCCCAACCCGGCAACCCCAAACCCCGTCTTTGGCGTTTGATTCCCGCTCAAGGCATTGTCAATTACATGGGCTTTAACAATGTCGGCGTGGATAAGGGGCTGGAAAACCTGAGAGTGTCTGCGACCAAATACCGTCAAAATGGCGGCATCGTGGGCGTCAATATCGGCAAGCAAACGGTCACGCCGCTTGAAAATGCCCTGGATGACTACCGTGTTCTGATGCAGAAGGCTTATGCGGACGCGGACTATCTGGCCATCGATATTTCCTGCCCGAACACAACGAATTTAACGCGTCTACAAGACGACGACTACCTCTCCGCGTTGACTCAAGGCATTGCCGAAGAACGTAAAGCCCTGGCTGACAAGCATGGTAAATATGTCCCGATTACCGTGAAGATCGGTCCGGACTTAACCGACGACGCGGTCAGAGCTTCTGCGGATGTTTTCGTGAAATTCGGTATGGACGCCGTCACCGCGACCAACACAACCCGTTCGCGCAAAGGGGTTGAGCATCTGCCTAAGAGTGAAAATCCCGGCGGTTTATCCGGTCTGCCGCTTTTTGAACAATCCACTCACGTTGTGCAGGTCTTGAGCGACCACCTCAAAGGCGAGTTGCCGATTATTGCCTCGGGCGGTGTGATGTCCGCTGAACTTGCCGTAGAAAAAATGAAAGCGGGCGCCTCGCTTGTTCAAATCTACTCCGGTTTTATTTACCGTGGCCCGGTGCTTATTTCTGAAGCCGCTCAAGCCATTAAGGATTGGAGCCAATCACACCAGTAAGGAGTCTCTGATGTCCGAAACCACACAAAGGATCAAGCAGCACAGTTCGTGCCGTGTTTTTCAACAAAGACCGGTGGAACAGGCTCTTTTGGATGAAATTTTCGAAGCCGCTCGAATGTCTTCGAGTTCGTGCTTTCTGCAAGTGACATCCATTATCCGGGTGACCGATCCTGAGAAAAAGAGAATCATTGCGCAGGGCTGTAAGCAGGAATTTATTGCTCAGGCTCCTGAACTGTGGGTCTTTTGCGGGGATTTTCACCGAGACGGCTGTTTGTGTGAAAAGCCTTCTCTCGGTTGGACCGATCATTTTCTGGTCGCTTGTGTGGATACCGGCATCATGGTGCAGACAGCCATGATCGCTCTGGAATCTTTGGGACTGGGCGGGGTCTTTCTGGGCGGAATCCGTGATTGCGTCGAGACCGTCCACGATCTCCTGAAATTACCGGCCAATACCGTCCCGCTCCTGGGTTTAGCCTTCGGTTACCCCGATGAAAAACATGAGGTCAAACCCAGATTGCCGAAATCGGTTGTTTTCATGGAAAACTCTTACAAAGAGCCCGATATCGAAACGATCAGACAATATGATGAGACCATGAGAAATTATTACGCTCAGCGCACCGGCACGAAACGATCCGGGTGCTGGTCGGAACGATTGGAAGAAATCATCAACCGTGAAAAGCGAGCCAATCTGCTGACCTACTTGAGGCAAAACGGGTGGCTCGAAAAGTGATTTAAGTCGGCGACTAAACGGGGGAGGCCCAGATTGGACAGGGAACTTTCGTACCTCCCCCAACTTCTATTTTTTAATAACGTAGGCGTAGATTCGCTTATTACCCGTCTCGTCCGTCTGGATATAAACCCCCTGAAGCTCGGGTGTAAAACCCGGCAACAGGTTCAGCGTCTGCTCAATACCCAGGAAGTACTTCAAAACAGCATCGCCCCATACCTCGCCGGGCACGCAGCACAGAATCCCCGGCGGATAAGGCAAAGCCCCCTCGGCGGCGATACGACCTTCAGCCTCCGACAGCGGAATCAGCTCGACATGCCCCCGAATGAACTCGTAATGAGCCTCTTGAGGCAGCATGGCGACCTTCGGGAAATGCTCTTTACGGAACATGTCCTTTAATTGCTTTTTGACATCGTGGTACTTGCAGATGTCATGCATTTCCTGGCAAAGCTGTCGAATGGTGTAACCGCGGTAGCGCTCTTCATGCGCCTTATAAAGCCCGGGCAACACTTCAGACATCGGCGCGTCGGCGTCGAGCAAATCTTCAAAGCGCTTGATTTGTTCAACCAACTTGCTCATCTTGTCCATATCTTCAGCCGGCGTCATCAGGAAAAGGATGGAATTCAAATCACACTTTTCGGGGATGATGTTATTTTCGCGAAGATAATTGGCTAACAATGTCGCGGGCACTCCAAAATCCTCGTATTCCCCTGTTTCAGTGTTAATCCCCGGTGTCGTTAATAAAAACTTACAGGGATCGACAAAATACTGACGTTCTCCATAGCCCTCGAAAGCATGCCACTTTTCACCGGGTTTGAAATCAAAGAACTTCAAATTGTGAGCCATCTCGTCAGTATCAAAACTTTCCCAAGGACACCCATCGACAACCGGAGGTACAAAGGGGCGGATATAGCGGCAAGTTTTTAAGAGAAGTTTACGAGCCTCAATCCCCACCTTAACGCAATCGAGCCACAAAGCCTTGCCCAACTCTCCCTCATGCATCTTGGCGTTGACATCAAGCGCGGCAAAAAGCGGATAGAAGGGGCTGGTCGAAGCGTGCATCATGAATGCGTTATTCAAACGCTTATGCGGCACATAGCGAGCCTGGTCTTTAATGTGGCTGTCTTTTTTATGGATTTGAGAAGTTTGCGAAAAACCCGCCTGCTGCTTGTGCACTGACTGCGTCACAAAAATGCCGGGATCTTCGGGCCCAAGCTCAAGCAAAAGCGGAGAGCAATCCTTCATCATCGGAATAAACTGCTCATAGCCAACCCAAGCGGAGTCAAACAAAATATAGTCGCAGAGGTGTCCGATGCTCTCGACCACCTGTCGGGCGTTATAAACCGTCCCGTCGTAGGTGCCTAATTGAATCACCGCCAAACGGAAGGGGCGTTTTTGCTCAGCCTTCTGCGGAGCGACTTCACGAACAAGTCCTCTTAAATAGTCCTCATTGAAGCAGTGCGCGTCAATGCCGCCGATAAAACCGTACGGATTGCGCGCCGCTTCCAGATACACCGGGGTGGCGCCGGCTTGGATAAGAGCCCCGTGATGATTGGATTTATGATTATTTCGGTCAAAAAGCACCAAATCGCCCGGCGCCAAAACGGCATTGAGCACGACCTTATTGGAAGCGGAGGTCCCGTTTAAAACAAAATAGGTTTTATCGGCGTTATAAATTTTCGCCGCCGCTTCCTGAGCGGCGTGAGGCGCGCCTTCGTGAATCAAAAGGTCGCCCAACGAAACATCGGCATTGCAAAGGTCGGCACGGAAAATGGATTCGCCGAAGAAATTGTAGAACGCGCGACCGGCGGGATGGCGCTTAAAAAAAGCGCCGCCCTGATGCCCCGGGCAATCAAACTGAAGATTACCCTGGCCGACATAGCGCTCAAGACAATCAAAAAAAGGCGGCAACAAGTGGTCTTCATACTTTTGAGCAGCCGCATCAACCATCTGACCCGATACCGTTTTATCAGTCTCTGACGTATTGATCACGCCCTGCAAACGAGATCGGGGCAGGTCCTGCTCCTGATCAACGACGCCAAAAACCGGCAGTCCCAAATGGTTGGCTTCGATTTCCTCGAGCTTGCCGGCTGCGATATCGGATGCCGATAAAACAGCAGCGGATACTTCCATCCAATCCGCCTTGTCGACGGGGACGATCTGACGAACAGAATCCAAAGCATCTTGATAGCCGGCACTGACGGCTACAGTCAATTTTTTCATAGGTCGAGCGCTCCAAAAGAAACGACAACTTCTTAAAGGAACAGATTATCGCAAAAATCACCGTGAGAACAAGCGCGGATTATGTATCTTCTACAACAACCTGTCTAACAACATACAATTTGTCGTTTTCTCGCACTTTTTCCGGCACAGTAAAGGTAATGTCCATCCCCTTTTCAATATCGGTGACCGAAACATCATCGACCAAAATCCGATCGGGCGTGACATAAACCGCCCCCGTCGTGGGACCGGTGATCAAGAGTTTTTCCCCAAGCTTGAAGTTCTGAGCCTGCACCAAAAATTCCGCCACGCCCAACTTCGAGTAATACTTCAGGCATTTGCCGGTATAAAACTTCTTTTCTGTGGCACGGGATCCGTAGTGTTCGGTGAGTTCCCCCACAGGCTGCCCCAAGTAGAAGCCATCCCAAAAACCTCGGTTAAAGACCGTAGCCAGCTTGGCATCCCAAGACTGCGAAAGCGCCTCGTTCCAGCGCCCCTCGGCAATCGCCATGAGCGCCTCGTCGTAACACTCAACAACCGTTCTGACATATTCAGGACCGCGCGCGCGACCTTCGATCTTAAAGACACGAACACCGGCTTTGACCATTCGATCCAAAAAGCCAATTGTTTTGAGATCCTTCGGACTCATGATGTATTCGTTATCGATTTCAAATTCGATGTCACGCTCTTTGTCTTTGGCAATGTAAGAGCGGCGACACGTTTGAATACAACTGCCGCGATTGGCGCTGTAGCCCCTCGTACTTAAACTCAAGTAGCATTTCCCGCTTACCGCCATGCAAAGAGCGCCATGGCAGAACATCTCGATGCGAACGGGCTTACCTGAAGGACCGCAGATATTGTCCTCATGGATCGCTCGAGCGATGGCGCTCACCTGTTTGAGCGTGAGTTCACGAGCCAACACCACCACATCGGCAAACTGAGCGAAAAAGCGAAGAGACTCCATATTGGAAATATTGAGCTGCGTGGACAGATGCACTTCCAAGCCGATTTGCCGGCAATAACTCATCACTGCGACATCGCTGGCGATAATGGCGTCAATCCCCGCGGCTTTGGCGGCATCCAGAATTTCACGCATTAACGACCGCTCTTCGTCGTAGATGATGGTGTTGACCGTAAGGTAGCTCTTGATCCCATGGTTTCGGCAAATCGCGGCGATTTCTTTTAAGTCGGCGATCGTAAATGTTTTCGCTGAATGCGCACGCATGTTCAGGTTTTCCACGCCGAAATAAACGGCATCGGCTTTAGCCTGAATCGCGGCAAACAGGGACTCGCGCGAACCCACCGGAGCCATAATTTCAAAGTCGCTTCGCTTAAGCATATCTCTTTTCCTTAAAAACCCGACGACGGTTGATCGGAAAAATCAAGGACCATATCGTACCAGGCGGCTCCACCATGGACCGAAGCCGATAATCCCTTATTCACAAAGCCAAACTGCTCATAAAAGGGAATCAATTTTTCCTTACAGGTCAGAATGACGCCTTTGCGATTTTCACTTCGGGCCTTTTCGATCATCTCCATCATCAAAAGTGAGGCGTAACCGCGACGGCGCTTTTGAGGAATCACCGCCAAACCGAACACGCTTTGCCAAGCGCCTTTAGGGTTATGAAGCGTGGCATCCTCATAGAGATCATCGGTAATGGTCTGCTGATCGGTGATCATGCCGTCAATGAGCCCACACACTTTCCCGTCTTCTTCTAGCACGATAAAGCAATCGGCAAAAACCGCCAGACGCTTTTGAAAATTTTCCAAACTGCAGGCCTCGGCCTCAGGAAACGAAGCGCTTTCGACCTCAAAGAGCGCTTGAGCATCCTCGGGCGTTGCATATCGCAACTGAATCATTACTCTCTCCCAATAAAAAAGGCGCCTGAGCTCAAAATGGGCCTGCGGCGCCTCAGGCGGCCATGCCGCCAGTCACCAATTAACTATTTCTTCCACTTGCCGTGCACGAGCACCACTCGATAGCCGTCGGCATCTTCATAAGCCACACAGGGCCACTTGCCGTTGACGTATTGAATCGGCGGCGTAACCTGAGGGACGCCCGCTTGGAACATCGCGCTTAAGCGGCTTGACCAATGTTCTTCCTCTTCAATGCAGAAGACCCGATAATGTTCGGAAGACGGTGCGCGAGGAGCGATCTCATCGCCTCGGACCTGGGAAAATTCAAACTGATACGGCCAATCCTTGTGTCCCAACAAAACCGTGTCCATGCCATCGACGTTTTCACTGCGGTCAAGCACTTCAAAACCTAAACCGTCACGGTAAAAAGGCAACAGCAATTCGATATCTTTGGTTTGTCGCGACAGACGTAATTTCGGGACAGCGGTCATCTTACTAACTCCTAATGGACTGCTTAAAATCTCAATTTTTTCATTATAGACAGGCTTGGATCTTTTTTCGTCCGACGGCAGGCGATTTCAATTAGAAAAACCGTAGGAAAATCAGATTGTTTCAATTAAAATGAGTCAATTCAGTAGTTGAAATGAAGGACCCGGAAAATTGAAGCTCTCCGTCAAAATCCAATCCATTGAAAAAATCAATGCTCAGGCGCTTGTGATCGGACTATTTGAAAAGGCTCAGGCACCTCGCGCGAAAACTGACAGCGAAAGCTTGGCTCACTCAATCAGTGACATGGTCGCCGTCGACGGCTTTAAGGCCAAATTAGGCGAAGTCACCCGAGTGCTGCGCCCGATGGGAATGGCTGCTCGTGAACTGATCCTGGTAGGTCTGGGACCGGAAGAAAAATTTGACGAAGATGCGCTCACGCGAGCCGCGCGTTCGGCATTTTCAGCCACCCGAGCCGAAACCGTGGCTGTCATGCTCGATGATTGGCGACTGGATAATAAAACCGACGAATGGTCTGTGCTGCAAATCGCCATGGCGGCCGGCAGCGCCTTTGAACCCTTAACCGATGAAAACCGCAAACTGCTCGAAAAGCGCCGAGTCAGCATCATCGTGTCTCAAAAAGGCTTGGCGCTGACCGAATCGGCCAAAATCGGTGAAGCCATCGCCTCGGCGGTCAACCGCGCGAAAATGCTCGGCAATCTCCCGGCAAACATCTGCACGCCGAGTTATTTGGCCGATGAAGCGAAAAAACTGTCGGCCCTCAAAAATGTGGTTGTCAAGATCCATGATGAAAAAGCCATCCGCCGAATCGGCATGAACGCTTTCCTAGCGGTCGCTCAAGGTTCTCGGGAAGCTCCCCGTTTCATTGAGCTTCGCTATACTGGCGCAGCCAAAAACACGAGCCCCATCTGTCTCGTCGGCAAGGGAATTACTTTAGACGCGGGCGGTCTTTGCTTGAAACCCTCCGCGCATATGACTGAGATGAAATACGACATGGCGGGCGCCGCCGCGGTGCTCGCGGTTTTTGAAGCGTCCGCCGAGCAAAATTGGCCGATCAACCTCATTGCGCTCATCCCCGCTTGCGAAAATTTGCCTGACGGTGCGGCTTACAAACCCTCAGACGTCATCACAACGCTTTCGGGCAAAACGGTTGAAATCACCAATACGGACGCCGAGGGGCGACTGATTTTGGCCGACGCACTCACCTACGCGAAGAAATTTAATCCGCAGGCCATCATTGACGTGGCGACGCTCACCGGCGCCGTGGAAGTGGCCCTGGGATCCGACATCACCGGTCTGTTTGTCAATGACCCGGTGCTCTGCGACATGATTGAAACCTCCGCGGATGTGGCCCATGATCCCGTCTGGGCGTTGCCGTACGGCGGACGACGTTTCAATGAGCTCATCAAGAGCAACGTCGCCGACTGTGTCAATACGGGCCCGAGAGGCGTGGGCGGTTCCTGCGTTGCGGCCACATTTCTAGCCCAATTTGTCGACGAGGATACGCCTTGGGCGCATCTGGACGTGGCCGCCACGGCTTACAGAGGCGGGAAGGATCCGCATTCAACCGGTCGTCCCGTTCCCCTTTTAATGATGCTTTTGCATCAGATGGCCGCTTTTGCCGAGTAATACGCCATGGCTGAGAGAATTGACTTTCACTTCAACGTCAACAACCGGCTTTTGTACGCCTGCCGCGTTGTCCGAAAAGCGCGCGCCAACAATATGACGGTGGCGGTGTGGACGCGTGATGCGCACCGGCTGGATTTTTTCGTCAGACAGCTCTGGAGTTTTGAGCCGACAGGCTTTTATCCCCACGTCGCAGCCGACGATGAGCTCGCCGCGGAAACGCCGATCGTTTACCATGCCGACGAAAAATTGCTGCCAGCCCGAGACGTGTTGATCCTATTGGATGACGAAGTGCCCGACGACTGGAAAACGCTCTTTAGCCGCTTCAATCGCGTCATTGACATCGTCGGCGCCGCCGAAACCGAACGACAGCCTGCCCGGCAACGTTTTAAGATTTACCGATCGGCGGGACTCTCGCCCATCGCCCATGACCAAGGAGCACAAAACGCATGACCAATGAATTACTGCGCAAAGAGCCGACTATTGCCCACTATGATGACATCCCGGTTTTAAACGACCGCGTCAACGTATCCTGGGACAAACTGAGCCGTGTGCTTGAACCTGTGGCCATCCCCGGCGCCGCTCAGCAAGGCGGAAGTCTATCGGACAAGGAAATGGCCTTGATTTTGGCCGGCGACCGCATCGCTGAAAATGTTTCCGCTCAAATGGATGATATTCTGAGCATGGCGATTAACAACAGCTACCACCGCCTTCGCGCCGATCTGACCAACCAACTTCGCGCCGCCGTCAAAGAAGCGGTGCATGAAGAGATTGAAAAAATCGTACAATCCGACAAACGTTCCGCGTTGTCCTAAACGAACCGAATCACTGAAACTTTGTTTTGAAAGATAAAAAATGAGTACTGAAGAACTTGCCAAGAGCTTTGAACCCGCGCAGATTGAAAAGCGCTGGTATGAAACCTGGGAAAAGCGCGGCTGTTTCGCCGGCAAACAGGATCCGTCCAAACCCTCCTTCAGCATCCAACTGCCTCCGCCCAACATCACGGGCATTTTGCACATGGGGCACGCCTTTAACCAAACGGTGATGGATACGCTTGTGCGCTATCACCGCATGAAGGGCTACAACACGACTTGGGTGCCGGGCACGGACCATGCCGGTATCGCCACGCAAATTGTGGTGGAACGTCAGCTTGAAAAAGAAGGCATCAGCCGCCGCGACATGAAGCGTGAAGACTTTATCGCCCGCGTCTGGGATTGGCAGAAGTTCTCCGGCGGCACCATTCTTCAGCAAATTCGTCGTATGGGCGACTCCGTGGATTGGGATCGTCTGTACTTCACGATGGATGAGAAACTCTCCAAAGTGGTGGTTGACACTTTTGTCAAACTCTATAACGACGGTTTGATCTACCGCGGCACGCGTCTGGTGAACTGGGATCCGAAATTGCAGAGCGCTGTGAGCGACCTGGAAGTCGAAAGTGAGGAAGAAAACGGCCACCTGTGGGAAATCCGCTATCCGGGTGCTGACGGCAGTGAAGGCGTGGTGGTGGCCACAACCCGTCCGGAAACGCTTTTTGGCGACCAAGCCGTGGCAGTGCATCCGAATGATGAACGCTATCAATCGCTCATCGGCAAAGAAGTTGTCCTTCCGCTTTGCAACCGGACGATTCCTGTGATCGCTGATGAATACGTGGATCGGGAATTCGGCTCCGGCTGTGTGAAAATCACTCCCGCACACGACTTCAATGACTTCGCCGTGGGTCAACGTCACAATCTCAAACCCATCTCCGTTTTGACAAAAACGGCCAAGATGAACGACAACGTGCCGGAAAAATATCGCGGCATGGATCGCTACGAAGCCCGCAAGGCGGCCGTGGAAGATTTGAAGGCGTTGGGGCTGTTGGTTAGTATCAAGGATCACAAGCATATGGTGCCGCGCGTTTCGCGCACCGGTGAGGTGGTCGAGCCGATGCTCTCGGACCAATGGTATATGGCAATGAGCAAGCCGGCTCCTGCTACGGCGCACTTCCCCGGTAAATCCATCGGAGAAATCGGTCTTGAAGCCGTCGAGTCCGGTGAGGTCAATATTCAGCCTAAGGAGTGGCGCGGCGTCTATCGTCAATGGCTTGAAAACATTCAGGACTGGTGTCTGTCACGCCAATTGTGGTGGGGTCACCAGATTCCGGCCTGGTATGACGAAAAAGGCAATGTGTACGTTGCCCACAATGAAGAAGAAGCCCAACAGCAAGCCGGCGAAGGTGTGAAGCTCACTCGTGACGAAGACGTTTTGGACACGTGGTTCTCTTCGGCCATGGTCCCCTTCTCCACATTGGGCTGGCCTGACGAAGAAAAGATGGCCCAAGAAGGCTACGACCTCTTTTTACCGAGCTCGATCCTTGTGACGGGCTACGACATCATCTTCTTCTGGGTCGCCCGTATGGTGATGATGACGCGTTACTTCACGGGCCGCGTCCCCTTCAAAGGCGTGTACCTACACGGTCTTGTCCGCGACGCCGAAGGCAAGAAGATGTCCAAGAGCGAAGGCAATACGCTTGACCCCTTGGATATCATGGACGGCATTGACCTGGAAAGTCTGATTAAGAAAAACACCCGCGGCTTGCGCCAACCGGAAAAAGCCCCGCAGGTGGAAAAGAAGCTGCGTAAAAACTATCCCAACGGCATCGCCGCGCACGGCGCTGACGCCCTGCGCTTTACGATGGCCGCCTATGCCACTTTGGGCCGCAACATCAACTTTGACTTGCGTCGTGCCGAAGGCTACCGCAACTTCTGCAATAAGCTCTGGAACGCCACGCGCTTCGTGCTCATGAATGTTCAGGGTAAAGACTGCGGCACGGATGCCAGCTTGCCGCGCGAATTCTCCTTTGTGGATGAATGGATTTTGCGCGAACTCGATCGCACGATCGCCGAAGTGGAAAAAGCGTTTGCCGAATGGCGTTTGGATAACGCAGCCAATGCCATTTACTCTTTCGTCTGGGATCAGTACTGCGACTGGTATCTGGAATTGTCCAAGGTGCAATTGGCCAATGGCAATGAGGCACAGCAGCGCGCCACGCGCCACACGTTGATCTCGGTGCTCGAAGCGGTGCTGCGCCTGGCCCATCCGATTATTCCGTTTATCACCGAAGAGCTTTGGCAAAAAGTCAGTGTTGTCGCCGGCACACGCGCTGACGATGAAGAAAGTTCGGTGATGATTCAGTCTTATCCGACCGTCGGTTTTGCCGGCGAAGATACAGGCGCGGATCACAAGATGGCTTTGACCAAAGAGATGATTGACGCTGTGCGTAACTTGCGCGGTGAAATGCAATTGTCTCCCTCGCAGCGTATTCCGCTTGCCGTGCAAGGCGATGAAACGGTATTAAAGACCGTTGCTCCGTACATCATGCACTTGGCTCGCGTAAGCGAAGTGACGATCTGCGAAGACATCAATAAGGCCAACGAAGGTTCAATCGCTCCGGTGGCTATTGTTGAAGACTATAAGCTCATGCTGGTCGTTAAAATCGACGTGGCGGCCGAACGAGAACGCCTCGGCAAGGAAGCCGCCCGATTGGAAGGCGAAATCGCCAAAGCCAATGCAAAGCTTGGCAACGAAAAATTCACAGCCAGAGCACCAGCCGCGGTTGTGAACCAAGAACGTGAACGTCTTGCGAATTTCACCAAACTTTTAGCTAAAGTTCAGGAGCAGCTCGATAAGCTTCCCAAAGCTTGATAACTGAGCGTCTCTATTCTCAAAAACCCGAGTAGACATCAATTGGTGAAAACTCGGGTTTTTCTTCGACCAAGTCCCCCAAAAAAGAGCAGTAGTGTCCAAATCGAACTTTAAAAATGCAGTCAAACTCTGTTCGTCTCCGGT
>ERZ791796.986-NODE-986-length-21244-cov-2.687763_pt1 | contig 21244 bp, 10 predicted proteins | sample MGYA00510311_ERZ791796 | MGnify/ENA primary metagenome ERZ791796 (study PRJEB30046, sample SAMN00792042) | human gut metagenome | study: EMG produced TPA metagenomics assembly of the A metagenome-wide association study of gut microbiota in type 2...
CGGAAGCGGCAAGACCGCGGTGCTGGTTGAGCGGATCATCCAGATGATCACGGAGGGAGAGAACCCGAAGGACATAGACCGCCTGCTTGTCATGACTTTTACCCGGGCGGCAGCGGCGGAGATGCGGGAGCGGATCCAGGCGGCGATTGAAAAAAAACTGGAATCGGAGCCGGAAAATGAACATCTCCAGCAGCAGGCAGTTCTGGTTCAGTTTGCCCAGATCACGACGATCGACAGCTTCTGCCTGCATGTCATGCGGGAACATTTTGACCGGCTGGACATCGATCCGGCATTCCGGGTCGGCGATGAGGGCGAAATGCTTCTGATGCGCGCTGATGTGATGGATGGGCTGCTGGAAGATTATTACCGCGACGGCGGGAAACGGTATGAGGAGTTTGTAGACGCGTATGCGACGGGCAAGGCGGACGGTGGAATTGCCGAGTATGTGATGCAGGTCTACAATTTCGCCCAGAGTAACCCGTGGCCGGATGCGTGGTATGAAAAATGCCGTGAGGAACTGCTCTTGACCGAACAGGGAGAGCTGAAGCAGACGGAGTGGATGCAATTCCTTTTGCGTGATATTGCATTGCAGGCGCAGGAGTGGAAAATACAGCTTCGGGAGGCGTGGGAGATCTGCCAGGAGACGGGGGGACCGATGCCGTACCTGCCGATGATCGAGGAAGATCTGCGCCATGCGGAGGCAGTCTGCGGGGCAGCCGGTTCGTTTGAAACGATCTCGGAGGCATTGGAACAATTTACATTTTCGCGTCTGGCGGCGATCCGTGGCAAAAACGGGGAGGTCGATCCGGAGAAAAAGGCGCTTGTTTCCGACTGCCGCAGTCGGGTCAAAAAAGCAGTTGAAAAGTTGAAAGGAGAGTACCTGTTTGCCTCCCCGGAGCAGATGCTTACGGATATGGAAGCTGGAAAAGAGCGGATTTTGGAACTTTTGGAGCTGGCGCAGGAATTTGGACGGCGGTTTAGGGCGAAGAAGAAAGAGAAAAATGTGGTGGATTTTCATGATCTGGAACATTTTGCGCTGGAGATTCTGACAGAACCGGAATCAGAATGTTCCGAGGCGGAGGAAACTTCAAGTGCAGAAGAAACCGATCAGATGCAAGGGAAAAATGCCTGGACAGTGCGCGTACCAGGCACAGTCGCGGATGAGCTCGCCGTGCAGTACGACGAAATTCTGGTGGACGAGTACCAGGACAGCAACCTGGTTCAGGAGACGCTGATCCAGTGCATCAGCGGTGAACGCTTTGACCGCCCGAATGTGTTTATGGTGGGAGATGTCAAGCAGAGTATCTATAAATTCCGCCTGGCGAGACCGGAATTATTTCTGGAAAAATACAGCACATACACGTCGGAGGAGAGCGCGCACCAGAAGATCGAGCTTCACCAGAACTTTCGAAGCCGGGATCACATACTGGAATCGATCAATGCGATTTTTTACCGTATCATGACGGAAAAGCTGGGAAATATATCCTATACGGAAGATGCGGCACTGCATCCGGGCGCAGCCTTTGAAGAGCGGGATGGCCTGGATGAGTTAAAGACGGAGCTTTTGCTGGTGGATTTGTCGGCGCAGCCGCAGAAAGAGACGGAATTCCCCGAGTTAGATGATGAGGCAGCCGATTACACCGCCAGAGAGCTGGAAGCGCGCATGATTGCCGGAAAGATCCGTGAGATGACGGATAAAGAACGGGGGATCACGATCTGGGATAAGGAGCTTGGCGCTTACCGTCGGGCGCAGTACGGGGATATTGTGATTCTGCTTCGAAGCGTCAGCGGATGGGCGGAAGAATTTATCGAGGTGCTGGCGACGCAGGGGATTCCGGCGGTCGCAGAGTCTCGGACGGGATATTTTAATACGCTGGAAGTCGAGACGGTGCTGAATCTTTTGGCAGTCATTGACAATCCGATGCAGGACATTCCCCTGGCGTCGGTGCTCAAATCGCCGTTTGGCGGCGTTTCTGATGAGGAGATGGCGTGGATTGTGGCGGAACATAAGGCGGGCGTTGACCGGTCGCGGGATGCAGGGCTTTACCGGGCGGTTGTGGAGTATATGAACGAGGATGGACCGGTGAAGTCGAATGACGAAAGTGACGATTCGTCGATTGCGGATGCGTTTCGTTTTCAAAAAAATAAATTAATTCAAAAGAATAACCTGCGCCGAAAACTCCAAAAACTCTTTACTCTCCTGGATACATTCCGCCAGGAATCTGTTTACCTGCCGATGCACGAACTCCTCTACCGGATTTACGACAAAACGGGCTATTACCGCTATGTGTCGGCGCTTCCGGGCGGGGCGGGACGGCGCGGCAATCTGGATATGCTGGTGGAGAAAGCGGCAGCCTATGAGGCGACGAGCTACCGGGGTGTGTTCCATTTCATCCGGTATATTGAGAAGCTGAAAAAATACAATACAGATTTTGGTGAAGCGCCGGTGGCAGATTCCGAGGGAACGGTGGTGCGGATCATGAGTATCCATAAGAGCAAGGGACTGGAATTTCCGATCGTGTTTGTGGCTGGAATGGGAAAAAATTTTAACAAGCAGGATACGCGGGGGAAACTTCTGATTGACGCGGATCTGGGAATCGGAACCGACTATCTGGACAGTGAGAAGCGCATCAAGGGACCGACGCTCAAGAAAAATGTGATGAAACGCCGGATGGAACTGGAGGCGCTGGGCGAGGAACTGCGCGTTCTTTACGTGGCGCTGACGCGTGCGAAGGAAAAATTGATTCTGACGGCGTCCTCCCGGAAATTGGAGGATCGGATTGCGAAGTGGAGCGCAGTGGCAGCCGAACACGGGGCGATTCCGTATACGATTCTGACGCTGGCTTCCTCGTATCTGGATTGGATTTTGATGAGTATTCCGGAAAAAAATCCGTGGATTTCATATCAGATGGAAACGCTTTCCGACCAGATCGACCGTGAGATTGGCACGCAGATACGCCAGACGTTATCGAGAGAGTGGCTGCGGTGGCTGGCGGGGGAGGACAGCCATTTGTCGAATGACGAGAATCATCCAAACACGCAAAATCGGCTCGAAAATATCAGGCAAATAGAATCGATCATCAGCAACAACTACCATTTCCAGTACCCATACCTGGACGATCTGAGTCTCAACACCAAGATGTCCGTTTCTGAACTCAAGAAAAAGGGCATGGAGGAAGAGGAGGAGAAGATGGTATTTCTGCCGACGCTGCCAGTGTTTATGGAGAAGGAGCAGGAAGAAAAAGGCGGCGCGACGCGCGGTACGGCGTACCACCGTGTGTTGCAGTTTTTGCCGTTTGAGCGGGCAATGTCGAGACAGGAGTTAAATGCATTTCCGGCGAAGTTGGCGGCTGAGGGGCGGATGGATGCCGAGGCGGCGGCGTTGGTGCGCGGCTCAGATCTGGCAAAACTGACAGCCAGTTCATTGGGAAAACGCATGCAGAGAGCGGCAGCAGCCGGGAAACTGTATCGGGAAAAACAGTTCGTCATCGGTATTCCGGCGCGCGAAATGGGCGACTGGGATTCGGATGAGCGGATTCTGATACAGGGTATCATCGACGCCTTTTTTGAGGAGGACGGCAAGCTGGTTCTGGTGGATTATAAGACAGATTATGTGGAAAATTCAGACATTCTGATCCGCCGCTATGAGGCACAGGTGCGCTACTATACCCGCGCACTAGAACAGATAACAGGAAAAAGGGTGGCGGAGCGCTACCTGTATTCGTTCCGGTTTGGGGCGATTGAAGTGTAAGGCAGTGATTCTGGATACAGATAGGCACGTTCGGAGCCGATCGTATTTCCAGTCAATACACCGGGATATGCGGCGCAGGAGGCTCTGACGGAGTACCAGAGCTTTACGGATTATACGGATCAGGGCTTAGTTTATGTCCATGCGGGCTGCCGCGGCCGATAATTTTATAGAGTGGGTCCATGCGTGCTGCGCCCAGAGGAATTAAAATAATAAAATTAGAGAAATAAGTTTTGGTTAAAGGGTATCATCCGCCATCAGAACCGCTACCTGCGTCAGAAAATTCTCAGGATTTTTGTGCTGGGGCGGTCCCTCCAGATAGAGGTGGCGGGCGGTGCCCTTTAATGGAATCTGATATTTGTTTGCATACGCACAAAGATGCTTCACAATTACAGGAAGACCTTCATAGGCACCGTGATAAAAGATACAGAGCGCTTTCTGGCAGGGCAGGGTGACGAGATGTTCACCCCGGCTTTCCGGCGGGACGGCGATGCAGCAGGTAAAATCGCCCGGATTCGAAAGGTTGTATTCGGTGAAAAACATATGCTGGGTGGTGTCAGAACCATATTGGCGGATCGCCTTGATGAAGACGCTACGTAATTGCTCTTTCTTGTCTTCAAGTTCTGTCGAATGCAGATCCTGGCAGTAAACGGTCTGGGCGGGAAGTTCTATCTGTCGGATTTCAAAGTCATTGTGCCCTTTTGAATGTTCTTTTAATTTCTCAATATTCCGGCTGATCTCGTCACGCAGATCTTCCAGACGCGCGATCAGCGGCTCCAGATCCGTCGTGCCGTGATAATAGGCATAGATATCATCCAGCGAGAGACCGAGATTCTGCAGAATACGGATGCTCCGGATGCGCGAGACGGTGTCTGCTGTATAGTAACGGTTTCCATTGATACCGTCTCTCTGATCCGGCAGAATAAGCCCCTTGTCTTCATAATTTAAAATCATGCGCCGGGTCACTTCCAACGCTTTGGCTGCCTCGCCGATCGAGAGCAGCCGTTTTTTATCGTGCGTCATAAAACCTCCTGTTAGATATCCATAAGATGTGCAATCATGTATATTTGTCATGTAGAATTCTGGTGCAATTTTTTACACTCATAGTTTTTTATAATTACATGAAAAATAAGTAAAAATTATATAAATTAGCTAAAAAGGGATTGTATCGCACATCAATGTACGATGTATAATCATTTTATTGAAAGCGGGATGCTGTGTCAAGTATTCCGCCGATGCAAAACGCCACACAATTTGTCATACTATGCACGTTGAAAAGGAGTATCCGGGCAGGCAGGAGCGTCAGACATTGGGGAGAATGAGTATTTTATATACAGAAAGATTTGATGGCTCATCTGCAAACATCTGCCCGGAGAAACATTTCAACCAAAACGCCTTTATTGTATACCTATGATGCTGCGTTTTATCTGGAAAAATCAAGAAAGAATTGACATTTGAACGCCTTCCATATATGCTTGAACCAATATGATTTTCGATTTGACAGATGGGAAAATCAATGGAAAATCTAAGCAGATATGGGAGGCTTTTATGGATCAGGAAAATCAGACACCACACAAACGGCGTGTCAGATATAAAGGAAAATATCCAAAGAAATTTGAAGAAAAATATAAAGAGCTGCAGCCGGAGAAGTATCAGGACACGATCCAGCACGTGATTCAGAAGGGAAATACACCAGCGGGCATGCATATTTCCATTATGGTGCAGGAGATTCTGGACTTTTTGCAGATCCAGCCGGGGCAGGTCGGATTTGATGCGACGCTAGGATACGGCGGACATACGAAGGCAATGCTGGCCTGCCTGAAAGGGCAGGGACATATGTATGCGACCGATGTTGATCCGGAGGAATCCGCCAAGACGCGGAAACGCCTGGAAGAAGCGGGCTATGGCGAGGACATGCTTTCAATCCGTCTCCAGAACTTCTGTACAATCGATGAGATTGCCAAAGAAGCGGGTGGTTTTGATTTTATTTTAGCCGATCTGGGAGTGTCTTCGATGCAGATTGACAATCCGAAGCGAGGCTTTTCGTTCAAGGTAGATGGGCCGCTGGATCTGCGCCTGAATCAGGAAAAAGGCATCAGCGCCGCCGAGCGCCTTGACACGATCGAGCGTGAGGAGCTGGCGGGCATGCTGTACGAAAATTCAGACGAACCGTACTGCGAGGAGCTGGCAAAAGCGATCACGGATGAGATCCGCCGTGGAAACCGGATCGATACGACCACGAAACTCCGTGAAATCATTGAAAAAACATTGGATTTCCTTCCGGAAAAGGAGAAAAAGGAGACAGTCAAGAAGACCTGTCAGCGTGTTTTCCAGGCGCTCCGGATCGATGTAAACCAGGAATTTGAAGTGCTCTATGAGTTTATGGAGAAGCTTCCAAATACGCTTCGACCGGGCGGACGGGCAGCGATCCTGACCTTCCATTCCGGAGAGGATAAACTGGTGAAAGCGGCGCTCAAAGAGGGATATCGCGCCGGTATCTATAAAGAATATTCCAAAGATGTGGTGCGCCCGTCCGCGCAGGAGTGCGTACAGAACCCGCGTGCCCGCTCGACGAAGATGCGCTGGGCGATCCGGGCGGACGAGTAAAATGAATATAAAAGAAAATATATGAAAAAACAGGGCAGCTGTTCCGAGCAATATGGGAGCGGCTGTCCTGTTTTTATTGTGAAGATCAAAGAGAGTCCATGTGAAAAAATTTCGGGCGCAGTGATGTCTGGTTCTGCAAAAATCCGATTAAAAGAGCAAAAATGTTTTTTTAGCGAGATTTCTGTTTCCGGTGCGTATACTATAAGATTACTTTTCAGAAAATAGAAAAGTGGTCACAGTTGTGAAAGAAGAAACAGCTGCGAAAAAAACAAATCCGCGAGAAAGTTTCGTGAGAAAGAGAGGAAACGCATTGAAACAGGAAACACAAAATGAATTGGAACGATTTAGGGATTATTTGAGAGAACAGGAAAAAAGCAGCCATACGATCGAAAAATACTGCCGGGATGTGAGAAAGTTTTTGATGTTTGTGGGTGAAGAATGGGATAAAAACACAATTATATCGTTTAAGGAATATCTGCAAGCCCATTATAAAACATCCAGCGCCAATTCGATGCTGGCATCTCTGAACAGCTACTTTCATTTTATCGGAAGACAGGAATACTGTGTCCGCACGTTCCGGGTGCAGAAGCGGATTTTCTGCGATGAGAGACGGGAAATGACGCGCAGCGATTACCAGAAGTTAGTTAAGGCGGCACGGGGACGCGGCGATGAACGTCTCTGTGCGATTTTGCAGACAATCGCGAGCACGGGCATACGAATCAGCGAGCTTTCATATATTACAGCGGAATCGCTGGCACAGGGGGAAGTAGTGATCGACTGTAAGGGAAAACAGCGGGTGATCCTGCTGCCGCAGTCGCTGATGCTGTATCTGACGCAGTACTGCCGGAAGCAGCGGATTGTGAGAGGCAGCATCTTTGTCACAAAAAACGGGCAGGCAGTCCGCAGACAGAATGTGTGGGCGGACATGAAATCCGTCTGCACCGAAGCGGGTGTTCTTCCGAGCAAGGTATATCCGCACAATCTGCGCCATCTGTTTGCCAAGATATTTTATGAGCGCGATCACGATCTGGTTCGTCTGGCGGACTATCTGGGTCACAGCAGCGTAGAAACGACACGCCGTTATACGATCATCAGCAGTCGGGAAGCGTGCCGCAGACAGCTGGAATTAGGTTTGTTGATTGATAGGGAAAATTGACGAAAAACATAATGGGAATTATGTCATGAAATGGAAAAAATCTGCATACATATCTAAATATATGATTCTATTATTAAGTTTATCACTTCTGAGAAAAAATTTCAACATACAAAGGCGTTAAAAACAGTACTTGAAATAACACAGATATTCTATCCAAAATCTGGAAAATTCGACAAAAGCTTTGCAAATAAAAGAAAAAATGAAACAGTCGGATATGACATAATTCCCATTATGTCATCCGGGGAGGTGGAGTATGTGAGAGAAGATCTGACGGGGCGCCGGTATGGACGTCTGACTGTCTGCCGGGAAATAAAACAGGCAGCAAAAAGCCGCCGCCATTACTGGCTGTGCCGGTGCGACTGCGGGAAAGAAAAGACCGTGGAGGAGTCCCATCTGAAAACAGGGCATACGAAAAGCTGCGGGTGCTATCGGAAGGAGCTTCCGTCCAGTCGGCGGATCGATCTGACAGGCCGTCAGTTCGGACGTTTGAAAGTGCTTGAAGAGGCGGATAATTCCAACCGGACAGGCGGATATTGGAAATGTGTCTGTAGCTGCGGACGCCTGATTGAGGCATCCAAAGAAAGCCTGTGCGCGGGAAAAACCAAGAGCTGTGGGTGCCTGCAGGCGGAGACACGAAAGAAAAACATGAAAAAAGCGATTCATTTTGTAGGCGGAACCTGCCTGGAACGAATCGCCAACCAGAAAAATACGGCAAACAATACAAGCGGCTACCGAGGCGTCTACCAGCGGGAAAATTCCCGGTGGCGGGCAGCGATCGGCTTTCAGGGAAAAGTGTACAACCTTGGAACCTTCGTAAACCTTGAGGATGCGGTGGCAGCGCGGAAAAAAGCAGAAGAGGAATTGTACGAGCCATTTTTGCGGGAACATGGCGTGAAAGCGGTGCAGAAGGGAGGTATTTAAATCTGCATAAGGGGACCTGCGTTGATGATAGATAAGACAGGAGGCAAAAAGAATGAAAAAAGCGAAGAAAAAGGGGAAAAGTTACAGTCAAGGATGGTTTGAACGTCAGTCAAGGCGTTTCATGTCAGTGCTTTTGTGCAGCAGTATGTTGAGCACAAGCGTGGCAAATACAGCCGCATTTGCAGCTGCCACATCCGAAGGAGGGGATGAAAGACAGGAATTTTCATTGGAAAAAGAAGTCCTCAGGCAGGCAATCCGGGATGCTGCTAAAAAAGGAAAGACAGTAAAAGAGGATGTATTTACGTTTTCCGGCGATGAGGCAGAAACCTACGAGGGACTGTTTGAAGAAGGAAATCTATATGAACTGCATCCAGATTTCGAGAAGAAAAACGACCGGCTTACTTTGAAAATGTATGCCCGCTTAGAGGATGAAGAGGACATGGATCAGTATACGATCAGCGGAAATGAAGAAATTATTTTCCTGATGACCAACTCTTCTTCAAAAGAGCGCACCGGACGGATTCTGGTGGATGGAAGAGCCAGCGCATGGATGACGGTTGCGCCATTTGGTGAAGTAAAAAAGCAGGTTGAGCTGGAGACAGAGGAAGCGGTTCCGACCGAGATAGAAAATGAGGTAAAAGAACCGGAAAGTGCAGTTCCGGCAGGAAGTGAAGATATCACAGAAGAGGATACGGCTCTGGAGGACGATGTAAAGGAGCAGGAAAATGCTTCAGATACAGGTAACAATCAAATAAAAGAAGAATCGGAAGCAGCGGATGACAAGAAAGATTTATCGGAACCGGATTCTGAGAACGAGAATGAAAAAGCAGACATGGATGCGTCCGATGCAGATACATCGGATTCAGAAAATGACAGCGCCCAGGACGAAGATTCAGTTCAGGTATCACGTTCGCCTCATTTTTCGATGTTTTTGACTTCAGCTGCAATGGCATCTCCGTCTGATGCAAAAGAAGAAGAGAACGATGAAAACGAAAAAAATAAGGCGATTGTAGGCGACGAAGCAGAAGAAGACAATTTTGAACGCATTCTGGGGGATTCATATGAAACGGTAGGCATTAAGAATGCATCCGCAGCCGCATTTGTAACTTCCGCGATGGAGCTTGGTCTGACAGACGTAGCTGTTTTGTCGGCAGTGGAAGTGGAAGAAATTCCACACTGGCAGATTTCGAAGTCTAAAAAAGCTACCAATCTGGACGAAAACTTTGAATCCCAGGTAACACTTTCCCTTCCGTCAGCGGAGGAAAAACTGGAAAATGACATTGTATTTGTGCTGGATAAATCTACCAGCGTGCAGCTGGAAAATGAGGCGTTAGAGATGCTTAAGGAGCTGCAGGCGCAGGCAAAGGAAAATGGCGCAAAAGTAAAGGTTGGAGTCGTTATTTTCAATAAAGAAGCGCACAAGTCTGACTTTATGGATTTGGAAACCCAGTATGATGCGATTGCGGCAGCGATCCGTGAGAATATTAGCAGCGGAACGAATCTTTCGGCTGGAATCCTTGCAGGCAAGAAAATGCTGGATGAGGATACGCAGGTGGCAGCAGGAAGAAAGAGCCTTGTGCTTTTAAGCGATGGCATTACCTATATTTTTGGGAAAAAACCGACGGCGGTTGCCTGGGGATTTGAGAATGATGGTTCAGAACATTCCTGGGCGGGACCGGATAACTGGATTCTTAAATATGGGAATAATAAAGCATTATCGGAGGATGAGTGGAACGAGCGCCTGGGTACAATCAAAGCACAGATGGATAATCAGGGCGATGAATTTGACCATTCATATGAGCAAGGAGAGTTAATGCCATGTACCCCACCTGATGAAGGAAAAAAATATGCCAATAGCGTTGATAAAGCACTCTATCTTTCCTATGAGGCATATCTGGAAGCGGCGAAGGAACAGTATCACTGCTATGCGATGCCGATTGGTTCATCTGCTGGTGAAAGCTATCCATGGGGACCGAGCTTTGTGAAATATCTGGCAGACGGAAAAACGGTAAGTTTTGAAGATATCAAAAATGATATCCTTTATGCCGTCGATCGGGACTCGATGGTGGAAGATTATATGGGTTGGGTCAAGGATGATTACAATTTTGACTTAAAGAGCATCGACCGTCTGACTGTTGGCGGCAGGGAGCTTTCTAAATTGGAAGATGGAAATACCGTTTATTTTGGAAATGAAGACGTGAATGCAGCTCAGTATCGTTTTAAGGTGGAATATGATCCGTCGGATAAGGAAGGCGGAGAACATTTCATCTGGACGATGAATGAGGCGGTAAAAAATAATGAACCGGTGCAGCTGACCTATACGGTAAAACTGGTAAATCCGAAGAACAATCCAGGAGAATCGTATGGACGGTACGATGAAGACGGAAGCGAAGAGTATGATGGACTTTATACGAACCAGAAAGCAGTGCTGCATCCGGTTGGAAGCGATCAGGAAAAAGGAAAAACGGAAGTATTTTCGAAACCGACTGTATCATATACGATTCCGGGAGGAGAACTTCCGACGATTCCAGAGGGAGGAACTTCTAAATCGAAGACAGCAGAACAGCTGGATGAAAATTTTAAGTCTCAAGTGGCTTTGTCCTTGCCGTCAGCGGAGGAGCAGCTGGTAAGTGATGTGGTGCTTGTCTTAGATAAATCAACCAGCACGGGACTGAAAGAGCAGGCATTGGAAATGCTTCAGAACCTCAAGAAAGAAGTGCAGGAAAAGGGAGCAAAGGTCAAAGTGGGAGTAGTGCTCTTTAACAAGGAAGCGCATACGGACGGATTTATGGATTTGGAGACCCAATATGAGGCGATTGAAGCAGCCATTTGTCAGGAAATTAAGAGTGGAACCAATCTTCACGCAGGTATTTTAGCGGGTAAATCAATGTTAGACCAGGATACAGGAGTGGCAGATGAACGCAAGACACTGGTAGTTGTCAGTGATGGTATTACCTATATGTTTAATGAGAATCCGACGGCGGTTGCCTGGGGATTTATGGCAGATTCTCCGAAACATTTTGCAGGACCGGATAACTGGAAATCCAAGTATGGAAATAATCAGGCACCGACGGACTGGAATGCATGGCTGACCGGCATAGGAGCCAGACTTTCAGAGCAGAAGGATACACACGACTATCCATATGGAATGGAACCGGATGCATCGCTTATTACACCGGTGGAGGAAGCAGGAAATTATGTGAATTCGATCGATAAGGCATTATATCTTTCGTACGAGGCGTACGCACAGGCAGCTTCGGAAGGATATCACTGCTATGCGATGCCGATTACGCCGCCCGGAACGGCAAGTAACTATGAGTGGGGAATGAGTTTCATGCGGTACCTCGCGAATGGAAAGCAGGTTTCATTTGATAGTATAGAAAATGATATTTTGTATGCCGTTGATAAAGGTTCTGTTGTGAAAGATTATATGGGCTATGTGAAAGAGGATTATAACTTTGATTTCGATCACTTAGACCAGCTGACAGTAGGGGGAAAAGCGCTTTCTATGTATCAGGAGGGCAACACCTGGTATTTTGGAGACGGAGAACCGGGACCGCAGAATTATCGTTTTAAAGTGGTATATGACGCGGGAAATAAGGCAGAGACAGAGATGTTTACCTGGTATATAAATGAACCAGTTTCAAACTTTGCACCGGTGCAGCTGACCTATACCGTAAAACTGATAAACCCAAAGACGGCGGATGGAACATATGGAAAATATGACCGGGACGGCAGCCAGCACTATGAAGGGCTCTATACCAATCAGGAGGCGGTCCTGTATCCGGTAGACAGCCGTGGAAATGAGTATCGGCCAGAAGAATTCCCGAAGCCGACCGTATCATATGTGGTAGAACATGGAAGCCAGGAACCGGGATCTGATCCTACCCCGACCCCGAATCCAGGCAATAACGGAGGCGGAAGCCACGGCGGTCACGGAGGCGGAAGTAGTTCTGGCAGTAAAAAGTCTTCGACCACAACCGCGTCGGGACCGGCAGCCCAGCCGACGGAACCGGTTACGCCGGTTGTACCAGAACCTCAGCCGGTTGTACCGGCAGAAGGACTTCCGAAGACCGGGGATACGGATCGGATGGATGTGCCGATGGCTCTGCTGGCAATTGGAATGATGGCAGCAGCTTATGTATTAATGACGGGCAGAAAAAAGACGGAAGAGTAAGACAAGATATAGAAAAATAAAAATTGCCCGGTTATAAGAGCAGGTTTTTAGGGCGGCGCCAGAAAAAATGGCGCTGTCCTAAAACTATGCTGTTATCTGTTTCGTTTTGTATGCAAATTAATACATCATTTATAAAAATATATAATTTGCTTAATAAATAAAGGCGCAGAACGTTTCACGGGCAAAGATGGAGGGATCGATGCAAAAGTGGACACGGAAAGCAGCGGCTGTGATAGCTGTCATCTGTCTGGCGTTCGGTACAGCAGGGGTGGTAATGCATAAATGGGATGAAATGCGTCAGGAGAAGGCGCAGGAAGAGTTGACTGCCCAGGTTGTGGGAATGTCAGAAGCAGGGACGACGGGAGAAACAATGCCGGAGAAAAAAGTGCCAGAAGTGGAAAATGAGATAGGTGAGACGAATGCAATAAAGGAGACAGAATATGTGTCAGCAATTGATTTTTCAGCGCTGGATTTCCAGAATCCGGACGTCGTTGCCTGGATTCAGATTCCGGGAACTCAGATCAATTATCCGGTGGTTCAGGGGAAGGACAATGATTATTACCTGCACCGTGACCTGAACGGACAGAAGAGCACGGCGGGCACGATTTTTCTGGACTATGCCGATCAGGCAGATTTTTCGTCCCTGCATAACGTGCTGTACGGCCATCACATGAAGAATGGAAGTATGTTTAAGGACATTTCCAGATACAAGGATCAGGGCTATTTCGATCAGCATTCAGAAATCATTCTTTATACGCCGGAGCGGGAGATTCATTTAAAAGCCCTGGCGGCTGTCTGCACATCGCCGGATGCGATCCGCCGGAAAACGGAGTTTGCATCGGGAGAAGAATTTGCGTCATATATTCAGCAGATGACAGCGGGCGCGAGCGCGTCCGCGCCGATCGAGGGGACGATCGTGCGTTTGTATTCATTTGTGACATGCAGCTATGAATTTAACAATGCCCGGACAATTCTATATGCGTATGAGGCGGCAGAATAGAATGGGAAATAGATCTATAACAGGAGGTAAGAATATGAAGAAGTTAGAGACAAAGGGGAGGAGCCGGAAACAGAGGCATCATTTGTTTCATAAAGAAATGAAGCAGATGAAGCGTCTTTTGTCTGTCTGTTTGTGCACCAGTATGATCAGTACCAGTATTGGAAGTACGACGGCGCTGGCAGCAACGGCTCCGCTGTTGGAAAAGAATGAGGCGGAAGAAGAAAATCAGAATTTTGTCCTGGATCGGGAAGAGCTGAGTGAGGCACTATTAAAAGCGGTGAAAGGAAAACCGGTCAAGGAAGATGCCCTAACCTTTGAGGGAGAAGAATCAGAAGCGTATGAGACACTGTTTCAGGAAGATGGTTCCCTCTTTGAATTGCATCCGGATGTGAAAGCACCGGACGGAAAGGTAAATTTAAAGGTCTATGCGAGACTGGATGAAAAAGAGGATCTGGATCATTATACGATCACGGGCGAGGAAGAAATTTTATTTCTGCTGTTAAATCGTTCTTCTGAGAAAGAATATGGGCAGATAGAGGTAGATGGAAAACGAAGCGGAAAAGTTTCGATTCTCTCATCTAAAGAGTTAAAGAAGCAGATCCAGGATGAAGAAATGGAAGCAAGCGAAGAAACGGGAGTTTCCATTTCGAATGGTGCGGAAGAAAAATCAAATAAAACGGCTGGAGAGTCTGAGAAGAAAGAAAATGTAAAAGAGACAGATTCGCAGGAACCAGAAAAAGAGAATCCGGTGGAAACTCCGGAAAAGGTGGACAAGTCAGAGAACCCGGCAAGTGAACCGGAAAAAGGTTCAGAGGCGGAAAATCCGGCGAATAAAGCAGAAAACGGGGCAGAAGCAGAGAACCCGGCAAACGAGCCGGAAAAGAGCCAGGAAGCAGGCTCGGGTGCGGGTGATGCGGGAAAAACAGGTATCCCAGAAGAAAAGGACAGTCAGCCGGATGCAGATTCGGGCTCAGAAAAGGAAAAGAATGATTCTGCAGGCAGCGAAGCAGGGGACGTGGCGCAGGTATCGCGATCGGATCATTTTAAGATGTTTCTGACAGCGGCACCGGCGACGGCGAGCGAGATACAGACGGAAGATGAGACATCGGAGAAAGAAACGAATACAGCCGACCAGCCGGATGCGGAGACGGAAGTCGAGATAGAAGACGGAGCAGAGCGGCTAGAGGGCGAGACATATGAGAGCGTTCTTCTTAAAAATACGGCAGCTACTGCATTCGTGACGACCGCTGCAGAGCTGGGACTTTCCGGCAGTGTGGATGATGCGGTCTACACGGTCAATACAGATTCCGCTGTACTTACCCTGACGGTACCGGCGGGTGCGTTTGAAGAAAAAGTAAAGCTGAAAGCAGAAGAGATCAAGGACGGAAGCGAAGAACATCAGACATTGAGCGATCAGATCCATGAAGAAGGATACCGCGCGGATTCCTTTACAGCCTTTGATGTGAAATTTGTAAACGAGGCAGGAGAGGAAGTCGAGCCATCCGAAGAAGTCAAGGTCAGCATTCAGTTTAAAAAGAATGCAGTTGAAAGTGAGACAGGAGAAAATCTGGAAGAGACAAAAATCCTGCATATCCATGAGGATGTCATCACAGAACTTTCTGAGGTTGAAATCCAGGATAGCACAGAGGACAGTGAAAAAACAGCAAAACTGACCTTTGGCGTCAACGAATTTTCTATTCTGCTGGCTTTAAACGAGGCAGCTGCCGGTGTGGCAGAGGTAAATGGGACAGCGTATGATACGCTGGAAGCTGCATTCGCGGCAGCAGACGATGGGGATACGGTGAAGGTGCTGAAAAATTGTGGACTGTCAAATGCTGTTTCAGTTGATAAAGCTCTTACACTTGATTTGAATGGAAAAGTAGTAAAAGTAAAAATAGTTCCGGAAGCAAAAGCAAAACAGACAATCAGTGCATTTGCGGTTGCGGAATCGGGAACCTTTACGGTTTTGAATGGTCTGCTTGGCGGAAGCGGCAAGGGTGCAGATAACCGTGCGATCGAGGCAAAGGGCGGAACAGTCATTCTGAGGAATACGATTCTGGCAGGTTTTCAGGCGTTATCTGGAAACGGCGGCGCTGTTTTGATGAATGGAGGTACGCTGGAAGCAGAGAAATGTAATTTCGGTTATTTTACAAGAGAAGATAATAATTACAAAGAATATAGTGGACAGGGAAATTTCGCCCAGAGCGGAGGTGCTGTCTATACTTCTCAGGCAGCGGTTAAAATGGAGAAGTGTAATTTGTTTTATAACAGCGCGATTGATATGACAGGAACGACTGGACAGTATTGGTTTGGCGGCGGTGCGCTTTTTGCAGATCGCGGAACGGTGACACTGAATGAAAATTATTTCTTCTCTAATACATCTAAGGATTATGGTGGAGCAATCCATCTGGATGCGGTGCAGACGGCAGAATTGACAGGCAACCGGATTCGGAATTCACATGCTTATAACCATCGGATTACAGAGATGGCAGCCAGAGGTGGCGATGGCGGTGCGATTTACAGCCGTATATCGAAAACAGTTACATTGAAGAACAATGTCATTACAGAAAATGGCAGCATGGGAAATGGCGCCGGGCTGTGGGTACTTGGAGCGGCTGATTGTGTTCTGACATTGGAAGGAAATACCATTGCTAAGAATGAAGCGGGTCAGCGTGGCGGCGGTATGAAGCTGAATATGGATAAGAACAGCCAGGTGAATTTAATCAGTGGTTTGATCAGTGAAAATAGATCGTCTGGCTTTGGCGGCGGAATTGATTACACGAATCACGAGAATCCAACGCTTCATCTTACGAATGTTCTGATAACAGGAAATCGGGCATCGCGTGGTGCAGGAATCTGGGCGTGCCCGACCTCTGAGACAGAGGTTTATTCAACTTTGGGCGGCGCTTTTTATGGAAATAAGGCAACTGGGAAGACAGGCGGCATTTCCTATTCTTATGAAGCATCAGGAGATGAGATCCGCTATGAAGGAACCGATACACCGGATAAGTTCTCGATTCAGAGCAACCCGCCGAGCGCAACTACCCACATTTCTGTTTCCGGTCGTTCTCTGGGCGGCGGTGTGATCAGATGGTATTCTGATGAGGCGGAAAATCGCTATCAGGCTGGAAATCCAGAAGCGGATCCGGCTATTTATACCAATACAAATAAGTCATTTGGTTTACATGGAGAGTTGAGTGAGGAGCACCAGAAATTGGCGTCTTCGGAGGCGCAGCTTGTTATCAGTGACAATGTTTCCAAGCGTGGCGGCGGTATTGCAACGAACAGTCCAGTCGTGATTGGTATGGAATATGCAGATGTGGCGGTAGAAGTAACCAAAAAATGGACCGAAGAAACTCATCCAGACCACGTGTACGTGGATCTCTACCGCGTAGGCGATACGAGCGGTGAAAAAGTGAAGCTCGACAGTCACGCAGAACTAAATGCGGAGAATAACTGGTCGGCGTCGTTTGAGGATCTTCCGTCAAAATGCGTTTCGAATGGAGAGGTGGAAGATTGTCACTATATTGTGGAAGAAGAAACGCTGGAAGGATGGAAGGGAAGTTCCAGTACAGAATATGACAAGGAAAACAAAACCTATCACATTACACTGACCAATGCACCAATCCGGTACGGCAGCCTGACGGTTTCCAAAGAGGTCACCGGAAGCGGAGACAAGGAAAAAGCGTTCACGTTTAAAGTAACCTTGCAGGGCGGCACTGCATTGAACGGAAATTATGGCGATATGGAATTTGTCGATAATGTAGCAACATTTACATTAAAGCACGGCGAGAGCAAGTCAGCAGCCGGTATTCCGGAGGGAACTGCTTACACGGTGGAAGAGAGCGGAAATGAAGGCTATACCGTGACGAAAACAGGAGATGTAGGAACAATCGCTGGTGGAGAAACAGCAGTTGTAAAATTTGTCAATGCCATGAGCGGAGGCGATAATCCAACTCCAACACCAGATCCGACCCCGGATCATAATGGCGGTGGAGGTCATGGAGGTCACGGCGGTGGAAGTGGTTCTGGCAGTAAAAAGTCTTCGACCACAACCGCGTCTGGTCCGGCAGCAGAACCGACCGAACCGGTTACACCGGTTGAACCAGAACCTCAGCCGGTCGTACCAGAAGAGGGACTTCCGAAGACTGGAGAGGATCAGATGAATGTGCCGATGGCTGCACTTACAGTTGGAATGATGGCAGCAGCCTATGTATTAATGACAGGTAGAAAAAAGACAGAGGAATAGAACGAGACATAGAAAAATAAAGACTGCACGGTCATAAAAGCAGGTTGATAGGGCGGCACCAGTAAAATGGCGCCGCCCTAAAACTATGCTGAAATGTGGCTATCCTTAGATAAAATACTCCGCCTCACTTCTGCGTGTATAGTTCTGTTCCAGCATTGCAACGTGGGACAGAAAAGCCTCGTTGTCGAAGTGTTTTGCGCCAGCCGGGCAGATCTTGATGCACGCCTGGCACTTGATGCAGATACCGGTACAGGTGTCCGGTGCATCCGCCGGGATAGAACTCATCGGACAGACTGTTGCACAGATGCCGCATCCGGTACATTTTTCCAGATCAGTAACTGGTTTGGCTTTCAGGAAGACAGCCGGTTTTCCGTCGGTGCCGAGCGGTGTGTAATATGGTCCGACCGGATCATCGCCGCGCACGGCAATCGGAGCCGGGATTTCGGTCAGGGAAGCGATCTTTTCGGCTGCCTTGATGCCGAATGCATGGATCTGTGCGAGATCATCTGCATCTGGACGTCCGGTTGCCAGCTTGTCGCTGAATACGTGCTCGGTCGGGATACCGGCACCTGCGATGGTGTGGAAGCCGTGCGCCTCTAATTCATTGCGAAGCTCGATGAGCCCATTGTCGAAGTTACGGTTTCCGAAGACAGCCACCGGAATGGCGAGCGCGCCATTTCCCTCAAAATGGGTCTGTACAAATGGGAGCATCTTGTTCGGGATGCGTCCCGCGTAGACCGGGGTGCCGATGACGAGCAGATCGTCTGTCCCGTATGTATGAACTTTTTCGCGGCTTTCCGGCAGCGTGAAATCATAGGAATCCATCGGGACGCCGAGTGTGTCCGCGATCGCCTGCGCCAGCGTGATGATAACCTTTTTCGCGTTGCCGGTCGGACTGAAATAGACTGCGTGTACGTGATTGATTTTCATGAAAATACCTTCTCTTCATATGTTTAAATTTAATTCGGCGAAATACCTTATTATAGTAGGTATTTTAATGGATTTATGGTGGACTGTCAATGAAACTGGAGTTTTTTGGTTACTGGGCACGTATGCGTGAATAGTAATATGTTTTTTGCAGAATCACCCAAAATATCATTACATATGTCTTGTCACATGAAATAATATGTGCTATACTGGTGCAGATGCACAAATGAAGTTTTGGATTGAAAGAGAACTTTGTTTGCGATAGGGGCATAGAGTGGCAGATAGTATTCTGCGATTTGAAGGGCTGAACTATCTGCAGGATAAAAAGATAAGTGCAAACGTATGGTATAGAAAGGAAGGCAACAAAATGGTCCGGGAGGAAAATTATGATGTGGTCATCGTCGGGTGTGGCGTAGGCGGTCTGTACACCGCTTTAAATCTGCCGTCGGAAGACCGGATCTTAATGATTTGCAAGGAAGATATAGAGAGCTGTGATTCCATGCTGGCGCAGGGAGGTATCTGCGTGCTGCGGGATGAGACGGATTATGATGCGTATTTTGAGGACACGATGCGCGCGGGACACTACGAGAACCGCAAGGAGAGTGTGGATATCATGATCCGCTCCAGCCGGGATGTGATAAATAATCTGCTGAAATTAGGCGTAGGGTTTGACAAAAATCCAGATGGCAGTTTAAAATATACAAAGGAGGGCGCGCATTCGCAGCCGCGTATCTGTTTCCATGAGGACATCACGGGAAAAGAGATCACGACGACCCTGCAGACGCGTGTAAAAGAACTTCCGAATGTAGAAATCCGGGAATATACTGTTATGACGGATATTTTGGTAGAAAAGGGCATCTGCACCGGTATTCTGGCAAAGAATGCAGACGGCGATATTTTAAAGATTCATGCGAAAGACACGGTTCTGGCGACCGGCGGTATCGGCGGGCTTTACAAGCATTCGACGAACTTCCCGAGCCTGACAGGTGATGGGCTGGATGTAGCAAAGAAACACGGCGTGCGTCTGGAACATCTCGATTATGTCCAGATTCATCCGACCAGCCTGTACAGCAAGAAGCCGGGACGCAGCTTCCTGATTTCAGAATCGACCCGGGGCGAGGGAGCAGTTCTGTTAAATGGAAAGGGCGAGCGCTTTGTCGATGAGCTTCTGCCGCGTGATGTGGTGACGCAGGCGATCGAGAAGGAGATGGAAAAAGAGGGCAGCGATCATGTATGGCTGTCGTTTAAGGCAGTTCCGGAGGAGACGATCCGGAACCATTTTCCGCACATTTATGAGGAGTGCTTAAAAGAGGGCTACGATATCACGAAGGAACCGGCTCCGGTCGTACCGGCGCAGCATTATTTTATGGGCGGTATCTATGTCGATCATTTCTCCGAGACGACGATGGACCACCTGTATGCGGTTGGTGAGACGAGCTGCAACGGCGTACACGGAAAGAACCGGCTTGCCAGCAACAGTCTGCTGGAAAGCCTTGTATTTGCAGAGAGAGCGGCAGGCAAGATCGCCGGACGGGAGGACGAAGAGTATGAATCCAATTACGATGCAGCTTGTTGCGGATGAGTATATCCGCATGGCGTTAAAGGAAGATATCAACAGTGAGGACGTTTCGACGAACGCGGTCATGCCGGAATACCGCAAGGGAGAGGTACAGCTCTTAGCCAAGGCAGACGGTATTATCGCCGGTTTACAGGTGTTTGAGCGCGTGTTTAAACTTCTGGACGAGGCGACCGAGATAAAATTTGAGGTAAAAGACGGGGATACCGTCACAAAAGGGCAGTTTTTAGGCGTGATCACCGGCGACATCCGGGTGCTTCTTTCCGGCGAGCGGACGGCGCTCAACTATTTACAGCGGATGAGCGGCATTGCGACCTATACGAATCAGGTGGCGAAGCTTTTAGAAGGAACGAAGACGACGCTTTTAGATACGCGCAAGACGACCCCGTGTATGCGTGTATTTGAAAAATATGCGGTCAAGGTTGGCGGCGGCAGCAACCACCGTTACAACTTATCGGACGGCGTGATGCTCAAGGATAACCATATCGACGCAGCCGGCGGAGTTAAGGCGGCGGTTGAGGCGGCGAAGAAATATGCCCCGTTTGTCCGCAAGATCGAGGTGGAAACGGAAAATCTCGATATGGTGCGCGAGGCAGTGGAAGCGGGCGCTGATATTATCATGCTGGATAATATGACCCCGGACGAGATGGCGGAGGCGATCCGCATCATCGACGGACGCGCCGAGACGGAGTGTTCCGGAAATATGACGAAGGAAAATATCGCAACGATCACGAAATTAGGCGTAGATTATGTGTCCAGTGGCGCGCTGACGCACTCGGCACCAATTCTGGATCTGAGCCTCAAACATCTGCGGGCATTATAAAAATTTAAAAACTAAGAAAGGACAGGGAAAACAGGATGGAAACAACGATGACAGGAGTAC
>ERZ791796.987-NODE-987-length-21234-cov-11.510222_pt1 | contig 21234 bp, 16 predicted proteins | sample MGYA00510311_ERZ791796 | MGnify/ENA primary metagenome ERZ791796 (study PRJEB30046, sample SAMN00792042) | human gut metagenome | study: EMG produced TPA metagenomics assembly of the A metagenome-wide association study of gut microbiota in type 2...
TGAATAGAATCAGTGGTAAGGAATTGGCTAATCGTAGGAAAAAGAAATAGATATGTCAAAATTATATTTTAAGATAGGTAGTGACTGGGAAGAAGTTGTAAGACTTCGTAATGAAATTGCAAAATTAAAGCAGGAGTTAATGAGCATGGATGGCACGCAGTCTCCTGCTGCTTTCAAGGCTTTGAATGCCCAACTTGCTGCATCCAACCAAAGATTGGATGAGTTGGTGACTAATGCAGCCAAAGCTGGAGCGGAGATGGAAACGGGATTCAAAAGGAAAATCTTCGATGCTTCCCAGGCCGTGAATGGATTCACAGAGAAGATTCTTGCTCAAAAAGCGGTAGTTAAGGATATTGAAGCGGATGTAAAACGACTTGGGGATGCTTATCGTATAGCATTGAAAAGGAATCCGTTATCAGCAAATGGCAAGTTAGAAGAATACAATGCTGCCCGCAAAGCTCTTGATGAAGAAAAGGCGGCTTTATTTGGATTAACCCAACAACAAGCCGAAGCGCGTCTTTCCGTAAAGAAACTTCGGGATGAATACGCCCTTTACAATGATAATGCTAAGGAAATCGTAGAAAGTAACAACGGTATCGCTATTTCTTGGAAGAAAGCATTGGCGGTTATTGGTGGTGCTGGAGTATTAAAGGCATTAGGTTCTGAAATAATTCGTGTTCGTGGAGAATTTCAATCTATGCAGACCGCTATTGAGACTATGGTTGGAAAGGATATGGCAGGGCAACTGATTCCGCAAATCAAGGAGCTGGCTAAGATTTCTCCACTTACTATGTCAGATATGGTTGGAGCAGAAAAGATGATGCTTGGATTTAACATACAAGCAGAAGACACTATCAAATACTTGAAAGCCATTAGTGATATTTCTATGGGGGAATCCAGTAAGTTCAATTCGCTGACTTTGGCATTTTCACAGATGTCAGCAGCGGGTAAACTTATGGGGCAGGATTTGAATCAAATGATAAACGCTGGATTCAACCCGTTACAGATTATCTCCGAAAAGACCGGAAAATCTATCGCAACTTTGAAAGATGAAATGTCCCAAGGTGCTGTTTCCGCTGAAATGGTTCAACAGGCATTCATTGATGCAACTTCCGCAGGTGGTAAGTTCTATAATATGTCTGAGAATGCTTCAAAGACTATCAATGGTCAGTTGTCTATGATGCAGGATGCTTTGGATTCCGTGTTTAACGAATTGGGAACTAAGTCGGAAAGTGTTATCATGGACGGTATTCAAATGACAACTTCGTTGATTCAGAATTATGAAACAGTAGGTAAGGTCTTGGCTGGATTAGTGGTTACTTATGGTACATACCGGACCGCAGTGATGCTTGTTACTGCTGCCGAAAGTAAACATACTCTTGTGGAGATTGGACTTACCAATGCTCGTTTATTGGCAAGAAAGGCGCAGTTGGCTCTTAATGCTGCTATGCTTACTAATCCTTATGTAGCATTGGCTACGGTGGTTGTTGGATTAACAGCTACTATGTGGGCATTCAGAGATTCTACAACCGCTGCTGAAAAAGGAACAAGGAGGTATAATGAAGAACAAGAAAAAGCGACCAAACTTGATAGAGAACGGAAACAAAAAATAGACGGTCTTATTCAAAGCTCTCGTGATATTGCATTGTCTGACTTGCAGCGAGGTGAAAGTTTGGCGGTATTACGAAGCGAATATCCCAAGATATTTGCCCAATACGATATTGAATCAATTAAACTTGCTGACATACTTCAATTAAAACAACAAATAGCCAAAGAGGATGCAAAGCGCGCAGGCGAGGAAGTTGCAAGAAGTTTTGAAGCTGCTAACAAAGCTGTTTCAGACTATGAAAATGCCCTTTCTGCCAAACAAATCAATGGTGGTAAATTAACACAGCAGGAAATAAACAAGTTAAAAGAACTTCGCTCTTATAGAGACCAATTTCTTGTTGATAAAGGTAAAGGTATCTCTGAACAGTTCATATCCAATCTTAAAGATGTTGATATTAGTGAGTTTGACCGCTACATCTCTGAGTTAGAAAAGAGTATCAAAGGGAAAGGTAAAAATGGAACTGTGAAACTTCGTTTGCCTATTGATATTAAGGGTACTTTGTCTGATGAAGCAATCTATAATGTGAAAGACATAAAAACACTTATAGATACAGCAAAATCAGTCAAGCAAACCCGAATTGATTCAGAGAAGAATAAAACCACCTACAAGCAGGATTATGAGAAAGCAAAGAAAGACTGGGATGATGCTAAGAAGAAACTTTCTGAAATAGAAAAGGATAAATCCAAGTTTACTTCAAAGCAATATGAAGAAGCTAAGAAACGAGTAGAAACAACTGAAAAAGCCTATAAAAATTTAGGTGGTATTACCGGAAGTTCATTAACCAAGCAGGAAAATCAAGCCAAGAAAGAAGCCGAAAACCGACTTAAACAGCAAGAACAGCTTGCCGAACAACTTCTTTCCCTCCGCCGTAAGAACCAGCAGGATGAAATCAACCTCATGGCTGATGGAACAGAAAAGAAGCTGGCTCAGATTGACTTGGACTATCAGAAAGAACTGGATGCCATTAAAAAACAGCGCAAGGATTGGGAAACGGCGCAAGGTGGAAAGCTGACCGACAAACAAGAGGCGAAGCTTGGCACATGGGCTTCCAATGCCGCTAAAAAAAGGGAAAGCGATATTGATTCAACAAGTAAAGCCAAGCTCGAAGCCGACAAAAAAGCATGGCAGGAGTATTTCATTGAGTTCGGCAACTACCAGGAAAAACGAAAGAACCTTATTCAGAAGTATGATGATGAGATAGCGAAGCTGCAATCAGACAGCCCCGAATATGCCATCAAGGTAGCCGAAAAGAATCAGGCTGTAGAGCAACTGGATGAACAGTATGGCAGAACTACCCATGCAATGGCTGATTTGTTCGAGGATGCGAGTAATAAATCCGTTTCCGCTATTCAAGACATCATAGACAAGTACGAGGCCCTTATTGAATACATGTCCGGTACCGATAAAGATATTTCTATTGCCGATTTGAAAGGAATAGGCTTTACCGATAAGGACATTGAAAAGATAGAAAAGGGTGAAATTTCCATAAAGGATGTAACGGATGCAATCAGGGGACTAAAGGATGAGCTGAAAGGTAAATCACCATGGCAGGCTTTCGTCTCTGACTTGGAGAAAGGGATAGAAGCCATAAAAAAGGGTGGCAGTGATTCCAAGAAAGTCGGTCAAGGCATCACCGATATAGGAAATGCCGTAACGTCTTTTGCTCCTGCATTGGGTGAGTTCGGTTCTAACATCGCCAACATATTCGGTGTCAGTGATTCCGCCATAACAGGAGTTACCGATGCTTTAGGAGGATTGGGCACTACAGCCATTGGTGTCGGACAAATCATGTCCGGTGACATTGTTGGAGGTGCAATGAGTGCAGTCAGTGGAATCTCTTCTGTTGTATCTGCGTTTGAAGGGTTGTTCGGTGCTGACTATTCTGATTACGAAAACATGAAAGCCCAATATGAGACATTGATAGCCATTTGGGATGAGCTTATAACCAAGAAGATGGACTACATCGACATCGACTATGGGACGGAAGCGATAAAAGCGGCAGAAGAAGCCGAACAGCTTGTAAATATTCAGATAAGCAGGCAAAGGCAACTAATCAAGCAGCTTGCATCCAGCGGGGCAAGTGCCGGCTCCCACTCATTGGGATACCGTATAAATGACAGATTGTCCAAGGAGGACTATCAACGAATTTCAGGTTTAGTCGGGCAAAAGATTACAGCGGAATATCAGTTGTGGGATTTGTCTTCCGAACAGATAGAAAAGATACTTTCCGATGAAAAACTGGTTTCTGTACTTGATACCGTCAACAAGGATTTTGTTACTTATTTGCAGAATATTGTAGATTATGGAGAACAACTTACCGAGATTGCACAAAAAGAAAAAGAGGCTATTACTGGAATAGGCTTCGATGAGTTTAAAAACGGTTATGCTGATTTGCTTTCTGATTTGGACAGTACCAACGAGGACTTTGCAAATAATTTTGAGAAGTATTTGCAGAAAGCCATCTTCCAATCACTTATTGCCAATGAGTACAAGGACAAAATCAAAGAACTGTATGATGCGTGGGCGAATTACGGGAAGGATGGTCTGTCTTCCGATGAAGCGCGAGAAATTCGTGATATGCAGGCGCAATTAACAGATAGTTTGCTTGCAGAGCGAGAACAGCTAATGAAAGATTTTGGATGGTCTCTTTCTACCGAGCAGCAGTCAGCTTCATCCAAAGGCTTTCAGGCAATGAGTCAAGATACCGGCGAAGAGTTGAACGGGCGGTTTACAGCATTGCAGATTGCAGGAGAAGAGATAAAGAATCAGAATATTATTCAATCTCAATCACTTAATCTACTGACAGTAAAAGCAGATGCTCTACTTTCCATAAATACGGAAACAAGGAATATCGCTGATGATACGCGAGATTTGATAGCACAATCTTATCTTGAATTGGTTCAGATTTCGGAAAATACAGGAGCTATTGTAAAACCAATCATTCAAATTCAGAAAGATATGGCAGAAGTGAAAAACAATACATCTAAATTATAAACTATGTCAGATTTATTGATAAATACCCAAGACGCCTACACAACATGGGGGGTAAGAATGGGAGAGGGCTTTCTTGATGTACTTGGGGCATCATCACCCATGAAAGAATTTATAGAAAATAAGTCCCGGTTGGAACATGGAAAACGTGTGATAATCAATGACCCCAAAATAGATGAACGGGAAATAACACTTTCTTTTACAATTGAAGGAAATTCCCAATCCGACTATCAAGCAAAGAAAAAAGCTTTCTTTGAAGAATTGTATAAAGGTGTGGTTGATATTCAAGTTCCGGCTAACAGTAATGAGATTTATCATCTGATTTATCTTGGGAAAAGCGTTGCTTATGCACAGAGTTTAGACCAGACTTTCGGAAAAATTTCAGCCAAGTTTAACGAGCCGAACCCAGCAAACAGAACCTAATTCACGACATTGGGTTTATTGTCGTGTATATGAGTGTCCAAAATAGGGCACTCTTTTTTTTATCTGCGAACTTTGGATGCGTTATGGTAGACATCAAAGACATATCCGGTAAGACAAGATTTTCGACCCCCATTAATGCCGGGGCTAAAGGCAGGTTTACCCTGATGAAGGAAGACTATATCATCCTTCCGTTCAGCGTTCCCGACCCGGTGTATTTCAAGCTCGGCGACTACGTGGATTTGTCGGGAGTGCTTGACGAGTCCCTGGGTGGACTGCTGTCCAAGGTCTATGAGATAGTGGATTTGCAGAAACCTGCCTTCAACGCTTCTACCGGGGGATATGACTATGAGCTGCGGATGGACGCGTATTACTGGAAGTGGAAGAACAAGATTTTCAAGTACACTCCCGAACATGCCGGCCATGAGGCTTCATGGTCTCTGACCGCACCCCTTGACGTGCAGCTCGGCGTATTCCTCCGCAACCTGAAGGCACTCGGATATACATACAAGGGAAAAGAGTTTGAGTTCAGCATAGATTCCACAGTGGAGAACAAGGCCGTTGCGATGAGGTACGACAATATGAACCTTCTTGACGCCCTGTTCTCCATGGCCGATAAGGAGAAATGGGACTGTGACTGCTGGATAACGGATAACATAATCCATTTTGGGCGAAATGAATATGGTAATTCCGTCAGAATCGAGTTAGGGGTTGAAGCGTCAGCCATGACCCGCAGCGACAGCAAAGGTACTTATGCGACCAGAATCTATGCGTTCGGCTCTACCCGGAATATTCCGGCAGACTACCGTCCCGTGGATGAACAGACGGTTGTCAACGGCGTAGTCCAGCGCAGGCTGATGCTTCCCGCGGACACGCCTTACATTGATGTGTATCCCGACATGTCCGAAGAGGAAGCGATAGAGGATATTGTCGTATTTGAAAATGTCTATCCCCGGCGTACGGGCACATTATCCGACGTGCATACCCGCACCGAAGAGGTGAAGGACGAGAACGGCACGAAAGAGACCGTCACCTACTACCGCTACAAGGATACCGGGCTGGAGTTCAAGGATGAATATCTTATCGAAGGCCAGGAACTGAGAATCCGGTTCCAGTCCGGCAAACTTAACGGCATGGAATTCGGTGTCATTTTCAATTCCGACCCCAAAGACGACATGCGCGGCGCGCAGCTTTGGGAAATCGTGAGAAACGAGGATTACGGGCGTATGCTTCCCGATGATACCCTTCGTCCGGAAAACGGCGACGAGTATGTCCTTTCCGGTTTCAACATCCAGCTTGTGTCTGACAGATATATCCCCGAAGCCGAACAGGAGCTTAAGGGAAAGGCGCAGGAGTATGCCGACCGACGCAAAAGGGATGACGGTACATATAACACGACCCTTGATTCCGAATGGGTGTATAACGACCGGCTGAGACGCTTCTATGAGTTCGGACAGAAAGTGTTCCTTGTAAACAGGGCTTTTTTTGAGAACGGGCGCGACAGCCGCATACTCGGCTGGGAGTTCAACCTTGACAAGCCCTGGGACAGCCCTGCATACATAATCGGTGAGAGCATGCCCTATTCCCGTATCGGGGATATGGAAGACAAGATTGATTCCCTGACCTACAAGGGGCAGACATATACCGGCGGCGGAAACGGGGTCTATATAATCAGGACGAACGATACGACAGCCCCTTCCGACAGCAATGTATTCTCGGCACGCAGGTCTCTGGTCTCTTTCTTAAGGAAAGACAAGTCTGATAAGACTGAATATCTTTTGAAACTCCTTGCAGGCGGCGAGTTCGGCGAATTCGTAGACAGTATGATTGCCGGCAAGGGTGCAGGGATATTTCCTGATGGCCGGGCACAGGTAGAACGGTTGGAAGTCCGCGGTTCACTATCAGTGCTTGACCTTATTATCAATCAGATTCAAGGAATGGAGTCTGACTACTCCTTTACCGAGATTGGTAAGATAGAATCCGTGGAGGATTTGGGCGAGAGCACCTATCGTTTGAAAATAGAGAAACGCACGGACTTCGACTTCATGAAGTTCCAGGAGAATGATGTCTGCTTTTCCATCATTAATACACTGCTTACGGGCGGTTCCGAGTATCATACAAGCTGGATGCGTATTCTTACTACCAATGCGCAGGAGAATAGCATAACGGTCGTGCTCTATCCGGACAGCGAAGTGCCTGGAGGCATGAACTATCCGCCGTTGGCCGGCTACAACGTAACCCGCAGGGGTAACAGTACGCTGCCTGAAGCAGGCGGCTTCAACGAACGGGCACAGTCGTGGATGATTTCTTCGCGTGAGGGGCGCATCATGTTTTTGTCCAACGTGTATAAGCCAATACTGGAGGACTACAACTATGCGCTGACTTTCGGAAAACTCCCTAACATCAAGGCTCTCGAAAAACTGCCGGTGACAACCGAAGATGTTGGCATCGTTGCACAGACGGTCATTGCCGAGAAATTCTATCAGTTCGATTATAACGGTGATGTCGTTCCCAAGATGGTAGACCGGGGTGTCTGGTCGCCGGAAACGGCCCAGAGCGGTGCTCCTTACCGCTTAGTGCAGCACGAACTGGCAAAGCCTTCCGGCAGCGAATATACCCTGCTGGAACAGCATACGGTCTACCACCTTGGCTGCAAGTGGGGCTGTCTGTCAGATAAGACAACCGATGAACCGAAATGGAACTCCCCGTCGTGGGGACTCCTTGAGGGCGACAGCAGGTATTCGCTCCAGCTCTCACTATCAGGTGGGGAGGCATTCGTCATAGGCGGTGTGGATACGGTAATGTCCGGGCGTATATATTTCGGAACTACGGATATAACGGATGATGTGATGGCGGACGGTGCCACCGAAGTGGAATGGTTCCGTGACAGCGGAAATGTTCCGGCGGACAACCTCTGGACGCCTGAGTACGTGGATGGCAACAGGCTTGCCATCCATATCGACAACGGGAACCAGCACGGGGTCGGTTCAGACTTCGGCTTTGTAAGCAGATCCGTTGCCTTCATCTGCCGGGTATTCATTCCGGTTGAAGGGGAAATGCAGCCTATAGAACAGAGATTTGGTTTTGACATATTATAACTATGGGAATAAAGAGTAACAAACAGCAGGGGCGTATTTATGTGAGTCCCCTTTCCATCCAGGGAGAGATAATCGTACTGTCGGGCAGTCCCGTGCAGACGTATGACAAGCAGCTGCGGGAATACAGCCCCGACCGGACCCTGACACCGCTGGTCATCGTACCGAAGGTATCGGCATTCGACGAGAATATTGTATTCGGTGAAATGGAACTCACGGGGGTGGAGTGGTTCGAGGGCGCACCCCGTGACAAGTCGGCCAACCGCATCGTCGAGGGTGAGTATTACAGCATTTCCGATGGCATCGGCGGTGTGCCCAAATATGCGCTTACCATCTGGAAGAACATTCCGCCGGAGAAGCCGGTGGAGTATTTCGGTATCGCGATATTCACGGACCCGCGCACGAACCGCGAGGTCAGGGTCGAAAGGAGCATCAGGTCGTATTCGCACCTGTACGACAACAAGGCGTATTCGTTGCGCCTGAAGGGTGATACCGTGATGGTGACCGACCCGCTGCGCCTGGCCGACCGTTCCGGCTATTGGAACAGGGAGATAGAACCGCAGCTCTATACAGGGACCGAACCCGTGGATGATGAACACGCCGCATACTTCTGGGACATCCTCGAAAACGGAGCATACCGCCCGGTTACACCGGACGACCCCGGCATCGTCTGCCATGACGGGAATGGAATATATACAAGAAAGCTGATGTATCAGGCGAAGTATGTCACTGGCGCGAGCTTCCGTTGCCGTGCCTGTGAGTATGCGGGCAGCAGACCGCAGGCCCCTACGGACGGGCGGCTGGAAAAGGTTATTGAGGTAAAAACTGAGATGGCAGCTTCCCTCAATTGTGAAATTATCCAGACGAAAGGCTTCACCCTTCCCGATGATATGAAGCAGCCGAGCGCCTATGAGGTACGCATCTTCGACAACCGCCGCGAGTACGGTACAGAGTACGACGAGCTTTTCCGTATCACATGGAAAGGGCAGTCGGGCAAGCCGGGCGAAACGGAGAAGGTGCTGGCAACCGGCGGGCGTACGCTGGAGTTCATTCCGGCGGACAAGGGTTTCCCCAAGGGGCATATCTTCCAGGTATGGGCGGAAGTGGAGCTTCTTGCGGGTGAGTCCCTGATGGGCGATGAGGAAGGCTCTGTTATCTCCTCACGGATTGACGGGCAGACGCAGTTCATTGCCACGGGGCCGGTATATGAATAATAACTTAAACTTTTATCAATATGTACGTAATAGCGGAAAAAACAAAGCTCGAAGGCAGGTTCTTCGGCATGATGAACACTCTTCCGGACGGCAGGGTGTACATTCCTATCAGTGAGATGCGGAATGTGGGCACTCTTTTGGATGTTGACATTATCGGTTCGGCACGCGAACTGAAAGCGATTATTGAGAAACAGTCGGCGAAAGGAGGTAAACGATGAACCAGAATCAGGTGACCGCTTCACTGGCTGTCGTGGCGGTGAGCAACGGAACGACCGTCAACGGGTATGTACGCGTGGATAACGGACCTCTTATCCAGGCATGGACGAAGGAAAGTGACAAGTATATACCGGATTTTGAAGCGTTGGCGGAGGACAAACATCCTATTGTCGTTGTCGTATTGCGGGATGTGAGCAGCGGACGTATCCTTATTCCTTCCAAACTTGTGTTCAAGTATAACGGTACCGAACTTGCATTTGGGGAGGACGGGCTGTGTACTACGGAACAGTTTGCAGGCATGTTCAAAAGAGTAACCGGATACAATGTCAGTGTGGACTCGCAGTCCTATTCCATGACCGGACTTCGCGTCATGAGGAACCTCGTGCCCATCTCCGGATATGACAATGACCGCATAACCATTTCGGGTGAAGTTGAAATCGGCGGACACACGGCAGAGTTCAATGAACTTGCCACCAATGTCATTATCCAGGAATCATCCGGGAAGCAGTATGAGTTATTCATTACTTCTGACAAGGGTACGCAAATAGTCAATCCGGCCGATGTGCTGGCATTGAAGGCATCGCTGTACAGTGGCGGTGACTTAATCAACGATTTGGGCAATATCACGCTCCAGTGGAAAAAGCATCTTCCTTCCGGGGAAGAGAATCTCGGTACTCAAAGCGCACAGAGCATACAGGCATCTGATGTTGACGGTTCTTTGGTAGTGAGCTGTGAGGCTGTGCAGAATGCGAAAGTCATTGCAAAGGGCTTCATTACCGTGTTTGACCTTAGCGACCCCATACTGGCGGCATTCAAGGTCAAGGGGCTTGCTTCTGACGGGCAGATATATCCTGGAGAAACGGGAACGCTGACGCCGTATGCCTATAAACGTCAGTCCGGAGAGGAAGTGGCGGTGGCAAGCTGGGACTTCGCCACATTCGATGGCGAGAACAATCCGTTCACGCTGTCGGGAAAGGACAGCAATAAGTTCCAGGGCAAGGACATCGCACTGACCTATACGGATGCAGCACGCGCCAAGACGTTCAGAGTAATTGCCACGAATACTAATCCCATTGAGCTATGATGACGACGGCAGTTTTGAGTATCGTAGCTGTCAGCGAGCCTGACCCGGTGGAATACGTTGACATCGAGTGCCAGCCGGCTGCCATCTCTGTGGACTGTAACAACGTGCAGATGGTGCCGCTGAAGCTGAAAGCCCTGCACCGCACCGGGGCTGATGCGGCCCTTCTGGATGTATTCTGGCGGCTGCATGTCCAGTCGGCCGGCAAGGACCTCGGTACGGCGGATTCCCCCGGTGCATCGTCCGAATGGGAATACTACCTTCCATCTGAGAAGTGGGGCAATGCGGATTCTATTATCGTGGAAGCGTACCGTGATAGTGCCCGCGAGACCCTTCTTGCTCAGAAGAGGGCCAGCATTGTGCGGCAGAACCCGTCCCCGTTCCCGGTTGATGGTGACTGGAAACCGCTGCCGTTCAAATACAAGAACGGGGAATATTTCCTGGATAAGGACAAAGGCTTTGTATTCATGTGGATGAATCCGGTGGCCGGAAACAGCGAGATGCACCCGTTCGATGACGTAGCCCAGAACCCGGACACTACTTCCTGGAAATCCATTCAGGAATACCCGCTACTGGGCACGCAGCTTTTGCTTGCCAGGAAGATAGATGCAGACCTTATCGACGTGGATAATCTGCGGGTGAAGCACCTGGATGGCGCAGACGGGGAGTTTACAGGCAGTGTTACCGCAACCGAAGGTTATATCGGTGCATTCAAGATAACCAACAGAGGACTTGAAAACGAAAAGGAAAATCCGACCGCGACATTGAGGATAGGCAAGGATGGCGGGAAATTTTTTGAAGTGAATGTCTCTTCCGGGGCAATGTGCGGTATTCGTGGAGATGGGATTACGGCACTTAGTCTGAGTGCCTACGGTGACCATTCAACCGGTGTAAAAGTGATGGCCCAGGCCGGATATGATACTTGCGCGATAGAAGCACAGGGTAATGTAGATTTGAATGCCAGGAGCGGTGAATCAGTAAGAATAAGCAGATTACGGGCTTCCGGACTATCTGTGGGTGTCCAAATTTTAGGCAGCAGTATGATGTCTGCCCCACCGAGCTATACGGTCAGTGATACCGATGACATTATCATATATGGAGGACCGGATCTAAGTTTTGACCCTACCCTGTTTCTTCCAAGGTCAACTACTCCAGGCCGGATTGTATATTTGAAGAACCAGTTGAACCGGAATGTTTCAGTGAAAGGACCTCTGATGAATGCCAATAACAGAGGCACAACCACTGCCACTTCTATCAATCAGATATCCTGCTTTTTCGTTTTTGACGGTAGTCATTGGATTCATTTTTTCTGTGGATAATGGTTATGTTGGATATACTTTTAAAACTCAACGACAAGCTGCTGCATTTTCTTGCATGCCTTGTCATCACGCTGACAGCGGGTGAACTCTGTGCCGTTACGGCAGGCGTGACGAAAGAAGCCGCTGACTGGATGTACAGGAAGAAATACAAGGTCGGTTCGGGATGGGACTGGCTGGACATACTTGCGGATGCTGCCGGCATAGCGGTCGGCAGCGTATTAAGACGGATTGTATTCACTTATTAAACAATAAATGGTGTTCAATTTTTAATCAGATAATTATGGGAGCTATAAAAACGATGAAGGAAGTTGAAAGTGCGCTTCCGAAAAGAAAGGCATTTTACGTGCGTGGTCTGGATAAGGACGGCAACCCTATACTGACACTGGCAGATGAGCTTGGTGGCGGCAGTGGTGGAACCGGTTATATGGAGTACATCACCGAGTATAATGTTTCCGTCCAGCATCCTACTTCGGGAATTGACGGGAGTAACAAGTACAGTCTGGAAGGTGCCATTGCCCAAGTCCCGCAGGAACTTAGAAATATCGGACTGAAGGTCTCGTTCATAAATTCAGCCGGAAAAGTAGAAACGTGGGAGTTCCAGGGAGGAACGTTTACAAGTGCCGGTAGTTGGAAGCAAATACCCAATCAGGCAATGATTGAACGAATTGATAACGATATATTCAACTTAAACGCCGATAAGATTGACATAGATGGAACTTACGACAAAGAGATAACATTAGAACTGTCTCCATCGGCAGTTTGGCAATCCCTTAAGAATATTTTCCCCGAAGGGAAAGATTGTACCATTCACATTGATAACCCGAATAAGCAAACTATATTCTTGGCGTTCTCGTCTGTATCTCCATATCAAGGCCAACAATACTTCTATCCTGATTTGGTCGTTAAAGGGATGAATCATGAAACTATTAGTAAAACAGGTAAAGCTCCTAACAGGTCAGAATATCCATATATACTTTTTAAGGCAGCAGATGACAGCAGCATTAAAACGACAATATCTGCCGGTGAGAATAAAAACATATTTGACGACATCAATAAGGTTTCCAAAAATGTTAATCAGAAAATAGAAGAGCAGAGCCAAATTATCTCGGGCATACAGGATAGTATTGGCGGCAAAGAGATAAATGTTGATATATATCCATTTAAGATGCAGTTTCAGTCATTGGAGAATACATTTCCTGACAACACTACCTTGAATGTTGACTATGCTAAAACCAAAGCGGCTTGGACCGAGGTTTATTTCAGCAAGTCAAGTGATAATAATACGGATGGAGTACAAGATATATACAGAAGCAATAAGCTTGAATCAGGCAGCAAACAGATTGTTGCGCCGTCACCATCTGACTATCCTTATATAATTTATAAGGGATATGATTTGGATGCAACTGTATCTATATCATACACTCTTCCAACTATTGATGAAAAAATAGAAGAGACCAATAAAGAGATAAAGTTGTTAAACAAATTAGACACGCACATACCGACATTACAAGAAACAGCATCAGTCAGTATAATGCTGGATTACATTGATGCCTTTTTTTCCTGGTGTGACGTGGCGAATCCAATGGGTATTCCAATTACTTGTTGTCTTAATGCCTTTATATACAAAAACAGGTCTATTCAAGACAAGGAGAAATTCAAGTCGTTAATACAAGCCGGGAATGGTTTTATAGCGCACGGGTGGAACCCGCATAAAGGAAGTAATAACTTCAGTGACGCTGAGTTTGAAGATACAATCAAATCGGCCAAAGAATACTTTATTTCTCAAGGTTTGAAAACCGAGGGGTGGTGTCCCCCTGAGAATTATATGGATGCCCATAGTGCTGTAATATTATCCAAGTATTATAATTATTCCATCGGAACAATCAGCCAAAGGTATTTCAACGGTGAAGCCAGATTTATCACCGCCAGCACTAATAGATGGTATATCCCAAGACATGGAATGGATAATACAGAGTTGTTAGATTATTCTTTGACATTACTTGATGAAGCGGTCAAGCACAAAAAACATCTTGCCCTGTATACCCATAATACCGCTACTACTGGAGATAGAGATAGGATTTTAAATGCCATCAAAGATTATGTAGACAAAGGACTGCTTGTTGTCGTTGATGCTAATACGCAATATACTTCTCTGCTTAAAACCTGGAGAAATAATATATCTATGATTAAGCCTGTATTCCCGTTTGTTGGGAGTGCTTATTTCAGTGAAGGGGTTAAGGTGTGCACTAATTATGGCACCAGAGAAAAAATAAAAATCTCTTTTTCAGGCGCTCCTACCAATGGGGTTATTACTCTGAAAGAGTATACCACTACATTATTCAGAAACGAAAATACAGACAATGAGGTAGAAGGTACTTCATACACTAATAAGCCGTGGAGTGTAACCACTACTGGCGATATGTCTGTACAGGATATATGTACCGCACTTGCATCCATACATTTGACTTGTCATACGATGATTAATATGGGAGACCATTTGATTGTGGAAAGTGATGTGCCGAGAAAGTGGGTTAATACGATTTCAGTCGCAGAAAACACAAGCGGTCTTGAAGTTAGTATTGAAGTGTTGGATAATGGGGTTGATCCTACTTTCCAATAAGGTTAACACAATTTCATCCCGGCACTTCACGGTCCGGGATGAATATTGTAAGTACTTAATCTTCATTAAACGGATGCTCAAAATCATACGTCACGAATTCCGTTCTCTGGTTGCTGAGAATCCAATAATGGTTCTCTGCTAAAAATAGCCTCTCTCATTTTCGTAAAAATAATATTCCTTAATTTTGAGTTGGTGCTATGTAAATTTAGTTAATGAAATTTATCTTCTACCCGTGGTTCCTGTAGACTAATTGGAGCAAATCTTATAAGTGTATTGATTATAACATTGGCTATTTTCTGCCCTCCGATATTATTAGGATGAACTTGGTCGCCCAAATCTTTGGTTATTGTTAAAGTTGATATTCCACTTAACCCATTTACATCTATGACAGGAATGCCATATATTGCCGCAATATCTTTTATGACTTTACAGTAATCTAATATAGTTAGATTCTGATTATTTTTGTATGGATAATCCGCATCTTCATACTTATTATAAAAGTTATGAGGCGTACATACAAAAATTTTAGCGTTGGGGATTCTTTTGATGATTTTTCTTATCATTAAGGCATAAGCGTAGTAAAAATGTGTCTCATCTCCATCATCTATACTCCCTATTTCAACACTACCTGAAATATCATTTGCTGATGCATAAATAATCAATATATCAGTATCAAGCGGTATAGTAGATACCCGCTCATCTCCACACATATAATCCTTTATTGATATTGTCCCCTCTGAAGGATTGCTTGCATGATAATATCCAGATTCATCAACAAGTTTGTTTTTATATTCAACTGATGTAACCTTAGACCCACCAATACCTCTGTTATAATGGTCAGCCATATTAAAATATTTCCATACATACTTCTGCCATGAAGCCAGTTCTACAATTGAGTCGCCAAACGATGTCATTTTCTTTCCGGAGAAAGCCATACGAAGTATCTCATCATGATTCATAGTTGAATCCATATCAATAGAATTGGGATTACAAGGGAAATAATGTAATGAAACAAAAGCATGAGTATTCTTGTTAAAGTTAAAGACAGCGTATCTATAGGCTGGGCTTTGGTTTATTTTAAGTTCCCGAAATGAATCTGTCTGATTGCCGGTATATCCAATATATGAACCATCTGATGTAAACAATGCTACGGAATAAGCATTTGTAAAAACAGTTTTTGCATCTTTTATATCTATAAGTTGAGTCGTATTATATTCCTCATTGACAGATAGAGAACCATTGGTTGTATTGTATCCTTTGATTAGAATTGATTCTGTTATTAAGTTTTTGCTATAATCCAAAATAGGAACTTCTGCAACTCCAAATTCTGTAAAAATAAAATTCTCTTTACCCGAAAAATATTTACCAGGAACTTCGGTTGTATATAATAACCTACAGTAATTAGACTCTTTTTCCTTGGGAATTTTACTTATATTTCTACCCGTGGCGGCATTGGCTCTCTTCCAATTTAGATAAGTAAGGCCGTTTTCTGTTTTCTTGTAAAAATAGATTCCATAACAATTTGTATACAGATAATCCATGTCACCTATATCAAAGCCGTCAACAACACACCTTCCTTCTGAAGAAATAATATTGCCCGAATTATCAATCGTTTTATTTGATTTTATTTTATCGGAGGATATTTTATTCACAGATATGTTTTCAACATCCACATTCAGTGCTTGCCGAATCCAATTATCAATGCTTGTAAACGTTCCTCCCTGGAACTCCCACGTTTCTACTTTTCCGGCTGAATTTATGAACGAGACCTTCAGTCCGATATTTCTAAGTTCCTGCGGGACTAAGGGCGATTTATTATGGAAAAATGAGGGAAAAAAGACCGTGCCGTTATCTTCTAAATAGCTTCTAAAAGCTGTATAGGGGATTTTTTAAGAAATAAGATATAGTAGAACTTCGGTAGCACTTATAGACTTTTTCAAAATCTTATTGTGAGATATTTTCTCACAAATTTCTTGTTTACTTTCGCTGAAAAGTGATTGTAAATGAGTATATTTGTCATGTTTTATTGGTTAACGCCCATGAATGTGTCTTTAACAGGATGCGTTCGTGGGCTTTTTTTGTTTAATTAAAAAAGTTCGTAGATGAAAAAGAAACTGATTGTTTTGGCTGTTGTGGTGGCCGTGATTGTAGGTCTGCTGGCTTATTACCAGTATGTACCGTTTTGGGCAAGCATTGTGAGTACCGGTGCGTTTATTGCCGGCATTCTTCTCGGTTGGAATGCCAAGGGGTGGAGTGATGAACATGTAACGGGGATGAAGGTATGATGGAGGAACTGAATGAACTGTTCAACATCACCGGCGGGATAGTTACTACTATCCTGCTTCCGCTTTTCGGTGTGTTCATGTTCTATGACAGCAAGAAGCGCAAGGCGGCTGCGGAAGCGAGAAAGGCAGAAGCTGACAATATCACCTCGTATGCTGCTGAATGGAAGGAACTGTACGAGAAAAAGGAACACAGGGTAGTGGAACTTGATTCCAAGATAGACCAGCTTTATGCCGAGAAGAATGAAGACCGCCAGCGTATCCGCGAGCTGACCGAAAAGAACGCTACACTGGAGATAGAGAAGATAAAGCTGGAAGCAAGGCGGTGTGATGTCCGGGGATGTAGCGGGCGGAAGCCACCGAGCGATTATTAATTCGCGGGAAGGAAGGTGTTTCGCAACAGCTTCCTTTCATCCTTTAAACAGGTTACAACTAAAAGTTTAACAAAGTTTTCTGCAAATGTAGAATGATTTTTATTAAGACCAAAAGTAAAGGAGGAAAATAAGAATGGCAAATGTGAATGAATTTGCACCGTTTATCCTGAAGTGGGAGGGCGGTTTCGTGGATGACCCTGTAGACCTTGGCGGAGCGACCAATATGGGGGTAACTATCGGAACATGGAAGTCGTGTGGTTACGACAAAGACGGTGACGGTGATATAGATGTGGACGATTTGCACCTGCTTACCCGTGAAGATGTTGTTAGCCGGGTACTTAAGCCGCATTATTGGGACAGATGGAAAGCTGATTTGATAAAGAATCAGTCTGTGGCGAATATTCTTGTTGATTGGGTATGGGCATCCGGTGCGCATGGGATAAAGATACCGCAGCGGTTGCTTGGTGTTTCTGTAGATGGTATTGTAGGTCCTAAGACCATTGCTGCGGTAAATGCCAGGAACCCGCGTGAACTGTTCGACATGATTAAGATAGCCCGGTTTGACTTCATTGAGGATATTTGTTGCAAGCGGCCGGCAAACAACAAATTTAAACGGGGGTGGATGAACCGGATTAATGATTTAAGGTTTGAGCCATGAAAGCATTGTCGTGGCTATTGGTTGTATTGCTGGCAATCTTATCCGGATGTGCCACTCCTGAAAATGTTGACCGGAATGTACAGATAGACTATTTCAATGGTTTACATCAGATGCAGAACCGCATGGATTCATTGCTGTACAATATGCAGTTGATGCAGAAAGAGACAAACGAGAAGCTATCCAATTTGAAGTTGGAGTATAAAACCGTCTATCTTTCGGTCCCTGACAGTACAGGCAGGCAATATCCGACAAGTGTTAGTCAGACTACTGTTAACAAGGAGGAGAAAGAGCACAAGACTACTGATATGAGAACAGAGGCAACTTTGAAACAGCTCATTACTGAAATTGACGAATTGAGGCAGCAGTTTAATGCTGCCACTTTGAAAAAAGAAAAGGTGGAGGAAGTTTCTTGGTGGCAACTGCATAAGGTTGATGTGTATGCAATCCTATTGGTTGTATTGCTTTTGGTTTATCTTATATATAAGGTGAGAAAAAAAAGTCTATCTTTGTGACGTAGATGTTGTGCTTATCGTTTCAGATAAGTGTTGCCCCGGCTGGAAAGTCGGGGCTTTTTTATTTGCTTTTTATTTGATAATTCTCCCTTGGCTTTGTATTTTTGTGAAGTAACTTTGATTGTATAATACTATGAATAGATTTTTATTAGCCGCTTTTCTTGCTTTTGCTTGGATTACAGCATTAGCTCAAACATTCGTAGATGAAAACGATTCGACCGTAATAACGGAATATAACGATGGAAAACTTTGGGTTTATCGACAAACAAATGATGCTGTGGTAGGACTTACTTGTTACGAAGAAAAGGATGATTACGGGAAATACTATCAGGTAAATGTTTTTATTCAGAATTTAGGTCATTCTTCTTTTACATTTTATCCAGATAGCATTTCTTCTTGTCTGTTAACCAAAAAGAATAAGAATATAGAACTTGAAGTATATACCAACGAAGAATATCAGAAAAAGATAAAGCGTTCACAAGCGTGGGCTATGGCATTATATGGCTTTTCAGCAGGTCTTAATGCTGGAACTGCTGGGCGGTCTACCTCTTATTCCACTTCTTACTCCTCAAACGGATATGCTTATACCACAGTTACTCAACACTATGATGCAAATGCGGCATATCAAGCTAATCTTGCATCTACCAATCAGATACTTACATTGGGACAAATGATGGAAAATGATTGTACAATACGTGAGCAAGGTTATCTAAAAACAACAACTGTCTATCCCAATGAATCTATAGTTGGCTATATGAATATAAAGAGAAAAAAGGGAGAAACCTTAAGTATTAAGCTAACAGTGAATGGACATGTATATTCTTTTAATTGGAATGTGAGCACAAGAAAATAATTCATTTCTTTTTGTTTTATTCATAATGATTATGGCACAAGAAGAATACCAATTTGACGAAGCCTCAGTACAGGCAATCATGCACTGGGCGGAAACAGCACAGTTACCGAAAGAGGTAGTATTGAGTGAATCCGAGCATATCTACGATACATCTTTGTATGTTCGAGCGAACATTAACGACATCAAGCAGCATTATCCGGATGTGTTTTATAATCCGGCTATCATCCGGCTTTACCGGTTGAAGGAATTTGTAGAAGGGTTGGCTGAATAGTCGCCCCCTCTAAAATGTAAATCCCCGTAGCTGCCCAACTACAGAAAGCAATACTATTTCTTTCCGAACACATATTCGATAAGTTTGAAATTGGCTTCATTAATAGGCGTAAAATCTTTCTGTATATAGAGGTCTGTAACTTTCATGGACGAGTCTGTATGGCAAAGCATTTCGTTGACAATATACTTGTTTATACCAGCCTTATTTATTGCTATCGTAGCCATAGAATGCCGGGCTGCATAGAATTGAAGATTGTCTATGCCTATTTTGTATCCAACCTCTTTTAGCCCTATATTGATGGCTCGATTGAGGTCTGCCATAGAAGAAAAACGCTCGTAAAAGTTGAATACGCGTTCTTTGCCTTTGTATTTATTTACGAGTGGCTGTATAATTGGATGTACGCGAACAATCATTTTGGCATTGTCATTTCTTCTGTCTTTGGTCTTGGTACGGTAATAAGTTATGTATTCCCCGTCAAACTCAGTTGCATTATATAGGTCGGCAGAGTTCATTCCCATTAGGCAGAATGATAATATAAAACAATCTTTCGCCAAGTCATGCCTACTGGTATATCCCTTAATCTTTTTGTTATCGTAAGGGAGAGTAAATATAGTTTTTATAGTTTCTTCCGGTAAAGCTCTTTTCTCTGCTACATTCTGTTGTTTTGGCTTATATTTTGAAAGATTCTGCTTAATTCTTATAATGTCATTGTCTTCGTCATTATAATACTCCCTTGCCTCTGTAAATAGACGCAGGATGACGCTGGGGTATAGTGATTGTGCCCGTTTCTTTTCAGACAGGTATTCTTCAAATTCCTTTAGTTTCTGAACTGTTATTTCGTTACAAAGAATAGATTCTCTTCCAAAGAAAGTACAAAATGAGTTTAAAGCTGTTGTGTAATTCTTCATACCCTTTATCTCAGGATGTGAAGCGCACCACTTTTTTGCGAATAAAATAAAATCAATGCCGCTTTTGTCATCCTTGGATGATTTAAGATATTCGGCTATGGTGTCTATGTCTATGGCATTCAATTCTATATTCAGTTTGTATATTTTCTCCCGATAAATTTTGATTAACTCTTCACATCTATCGATTATTTGCTGATTCTTTATTTTGAAGCCGGAGGTAATATCTTTCTTGGTGACATACATGGTAGTGGAGATATATCTTATCTTTCTCTCATGTGTTAACCTGATAAGAACATTCCATGTCTTATCGGAACGCATTTTTTCTTTTTTGATGATTGCTTTAAATGTTGCCATAATCTTAGGGTAAACAATGGGTAAACAAATTCTATCTACTTGTAGGTTTAAAACGTTACTTGTAATGTGGTTCTTTACGACATATTTTTGGATTAATCCCCCCAAAAGCTTGATATATAGCAAAAAAGAGGAAAATCATTACTGAAATTCCTCTTTCTTTTGGGTGACTGAAGGGACTCGAACCCTCGACATTCAGAACCACAATCTGACGCTCTAACCAACTGAACTACAGTCACCATGTTGTTGCATTTCTTAAACGCGGTGCAAAGATATGGATAATCTTTGATATTACAAATGTTTTGGCGTTTTTTTTCCAAAAAAATAGCTATTTATTATTTTCATAAATTTCTGTATTATGCTGTACCAGGAACTTTCGAGTGTTTTTAATGAAGATATTCAGACGGTTACGGGCTGATTGCGGCAAATGGCTATGTGGTGAGTAAGAAGGATATAAAAT
>ERZ791796.989-NODE-989-length-21204-cov-3.053147_pt1 | contig 21204 bp, 8 predicted proteins | sample MGYA00510311_ERZ791796 | MGnify/ENA primary metagenome ERZ791796 (study PRJEB30046, sample SAMN00792042) | human gut metagenome | study: EMG produced TPA metagenomics assembly of the A metagenome-wide association study of gut microbiota in type 2...
TCTTTCAAAGCTTTTCTATACAAGCACAAGAATTGAAGCAAAAGCTTTCTGATTTTACTGCAACCGAACGTCCATGGCTTTGGTGGTATTGGTTAGGTAGCGCAGTGGATTGTACAGGGTTAGATTGGCATCTGCAGCAGTTTAAAGAAATGGGCTATGGTGGTGCCAGCATTGCAGCCACATATGGGGTTGATGATTATAAAGAGAAGTTTATTCCCTTTATGAGTCAAGACTGGATTAAAATGTTGAATTATACTGCTACTAGTTTTAAAAACAACGGGTTGGCAATTGATGCATCACTAACTTCTGCTTGGCCTTTTGGAGGACCTAATGTTACCCCTGAAATGGGTGCTAAATATTCGGTTGTGACTCGCGTATTTACAGCAATGCCTAAAGAGAAAGTAAATATTCAAGTAGATACATTGGGCAAAGGTGAAATTCAGGTACTAAGTGCTTACTCTGCTGATGGAGAATATATAGAACTTACCCAGCATATCAATAAAAATGGTATATTGACTTACACATTTCCTGCAAAAAAATATGATGTATATGCTTTATTTTCTTGTCCTACCGGACAACGGACGAAACGTTCAGGATTGGGAGGCGAGGGATTGGTAATAGATCATTTTGATAAAAATACGGTCCATCAATATTTGAAAAGATTTGATGCTCTGTTTCAATCACGGTCAGACTTGCGCTCAACTTTCAATGACTCATACGAGGTTTATGGAGCTGATTATACTCCTGTATTGCTAGATGAATTCAAAATACGTCGAGGTTATGATTTAAGAAAAGTACTTTACTTACTTGATCCTTCGAACAAAAGTGATGAAGCGCGTAGAGTATTATGTGATTATCGTGAAACAGTGTCTGATCTTCTATTGGATAATTTTGTGAAAGTATGGCATGAGTGGGCGAATAGTCATGGAGTAAAAACTGTGGAACAAGCTCATGGAACTCCGGCTAATTGGCTCGATTTATATGGGGCTTCAGATATCCCTCAAACTGAATCGTTTGGTGCCAGTCCACTGAATATAAAGAATGTGCGGATTGACAAAGTATATAACGAAAAGTCTTTTGGTCGCCCAGATAAGATGCTATTAAAATTTGCTTCATCTGCATCGCACGTAATGGGTAAGTCTCTCACGTCATCAGAAACAGCTACTTGGTTGGGTGATCATTTTAAGGTGGCATTATCACAGGTAAAACCGCAAATTGATGAGTTGTATATAAGTGGAATCAACCATATAATGTTGACTTGTGGTGCTTATTCACCCAAAGAAATAGATTTTCCAGGATGGAGGTTTTATCCTGCAGCTAATTTTGGAATAACCAGTGCTTTCAAGGAAACAATTCCGAACTTTTCACTCTATGTCGCGCGCTGCCAACATCTGTTACAGAATAGTTTAACAGATAATGAGGTACTACTGTATGTACCTATGCATGACTTTTGGACAGAATCGGACGATGAAGATGGACGCAGTAAATTAAAGATGTTTACCATACACAATCCTGATACTTGGTTCTACCGTCAGGACATAGGTGATATTGCACGTACAATGAAACGTGAAGGTTTTGATTTTGATTATATATCCGATAGGCAGATTATTATGTCAGATGCAGTTAATGGTAAAATCGTAACACCAGGAAAATCTGCTTACACTACTATTGTTGTGCCTTGTTGTAAGCGTATGCCACTTTCAACGCTACGTCAACTCAGACAGTTTGCAGAGAAAGGCGTTCAAATTGTTTTTGCATATAGAATGCCTCGTGACATTCCAGGTTATTATGTATCTGAAAAACAGCGTAAAGAATTTTATTCATTGTTGGATGAGATGAAAGGTTATAATAATGTCCAAGTGGATGCTCAGTTTTGCAATGCTATTAAACGTTCTGGTGTGATACAAGAGAAATTTGGCACCCAAAATTTGGAATTCATACGTATGCGGAATAAACAAGGCATAATTTACTTTGTTGCTAATCAAAGTAATGAGTTTGAAGAAGGCTGGATTAAACTCGGTAGAACTACAGAGAATATAACGCTTTATAATCCGTTGACAGGTGAAGAGGGGATGGCTAGAATATCAGATAAGGGAGTTTATTTACAATTAAAGCCGGGGGAATCCTGCTTTATCAAACTATTTGCAGATAACAATGCTCCTATATGGAATTATCATAATGCAATTGCCTCTTTCCGTATAGATGGTGATTGGAAAGTATCTTTCAAAGAGGGAAAACCACAAGTACCTGCATCTTATCATACCACTGCTATAGGGAGTTGGACTGAGGCTCCAGATACTATGGCTCAGTATTTTAGTGGTATAGGAGTATATGAGACAACTTTCAATCTCCCTGATGTGAAATGTGATAATTATCAGCTTGCTTTAGGCGATGTTCGTGAGACAGCTAAAGTTTGGATAAACAATCAATATGTTGGGGAACTATGGGCAGTACCGTTTGATCTGAATATTAATGCTTCCTTGCTTAAAAAGAAAAACAATCGACTTCGTATTGAGGTGCGTAACCTTGATGCAAATAGAATGATATGGATGGACCGTAACGATGTGAAATGGCAAACGTTTTTTTTGGTGGACGTTGCATATCGTAATTTTAGTGCTAAGCTTTGGGACAGCGTTCCATCAGGCGTGTTGGGACCGATTGAATTAAGATGTTGTAAACATGGACAATGAGTAAAAATGAAATAATATATAATTTATGAAGAAAGCATACTTATTTCTGATTTGTAGCATGATGCCACTGATGATGTTAGGGCAATATTTCAATGTGAATGACTATGGAGCTATTGGAAATCATACACTGTGTACGGAGGCGTTCCAAAAGGCCATAGATACTGCTTCTGATAGAGGAGGTGGAAAGGTTATTGTACCTGCAGGAGATTATGTAAGTGGTCCTTTATTCTTGAGAAGTAATATTGAGTTTGAGGTCTGTTCGGGGGCTACAATTTACTTTAGCAATGATATAGCAAACACACCTATTATAAACGGATCCTGGGAAGGTATTGAACGAAAAGTATATGCTTCACTTTTTACAGGACATGATTTAAAGAATGTGACAATCACTGGTCGTGGACGAATTGACGGACAGGGAAAAGCATGGTGGGATGCCTTTTGGGAAACTGACAAAATGCGTACAGCTGCAGGTATCCGGGAACGTGAACCGGAAAATCCCGAAGGTTCACCGTTAAAATATCCACGTCCGCGTATGATTAATTTATACCGTTGTGAGAATGTGAAAATTGCAGATTTGACTATAACTAACTCTCCCTCATGGACAGTACACCCAGTGTATTGCCGAAATGTTATTATTGATGGCATTTCTATTATTCAGCCTTATGAATCACCTAATACAGATGGCATTGATCCAGACTGTTGTAACGGGGTGAGGATATCAAACTGTTATATAGATTGTGGTGATGACTGTATAACATTGAAGTCTGGTTACAATGAGCATGGACGCAAGAAAGGTATTCCTTGTGAGAATATTGTCATATCAAATTGTACGTTTGCTCATGGACGTAGTGCAGTGGGAATAGGTAGTGAAATGTCAGGAGGAATAAAAAATGTCACAGTTATGAACTGCGTTTTCAAAGGAACATTACGTGGCTTACGTGTGAAGACTGGACGTGGACGAGGTGGAACAGTAGAGAATATCTTTGCAAGTGGAATTATCATGGAAAACCTGCGTGAAGGTATTTCGATTGATATGGGCTACGAAGGGGTTAGCGGGAAAATTTATCCGGTAACAGAATCAACCCCGTTCTTCAAAAATATTCGTTTCAAAGACATTATCGGGACGAATGTAGAGCAGGCTATTAATATTATAGGATTGGCCGAAGCTCCTCCACAGTTCATTGTGCTAGAGGATATTCGCATGGTATGTAAACGAGGATTAGAAGCCAATTATGTGAAGAATTTGACTCTGCGTAATATAGAATTACTGAATGTAAATGAAAAATCGTCATTTAATATAACGTGTGGTAATCAAATAGTACTCGATAATTTGATAGGTAATGTTACTTCTAAGGATGCCCCTGTTGTTGATGTATTCCGAACTGATGGGGTGCTGTTAAGGAATTGTGTAATGCCTATGCTTGGTAAGAACAAATTTATCAATTTAAAAGAATGCAGTAATGTGAAATATGTGGGTAACCTGTTCTGTGAGTAATAGTACAATCTATATCCATTTTTAAAGTAGAAAAAGATGAATAAATATGTAAAAACACTGTTTAGTATAATTATTGCTGGTTTTCTGTTCATTGCCTGTGAACCAGTCAATGAACCTCGTTTACTTCCGGCATTAGGCGATGAGCCGCTTAGTAAAGAGTTCTGTGTAAGTGTTAATGGAGTGAAAGCGGCTGTTGAGAAAATGGCAAAATTGGATATTCCTATTCATTACACACAAGTCGTTTGTAATGGAAAGGCAAGTATGAAGATTGTGGTGACAGTTCAGGAGGATATCCAAAGTTATCGCATAAGCCCATTAAGAAAAGGTATTCAAGGTGAGGTAGTTGGAAATGAGTTGACTTTTACTGTAGATGGGCCAGGCTTTTTTGTGGTAAAAATTAATAACATGGAGGACCTTTATCTGCTTATTAATCCATTTATAGACTATCAGGCTGAGCTTAAGAATCAGACTTTTGTGAATATAAAAGATTATGATATAGACAGTACAGGAAATACGCTTTGTACTGAGAAGATACAGCAGGCCATTGATGAAACCGCAAAAAAAGGTGGCGTATTGTATTTCCCTAAAGGCATTTACCGAACCGGGCAGCTTAATATGCGTAGTAATCTTTCGCTATTTTTGGCAGATGATGCGTTGCTTATGGGTAGTGTTAATCCTAATGACTACCAGGAGAAATGTTTAATTCGTATAGATAGTGTGGACCATTTTCGTATATTGGGATATGGTACAATAGATGGAGCCGGTTGGAGTGGATTGCGTAAAAATGGTGCGCGTGAATTTTATTTAGTTTATGCTTCTAACTGTAAGGATATTGTTTTTGATGGTGTTGTACTTCGCGATCCTACTTTTTGGAATACTCGTGTGTATCGTTCAGAGCAGGTACATTTTAGAAATCTTAAGGTGTTGAATAATCGTCCTGTGAGAAATTGGACCAATACAGATGGAATTGATTTCGATTCGTCGAAAGACTGTTCACTCATAAACGCAGTTATTCATGCAGGTGATGATAACGTGGTAGTTAAGGGGCTGGACAATGAACGGGTTTGGACAACTGAAAATATTTTGTTTGACAGGATTTTAACTATGAGCAACTCAGCTGCAGCGAAGATTGGTACTGAGACTTGTGTGAAGAAATTTAGTAATATTACATTTAGTAATATTGATGTCATGAAATGTAAAAGAGCAATGGTAATCAATGCATTTGACTCCACTCATATTGAGAAAGTACGATTTGAGAATTTTTATATTGAAAGCTTCGAATTTCCAGGAAATGAGGCTCCTAGATTAATTGATTTTGAAATTACAAATAAAAGCTGGCGTGAATGTACTGGAAATAGCACAATTGATGGAGTAGAAGTTAAAAATATACATATATTATCAGATATGGATGGAGTAGAATCGCAAATATTAGGAAAGGATGCACAGTACTGTGTTCGCAATGTAAACATCACAGGTTGTACTGTACAAGGAAAGCCTATTTCTGTTGAAGGAGGTATGAATTTAAAAATTAATGAGTTCGTGAAGTAAGTTTAGGAATCTACCACTTATTATATTAATAAATAGAGTTTATAAATATGAAAATCATACGTATCTGTTTAATGGGCTTGGTAATGATTTTGAGCGCTACACTAAATGCAGATGTACGGCAATATCATTTTTCACATCTTACTATGGATGATGGTTTGTCTCACAATGATATTACTGCCATTATACAGGATGCGTATGGATTTATGTGGTTTGCTACACGCGATGGCCTGAACCGTTACGACGGTAACAAAGTGAAAGTTTATAAGAGTGAATGTTCTCCAAATAATTCGCAAGGTATAAATAGTATTTTTTCACTATGCTTGGCTCCAGACAGTACACTTTGGATGGGTGCTCAAGGTATCCTTTGTTATGATACTCAAGGAGATTCTTTAAGGCAGGTACAGATCAAAACAGTGGAGGGACGTAGTCCAAAGGGGATGATTCTGTCAGTAAAGGCAAATACAAAAGGAGTCTTGTTCTTTTTGGAAAAGGATGAAGGCATATATAGTTATGATCCCCAAACTTGTAGGTGCCAATTTTATTCCTTTGCAAATTTAAAAGTTGGGGTATCAAAAGTTACTGCTACAGCTATGTGGATTGATAATGACGATAATGTTTGGATTGGCGGTGATAAAGAATGTTTGATACAACTTGATTATACAACAGGAAATTATCATGCTGTTAAAATAGACTGCCTCAATGCCGAGAATGATGGTATGCAGGTGATAACTGGTAATGGACATTATATTTATATGGGCTTTCAATATTCAGGTGTGGTGAGATACGATTTAAATGACAAAACCGTTCAATGTTTGAAAATAGGAGAAAGTGTAGAAGAGCCTCTTTATGTACATGATATACAAATAAGTGATAATGGGCTTTGGTTGGCAACAGAAACAGGATTGTATCTTTATGATGAAATACAAAAGAAAGCATCAAAATGTGTAAATGACTATTTTGATAAGCGTTCGCTTTCTGACAATGCTATTTATGCTGTCTATCGTGATAGCGATAATGGACTATGGGTTGGTACTTATTTTGGTGGTATCAATTATATGTCCATCAATGAAAATAGGTATATTGAGTCATACTATCCAATAGCGACTAAAACATCTCTTAAAGGAAGGGTTGTAAGAGAAATCAGATCTGACTCCATGGGTAATCTTTGGATTGGAACAGAAGATGCTGGTTTGAATTACTTCAATTCACAAGAAAAAAGTATTATTCCTGTTAGCGCTCACTTGGAGCACTATAATGTTCATGGATTATGTGTAATTGATGATGAACTTTATGTGGGGGTATATTCTGGTGGACTCAATATTTATAATCTTAATACTGGAGCGGTGAAAAGATATTATATATCAGACGAACGCTACAATGTACAAAATTCAATTTATGCTATTTATCAAGATACAAAAGGCCGTATTTGGATATGCACGCAAGGTGGACTATATTGGTTCAGTCCTAAGGAAGGGACATTTACGCGGATAAACGGCTTTTCTAACATGTACGTACATAATATTTGTGAAGATCGTCATGGTAATATTTGGCTTGCCTCAGTAGGTGGAGGACTTGTATGTTATACTTTTGATTCAAAAAGAGTTGATTTTATTTCTGAGATTCAAAGGCAAACTGGACATTGGATTAATAAAGTTGTGGATGTTTATGAAGATAAAGATGGCTGGTTGTGGATGGGTACAATTGGATATGGCTTATTATGTTATAATCCTGATGACAAGCAATTTTCTCACTATACTATTGAGGATGGTTTCCCAGATTATACAGCTTTCAGCCCAATTCAAGATGACTTTGGGGATATTTGGGTAGGAACTAATCGTGGCTTAGTGCGGCTTAATCCTTTGTCTGGTAATATTCGGGTATTTACTAAAAGTGAAGGATTAATTTCTAATCAATTTAATTATAACTCTGCATATAAAGACAGTCGTGGAAAGCTTTACTTTGGAACCATTGGAGGTTTGGTTGTTATTGACCCTCTCAATATTAAAGATGATTTAAGCTTCCCAACTGTTTATCTAACAGGGTTTCAAATTAACAATAAAGAAGTTATTCCTAGAGCAGATTCGCCTTTGAAGCATTCTATTATTCATACAAATGAGTTAGAATTGGAATATGACCAAAACTTTATTAGTTTTGATTTTGCGGTATTGAAGTATGCGGCAACGACAAACGATGCTTGTTGTGTGAGATTAGAAGGTCTTGATAAGGACTGGTCTTACACGGATGTGCAGCGTATTTCATATTCTGATTTACGTCCGGGTAAGTACATATTACAAATAAAGTCTAAAAACAGTGTAGGGCAGTGGCAGGAAGCTCGTTCACTTACTATACAGATACATAGTCCTTGGTGGAAAAGTGTGTGGGCATATACTATTTATTGCATATTGATACTTGCATTAATTGTGCTTCTCATGTCCTATAATCAGCAGAAAGTGAATAAAAAGCATCAGAAATTAATGCAAGAATTAGAGCATGAAAAGGAACGTGAATCTTATCATGCCAAATTGGAATTTATTACTAATATAGCACATGAGATAAAAACTCCGCTTACTTTAATAAAGACTCCGCTGGAATATATTATGCGTAACAAATCATTGGATAAGAATACGCAAGAAACATTGGATATTATGATGAGAAATACGGAGCGTTTGCTTTCACTTACTTATCAGTTGCTTGATTTTCAGCGAGTAGAAACAAAAAGAGTACAATTGAATTTTGAACGCACTGATATAAATTTATTACTTAAGTCTATTTATAGGCGTTTTAAGCTACCGAGTGAACAACATGAACGTGAGTTTTCATTATTACTACCTGAAGACTCTTTGTTTGCTGATGTAGACTTGGAAGCATTTACAAAAATTATAAGTAATCTATTTACAAATGCTTCAAAGTATTCTCTCTCAGAAATAAAAGTAGAATTAACCACTGTAGCAAATAATAGTTTTTGTGTTATTGTTGAAAATGATGGAGAGTTGATTGAACCAACAATGAGAGAAGCCATTTTCGAACCATTTGTGCAAGTCTCATCTCAAGGGCCGATAAGTTCTGGGAGAGGTTTGGGTTTGCCATTGGCGCGTTCTTTGGCACAATTACATGGAGGTTCACTGATACTTGATACCACATGTATAGAACGGAATCGGTTTGTGCTGAACTTACCATGCTTTCATCAAATAAGAACAGATGATATTGAACTGAAAGATGAAGAGTCTATTAGTATAACAAATGTGAAGTTTTCAGAGAAGCCGGCTATGTTGATTGTTGAAGACAATTTGGAGATGCAGGACTTTATATCAAAACGTTTGATGGATAAATACGATGTATATAGAGCTGCTGATGGTTTGGAGGCATTGAAGGTGCTTAAGGAATTTGATATAGACATTGTTGTAAGTGACATTATGATGCCCAATATGGATGGTATGGAGTTGCTCAAAAATATCAAGGAGACTGTAGAGTATAGCCATATTCCTGTTATTTTATTAAGTGCTAAATCTGATTTGGAGAGTCGTATAAATGGATTGGAATTGGGAGCAGATGCCTATATTGAAAAACCGTTTTCTTTAGAATATCTTATGGCACAAATTCAAAATCTGCTTATGAATCGAAAGTCCATTAAAGAATTATTCTACAAACGTCCTTTCATTGAAGCAAATGTTGTAGCACTTACAAAAACAGATGAGTTATTTTTGAAGAAAATGAATGAGATTATCGAAAAGAACATAGATAATACGCAATTCAGTGTGGATGTACTGACAGAAAAAATGAATATGAGTCGCTCAAGTTTACACCGAAAAATAAAGGGGGTGACGGACCTTACACCTAATGATTATATTAGATTACAACGGTTAAAACGTGCTGCCTCTTTATTGTGTGAAAGTGGTTATAGGGTTAATGAGATAGCATCGCTTACCGGATTTACTAGTGCATCCTATTTCACAAAGTGTTTTCATCAACATTTTGGCATGCTTCCTAAAGAATTTATAAAGCAATCAGGGAGCAGCAATAACCTGACAGAATGAAATTGTATTTGAATAATGAATTAACTTTTAAATAAATAGACTAAGATGAATAAAACAAATTGGGCACGTATGTGTCTTGCATTGCTCCTACTAATTTTTTCGTTTAATGTATCTGCGCAAAAAACGTTTAAGAATCCTATTCTTCCAGGGTTTCATCCTGATCCTTCTATTTGTAGGGTGGAGAATGACTATTACATGGTAACTTCTTCATTTGAATGGTTTCCGGGTTTACCTATCTTTCATAGTAAGGATTTGGTAAACTGGGAGCAGATAGGACATGTGCTTGACCGTCCTTCCCAACTACAAATGAAAGATGGTTTGAAAGCGTCGAATGGATTATGGGCACCTACCATTCGTTATCATCAAGGTACATATTACGTGATTTGTACAGCTACAGGATGTGGAGGCAATTTTTTTGTAACTGCAGACTCTCCTGAAGGACCTTACTCGGAACCAATCTTTATTAAGGATGCACCTGGTATTGATCCTTCTCTTTTCTTTGATGAAGATGGGACCATGTGGTACTGTGGCAGCATCAATGGAGATAATAAAATACCGCCTCGTCGTTATCCGGCTGAAGATCGTATTTATGTGCAACAACTCGATCCGTCAACAGGACAATTTATTGGTGAACGGCATATTGTTTCAAGTGGATATGCTATCAATAGTCCTTATGCTGAAGCGCCACATATATATAAAATTAAAGGGAAATACTATTTGATGATTGCTGAAGGTGGTACGTGGGAGAATCATGCAGTGTCCGTTTTTACTGCAGACAATATTGTTGGTCCATATACTCCGTTTATTTGTAATCCGGTACTGACGCATCGCCATTTGGGTAATGATATTGATATTACTACAATAGGGCATGCTGATCTGGTACAAACCCAAAATGGAGATTGGTATAGTGTGATGCTTGGGGTGAGACCTGTAAATGGGTTTAATATGCTGGGTCGTGAAACTTTTTTAACTCCTGTAGAGTTCCAGGGGGAGCAACCCATTTTTAATCCAGGAGTAGGAAGGGTGCTCATGGAAGAACAATTTCCTAAGCTTCCTGAATGTCCGGTAATAAAGCCTGATAATAGGGATGAATTTAATGGGCAATCGTTAGCTTATTGCTGGAATTTCTTGCGTACTCCTTTTGAAAAATGGTATGAGTTAAAAGATTCTAAGCTTCAAATTAACCTGCGGCCTCAGCGTGTGAGTGAGTTGGTGAATCCCTCTTTGATTGCTCGTCGTGTGGAACATCATAAGTTTTACACAGCTTGTGCCATGCAATTCAATCCAACCAAATCCAATGAGGAGGCCGGTATGGTAATTATGCAAAATGATCGTTTCCATTATCGTTTGACTATAGTGGGTAAAGGAGATACTCCTCGTGAACTGAGGTTGATTCAAGTGAAAAATGGGAAAGAAGCCATATTAGCTCATGTTCCGTATAGAGCAGACAATGTCATTCTTTCTATTCAGGGTGATGGGTTGAAATATGCTTTTTACTATGGTGAAACAAATGAGAATATGCGTGCGCTCTGTGAAGAAATGGATGCAACTGTTTGTAGCACGAATGTAGCTCGTGGTTTTATCGGTCCGTATGTAGGTATGTATGCTTCCAGTAATGGAGAAGTAAGTAAACGAAAAGCGACATTCTCTTGGTTTGAGTATGCAGGATTCTAATTTGAAAAACAATAAATATTAAATCTTATAAAGATGAAACAAGTTACTAAAACAATTTTTGTTTGTGGTATGGCATTAATATGCTATACAGGTGGTGACACAACACTTTTTGCGCAAACAAAAATGATTAATCAGGTGGATTTTTTCAAGTTCGTATACAGGATGATTTTTGGTCTCCTCGCCTGAAAAAGCATGTCACTAATACACTACCTGTTTGTATAGATCAAATAGAAAATAAAACTGGGCGGATACGAAACTTTGAGAATGCAGCAAAAAATTCAGGAAAGCATTCAGGTATTTTTTATGATGATTCGGATGTTTATAAAGCTTTGGAAGGCATTGCCTACTCGCTAATCAATAATCCTAATCCAGAACTGGAGAAAAAGGCAGATGAATGGATAAACAAAATGGCTGCAGCCCAACTTCCAGATGGATATATCAACACTTTTTATACCCTTACAGGGTTGGATAAACGTTGGACAAATATGGACAAGCATGAAATGTATTGTGCAGGTCATATGATTGAAGCAGCTGTGGCATATTATAAAGCTACGGGAAAACGCACGTTATTGAATGTGTCTACACATATGGTGGACCACATGATGACACTTTTCGGGCCAGATAAACGCCATTGGGTGCCTGGACATGAAGAAATAGAATTAGCCCTTGTAAAATTGGCGCAAACAACGGGGGAATCCAAATACGTGGATTTCGCTAATTGGCTATTGGAACAACGCGGGCATGGTTATGGTACTAAGGGGGATAATAGTAATTGGGATAAATCGTATTATCAAGATGAAGTTCCTGTTTCGGAAATGGAAAGTATTGGTGGTCATGCTGTACGTTGTATGTACCTATATTGTGGTATGGCTGATGTAGCTGCAATAAAACACAATCCTCAATATATTGATGCGCTTAATAGATTATGGACTGACGTTGTGGAACGGAATATGTATATAACGGGTGGTATAGGTTCATCACGTCACAACGAAGGTTTTACTGAGGACTATGATCTTCCTAATTTAGAAGCTTATTGCGAAACTTGTGCGTCGGTTGGTATGGTATTGTGGAATCATCGTATGAATCAGTTCACTGGTGATTCTAAATATATTGATGTATTGGAACGTTCCATGTATAATGGTGCATTAGCTGGTATTTCTCTCAATGGTGATCGTTTCTTTTATGTGAATCCTCTTGAATCTAAGGGAGACCATCATCGTCTTCCATGGTACGGTTGTGCTTGTTGTCCGAGTCAATTATCACGCTTTCTCCCTTCCATTGGTAACTATATTTACGGTATTTCTGATAATGCTATTTGGGTGAATCTCTATATTGGCAATGTGGCAGAAGTAAATGTGGATGGAGTCCAAGTAACTATGAAAGAAGAAACGAAATATCCTTGGAATGGAAGAATTAAATTTACGATCAATGCAGATGAAGAAATCAATAAGGAGTTGCGTTTGCGTATCCCAGGATGGTGTAAAAAATATAATTTATTCATTAATGGAAAGAAAGTTAAAAAACTGAGGATTGATAAGGGATATGTAGTGATAGCCGATTGGAACTCAGGCGATAATATAGAATTGGATTTTGATATGCCAGTAGAAGTTGTGAAATCTGATGCCAGGGTGAAGCAGAATATAGGAAAGCGTGCTATTCAGCGTGGTCCATTGGTGTATTGTATTGAGGATGCTCAAAACAAAGACACAATTGAAGGGATCTATATTTCTCCAAAGACATCATTTAAGACTGATTTTAATGTGAATCTTTTGAATGGTTTTCAGCAAATTACTGCCAAAGATGGAAAAAAGACATTTACCCTAATTCCTTACTACGCATGGGATAATATGGAGGCTGGTAGCATGAAAGTATGGATTGACTATAAAAAATAGTGAAATTCCCCTGTGGGGTGATTGTGTAGTCTCGTGAACGCTTCTGACAAAAGAGGGTTAATGAAGAAATGTAGTACATTAATTGGATTATTGCTATCCGCATTGTACTTGCTGATAATTTCATTTGTTTTTGATTAATTATATATATAACTATGAAAATAAAGCGAATACTGGCTAAGAGAATCTGTTTGATAGCAGGAACTGTGTTGTCAGTTGTTATAGGCGGACAATTGTCAGCTCAAACCATGATAGCGAAGAAAGCGAAGGTGTATGCGGTGGCAGATGCACACTTGGACACGCAATGGAACTGGGACATTCAAACTACTATCAAAGAGTATATTTGGAACACTTTGAACCAAAATCTATTTCTTTTGAATCGATATCCCAACTATATTTTTAATTTTGAAGGTGGGGTAAAATACGCTTGGATGAAGGAGTATTATCCTCGTGAATACGAATTGATGAAGGCCTTTGTGAAAGCAGGACGCTGGCATGTGAGCGGAGCTAGTTGGGATGCAACCGATACCTTGGTTCCTTCTACTGAGTCATTTATTCGTAATATTATGTTGGGGCAGGAATTTTATCGTAAAGAGTTAGGCATAGAAAGTTCCGATATCTTTTTGCCCGACTGTTTTGGTTTTGGCTGGACACTTCCTACTGTAGCTTCTCATTGTGGGTTGATAGGTTTCTCTTCACAGAAACTAGATTGGCGTATGAATCCTTTCTATGGTGAAAGCAAGCATCCTTTCACCATAGGTTTGTGGAAAGGTATAGATGGTGCTTCCATTATGTTAGCCCATGGATATTATTATGGTCACCGCTGGAATAATGAGGACCTTTCCAACAATAAGACACTATTAGACTATTCCAAACGTACTCCATTAAATACAGTTTACCGCTATTACGGAACAGGTGATATGGGTGGTTCTCCCACTATTGCTTCTGTTGCTTCTGTGGAAAAGGGTATTAAGGGAGAAGGATCGTTAGAAATTATCAGTGCTACGAGTGACCAACTGTTCAAATCATATCAGCCATATGATATCCACCCTGAACTTCCGGTATTCGATGGTGAACTGTTGATGGATGTTCATGGTACAGGTTGTTATACTTCACAGGCTGCCATGAAACTTTATAACCGTCAAAATGAACTTTTAGGAGATGCTGCAGAGCGAGCTTCTGTGGCTGCTGCCTTGCTTGGAACTGCGGAATATCCAGGAAAGAGCCTGACGGAATCTTGGCAACGCTTTATTTTCCATCAGTTTCATGATGACTTAACAGGCACTAGCATTCCTCGTGCTTATGAATTTTCTTGGAATGATGAGTTACTTTCATTGAAACAATTTTCCGGTATTCTCACTCATGCTGTGAAAAGCGTGGCAAACAATCTTGACACTCAAGTTAAGGGGGTTCCTATAGTGTTCTATAATGCTTCTGGTTTTGAGACTACCGATATCGTGAGTATAGAGATAGAGGCTCCCCATTTCCCAAAAGAGGTGACTGTGTACGATGAACAAGGTAAAAAGGTGAATTCACAGCTAGTTTCATATACTGATGGAAACGTACAGCTATTGGTGGAAGCCACTGTTCCCGCTGTGGGGTATGTGGTTTATGATGTGCGTCTTGCAGGAAGTGAAAAAGAAATGGCTATTACTGAAGCCACGAACATTGAAAATTCATTTTATAAATTGATGCTAGACGAAAATGGTGATATAGTTTCGCTGTTCGACAAGAAAAATAACAAAGAATTAGTGAAAGCTGGCAAAGCTATTCGTTTGGCTCTCTTTACAGAAAATGAATCGCTTTCTTGGCCCGCATGGGAGGTACTAAAGAAGACTATAGACAGAACTCCAATTTCTATTACTAGCAATGTGAAGATGACTTTGTGCGAGAATGGTGAATTACGTAAGACTCTCTGTGTGGAGAAGTCTCATGGTGGTTCTTTTTTTCGTCAATATATTCATTTATATGAAGGTGCGCTGGCACATCGAATAGATTTCATTAATGAAATAGACTGGCAGTCTGCCAATTCTTTATTGAAAGCAGAGTTCCCTTTCAATTTGGATAACGAGAAAGCGACTTATGATTTGGGGGTGGGTAGTGTGCAGAGAGGCAATAATACTCCGACTGCCTACGAAGTATATGCTCAATATTGGGCGGACTTGACAGATAGCAATGGTTCTTATGGAGTTTCTGTAATGAATGACAGTAAGTATGGCTGGGATAAACCTGATAATAACACTTTGCGTCTTACTTTGCTACATACACCGAAAACAAAAGAACACTATGCTTATCAAAATTGTCAGGATTTTGGCTATCATACTTTTACTTACAGTTTGATCGGTCATGCAGGCGCTTTGGATGTAGTACAGATTCGTGAGGAAGCGGAGTCGCTAAATCAGCGTATCAAAGCATTTGCTACTGAAAAGCATAGTGGTGAATTAGGGAGAAAATATTCTTTAGCTTTCTCAGATAATCGGAATGTTCTTATCAAGGCGTTAAAGAAAGCTGAAAGTTCGGATGAATATGTAGTACGTGTATATGAGACGGGAGGCAAGCTGGCGCAAGAAGCTTCAATTGTTTTTGCTGATAATATCGTGGCGGCTGTAGAAGCAGACGGTACAGAAAAAACTATTAATAAGGCGGATTTTAGTGGGAACTGTTTAAAAGTGTTTATCAATCCCAATAGTATCAAAACCTACAAGGTACGTTTTGCTTCCGAGCGAAAAGCGCAAATGGTTACTAAACCGTTACTTCTTACTTATGATAAGAAGTGTTTTAGTTGGAATGAGTTTAAAACTGCAGCAGACTTTGAGTCTGGCTATTCTTACGCTGCCGAACTGATTCCGGCTGAGATAGATGTGCATGGAATACCTTTTAAGCTGGAAACTCATGAAGAATTTAATGGTATGGTCTGCAAAGGTAATATTTTGAAATTGCCTACGGATCATGATTACAATCGCCTTTATATTCTTGCGGCGGCTGCCGAGAAAGATGTGCAGGGAGTATTTCGTGTCGGTAAGTCCGAACAGGAAGTCGTTGTACCTTCTTATACCGGCTTTATCGGGCAATGGGGGCACACAGGACATACGGAAGGCTATCTGAAAGACTCTGAAGTGGCTTATGTGGGTACCCATCGTCATTCAAGCGGGGGCGACCACCCTTATGAATTTACCTATATGTTCAAATTAGCCATTGACTTGCCTGCTAAGGTTACAGAGGTAGTACTGCCCGATAATAAGGATATTGTCATCTTTGCTGCTACTTTGGTTAATGATGATACTTTTCCCATTTATCCTGCTACTGAGTTATTTCGTACAGCAAACAAGAATAAAACTCGTCCAATGAGAATTTTTGCTCGAAAGGTAGATTGACATGAATAGGACGTTGTAATATCCGATGTAATTATCAAGTTTCTCATCTACTAATGAGCCTCTTATATGTAGCATGATGCGAAAAATGTTTAATCAATATAATATTACCCTAACTTTTTCGCCTATTGCTTTGTAATGTCATACTTTTTATTTTTATTTGCTTACAATAACCTATTTGTTTTCACTTAATTAAAACACACAAAAGTAACATGACAAAGAAAAACATCTTGCTGTGCAGTGTGATGACACTCTTTTTATGGACAGCATGCTCAGAAGCAGAGAAGTATCAGTATCCGTTTCAAAACCCTAAACTAAAAGTAGAAGAACGAGTTGACAATTTGATGTCATTGCTTACTCTTCAAGAGAAAGTCAGTATGATGATTAATCGTTCATTGGCTATCGAGCGGTTAGGCATCCCTGCTTATAACTGGTGGGGAGAAGCTTGCCATGGTCTGATAGCGGGTGGGGTTACAGTATTTCCTCAATCCATTGCATTAGCCGCAACTTTTGACGATTCTTCACAACTGACTACCTATACAATGGTGTCTGACGAAGCACGTGCACGTTATAACACCTTACCACTTGATGGAGATATAGGGCCATACGTTTCAGCGATTCCTAATCTTACTTTTTGGGCTCCCAATATCAATATATTTCGAGATCCTCGTTGGGGACGCGGGCAAGAAACTTATGGAGAGGACCCTTTTCTGATGTCAAGAATGGGCTTAAACGTCGTGCTGGGAATGCAAGGCGATGATGAACATTATTATAAGACACATGCTTGCGCCAAACATTACGGTGTGCATAGTGGGCCAGAGCCATTACGTCACGAGTTCAATGCTGTGGTTTCGATGCGCGACTTGTGGGAAACTTATCTTCCCGCTTTCGAAACATTGGTAGTCAAAGGCAATGTACGTGAAGTGATGTGTGCATACAGCGCTTATGAAGGTGAACCATGTTGCGCCAGCAATCGTTTGTTGGTAGACATCCTACGTAATCGCTGGGGGTTTGATGGAATGGTAGTAAGTGACTGCGACGCCATCAATGACTTTTATGTGAAAGGCCGTCATGAAACACATCCGGATGCAGCAGCAGCCAGTGCGGATGCCGTATTGACTGGTACAGACTTGGAATGTGGGCGAAGCTACAATGCATTGATAGAAGCCGTAGAGAAAGGTATTATCAAGGAACAAGATTTAGACGTATCTTTGCGTCGTATCTTGACTGAACGCTTTCGTCTAGGATTGCTGGATCCGGCCAAGTATGTGCCTTACTCTACGATACCGGGCAGTGTGATTGACTGTCAAGAGCATCGGGATCATGCTTTGAAAATGGCTCACGAATCACAGGTTCTATTGAAAAATGAAGGTAACATACTGCCATTGGATAAAAACATCAAATCCATTGCCGTAGTTGGTCCCAATATCAATGATTCCATTATGATGCGTGGCAATTACAGCGGTTCACCGACCCATTGTATCACCATTCTGCAAGGTCTCAAAAATAAGTTGCCCAATACTCGTATCATCTCTGAACGCGGGAGTGAGATTGATTCAGATTATTTGCAAATACCTCAAATGCATCTGGTAAATCATGATGGTCAAAAAGGCTTTTTGGCCCAATATTATGCCAAACCCGACTTTTCAGGAGAAATCATCAACACAAGTCATGCAGAAGTGATAAATTTCCGTACAGAAGGAGGATATGGATTTGGGAAAGATGTGCCCGCTTCGGATTTCAGCGCCAAATATTCAGGAACATATGTTCCTGATTTCACCGGTACACTTTGTTTCTCTGTTCGGGGAGATAGTTATGTGTTAAAGGTGAATAATAAAAAGATAGGTGAATATGTTCCCAAGGAATTGTCGTTTAAATATACTCCTGGGATGAATCTTACAGAAGCGCAACGCCGAGAGTTCACAGAGTCGATGAAGGGCAGACGTGGTTCCATTTATACGCTTCAAGTAAAAGAAGGCGAAACTTATCAGATTGCTCTTGATTATAAATCTGGTAAAGAAGGGAGTGTCTCACACCTTTCTGTTGATATGTATGAACGAAAACTGGCGGTATTTGAGGAGCTGAAAGAGAAAATTAAAGATGTTGAGGCCATTATATATGTAGGTGGTATCACCCCCACACAAGAAGGTGAAGGACATGAACGTGCGAAAATTGAATTGCCTGATGTACAAAAGCGTTTCTTGAAAGCGATGCACGAGACCGGTAAACCAGTAATCTATGTAAACTGTTCCGGTAGTGCCATAGCATTGGCTGACATTGATTATGCATACGATGCGCTTTTGCAAGCCTGGTATCCGGGGCAAGAAGGAGGAACGGCTGTGGCTGATGTGCTGTTTGGTGATTATAACCCTTCCGGAAAGCTCCCTGTGACATTCTACAAATCAACAGAACAGTTACCTGAATTTACCGATTACAGCATGGAAAACCGCACTTATCGCTATTTTAAGGGTGAACCCCAATATGCGTTTGGTTATGGGTTGAGTTATACAGACTTTGAATTTGGCGAGGCATTACTCTCTTCCAGTTCAATCAAAGCTGGGGAGAAAGTGGAAATCACTATTCCATTAACCAATGTCGGCAAAATGGATGGTGCTGAAGTTGTGCAGGTCTATGTAAAAAGTCTGACTAATCCTGATGCTCCTATCAAATCACTCAAAGGTTATGTGCGTCAAGAGATAAAAGCGGGTAAAAGTGAAAAAGTGAGAATCACACTCGAACCTGAATCTTTTGCTTATTATAACGCGGATGTAGATGGTCTGAAAGTTTTTCCTGGTAAATATCAAATATTGTATGGTAATTCCTCGCGAGATATGGACTTAAGCTCGTTAGATTTGGAAGTTACACCTGCTGTACAATAAGAGCGGATACACCGTAATGGTGGTTTCTAATGGTTAGGTTGTATAGGGATATTCCTTAAAGAGAGAATATCCCTTGCCCTATCCGGTTTGAATCAAGCTGGATTTGAATATATTATAGTTATGGTTGCAGAAATAGTTCAGACTTTCACAGAATAGAAAAAAACGAATGTCTAAAAAAAATCATTTAAGTAACAAAACTTAGTAAAAATGGTATGTAGTTACTTGAATTAAGGATTTTTCTAATAATAAAGAATATTCAGTCTATTGGTCGTGAATAGATAGGTCGTGAACTGTATTGATGAGTTCATGCTAAAGCTGTTTATTTTGAGTAATAAGGAGTCTTTGTGATGTAAGTGGTAAAAGTCATTAATGATACAGTCGGGGACGTTTATTATTGAACCGGTAGCCTACGCCTAACATCAGATAGTTGGGCTCGTGGAAATCTTTAAGATTATATCCGATATGTAGGAAAGTGTCGTGAGATATATCTATTTTGAGCGCTAATATCTGATAGAAAGATTGGAGGTCTCCTCCTCCATGCAGGATGTTGGCTCCGAAACCTATGCCAACGGTGAAGTAGGGCATTACCCATTCTCCGCGTGCTGAGACACCCAAAGAAAGTTGCTTACGTAATGGTGGGATGCCAAAAGCTTCCTCTTCATTTCCACCATTAAGAGGAGTAATGTAATCTTTGGCATAAATATTGGCACCGGCGTCATATACACCGTCTAATGATACTCCTGCGCGGAATTTATATCCAAAATTATACATGGGAGCAAGACAAAACCCTGCTACGGCGTATTTTCCCGGTGCAGGAACTTGCCCGCCTGGAACATCGACGGCTTTTCTTCGCCATGAACCAAACACTGTGAGGTCGTAGCTGACATGTTTGGGAAAGGCCGGGCTCGGAATTTGTTGTGACGGTTGTAATACATCGTTTATATTCCGATTGAAATTATATATTATTCCGATTTTGAAATCTACTGTGTTCAGGCCGGTATTGGGATATCGGGTATTGCCGTTGGAAAAATGCACTGCGGTTGCCCCGATGTTAAGGTCGAATAGAGGAGAGAGTATCCAATCAAAATGAATTCCGGCACTAAGGTATGCATTAATTTTAGTCCCTATGACGGTATTGTTGGGGTTGTTGAGATAATTATAAGGTTTCCAGCCGAAGGAGGCTCCAAATCCCCATTCGTAGTTGAGCGATAGGCGGGGAGTGAGTTTGGCAATACGTGCTCCCTGAAATGCGTAGAGGGCAATAGGAGTCCCTATTTCTTTGTCGTTGCCGAAGTCGAAATATCCTAATCCTATGCCTTGGTACGAACTTCCGTATATTCGGTCTGCAGTACTGCCCGGCTGTAGCTGGAAGGAATATTTCAAATGAGCCGAGTAGGCAGAACTCAGCCTTTTATGCATATTGTTTTCTCCCCGCAAGAAAGAGCTGGTAGGGAATATATATCCTGGTCGGCCTTCAATGCCGAGTCGGTGGATATAATTATTTTGTGCATGTATATTGTCAGAGAGGAATAGTATAATTATCAAGAGAAGTATATCTTTTCCTGTCTGTATTTTGCTACTCATAATGTTGTGCTGTTCTTCATTGGTTATCTGACTTTTTGTA
>ERZ791796.991-NODE-991-length-21167-cov-59.550824_pt1 | contig 21167 bp, 11 predicted proteins | sample MGYA00510311_ERZ791796 | MGnify/ENA primary metagenome ERZ791796 (study PRJEB30046, sample SAMN00792042) | human gut metagenome | study: EMG produced TPA metagenomics assembly of the A metagenome-wide association study of gut microbiota in type 2...
GGACGAGCATTTTCTCCTTACGCATCTGTGCGGCATTTCACACCCGGCATGGTGCACTTTTCATACAATCCTCATTGATGCCAAATGATTAAGCCAGTATACACTCCGCTATCGCTACGTGACTGGGTCATGGCTGCGCCCCGACACCCGCTAAAACCCGCTGACGCGCCCTGACGGGCTTGTCTGCTCCCGGCATCCGCTCACAGGCCAGCTGTGACCGTCTCCGGGAGCTGCATGTGTCAGAGGTTTTCACCGTCATCCCCGAAGCGTGCGAGGCAGCTGCGGTAAAGCTCGTCAGCGTGGTCGTGAAGCGCTTCGCAGATGTCAGCCTGGTCGTCGGCGTCCAGTTCATTCAGTTTTTCCAGCAGGGTCAGCGTCTGGCTTCTGATGAAGCGGGCCATGTTAAGGGCGGTTTTTTCCTGTTTAGTCACAGTTCTGTTTCTCCATGTGTGGGGAGTCTGTCGGAGGTTTTTAATGATACCGGTGAAACGCGAAAGGATGCTCACGATACGGGTCACGGATGAGGAACATGCGCGGCTGCTGGCACGTTGTGAGGGAAAACAACTTGCGTCATGGATGCGTAAGGTCTGCCTGGGGGCACCGCCATCGAAAACGTCAGGTCTTCCGACACTGGCACCGCCGCTGTTGCGCCAGTTCGCTTCGGTCGGCAATAACCTGAATCAGATAGCCCGGAAGATAAACAGCGGACAGTGGTCGGGGCATGACCGGGTTCATGTGGTGGCTGCACTGATGGCCATCGGACGTGAACTGAGTGAGCTGAGGGATGAGGTCCGTAAACAGGGAGAACGGGATGATAGTTAAGTTTCATGCCAGGGGAAAAGGCGGTGGCAGTGGTCCGGTTGATTACCTGCTGGGCCGGGAGCGTAACCGGGAAGGGGCGAGAGTTCTGCGGGGTGCTCCCGAAGAGGTGCGGGAACTCATCGATGCCACGCCGTTTGCGAAAAAATACACCTCGGGGGTTCTGTCTTTTGCAGAGCAGACCCTGCCACCGGGAGAGCGTGAAAGGGTGATGGAGAGCTTTGAGCGGGTACTGATGCCCGGTCTTGAAAAAAATCAGTACAGCATCCTGTGGGTGGAGCACCAGGACAAGGGGCGTCTTGAGCTGAATTTTGTCATCCCGAATATGGAGCTGGCGAGCGGAAAACGGCTCCAGCCCTATTACGACCGAGCAGACCGTCCGCGAATCAATGCCTGGCAGACACTGGTGAATCACCATTACGGGCTGCACGACCCGAACGCACCGGAGAACAGGCGGACACTTGTCACCCCGAATAATCTGCCGAAAGCGAAACAGGAGGCCGCAGAAGCGATTACGAGGGGACTGGAGGCTCTTTACCATGCCGGAGCGCTAAAAACGCGTCAGGATGTCACTGAGGCGCTTACAGCGGCAGGTTTTGAGGTTGTGAGGACAACCAGGAGCAGTATCAGTATCGCCGACCCGGAGGGTGGGCGTAATCTCAGGCTGAAAGGGGCGCTGTATGAGCAATCTTTTACAAATGGGGACAGACTTCGAGAAGAAACTGAAAGAGCGTGCCGTCTCTACAGAGAACATGCTGAACAGCGAGTTCAGGAAGCTCGAAGCGTCTGTAGACAGGGAACTGAACTTAAACGGGCAGAAAATCAGAGACGCTATCAGCGCACACACAGCAGCGGTGAAAGAACAACTGGAGACGCTGAACAGTGCCGTGAACGCGCAGTTCAGCGCCACAGAGAACGAACTGGCCCGGCGGCAGGAAGAGCTGCTCTGGAAGCTGGTCAAAGGGCGGATACTGTACCCGTCGCTGACGGCGCTTTGCGTCACGGGCGGGATTTTTCTGGCGTCATGGGGGCTGATTCAGTGGCAGGAAAGCCGGATTGCGGCGAACATCCTGGCTATCAGGGACCAGGAAGAGACGCTGGCGAAACTCCGGGAAAAAACATGGGGTGTGACGTATCACGAGGGCAGGAACGGGAAATTTCTGGTGTTGCCGTCCGGGGTGAAGGGGGAAAACAACTGGACGGTGGAGAAGAAGAACGCAGTAAGACTGGTCAGGGAGTAAGTGAGTATGACAGAGCTGGAAATGCACTTACTGAACGCCTTAGAGCAATTGCAGCAGGACTATACGCAGCGGCTGAAAGACTGGGAGAGCGCCTTCACGGATTTGCAGCATATGTTCGAGCTGACACGACAGGAGAACGGGCAACTGAGGGAACAGTGCGACGACTTGAGTCAGCAGGTGCAGAGATTAGCCGGGCAGGTGGACCACTTGAGTCGGTTATTTATCACGAACAGCAGATAAGGGATGAACAGGAAAGGCAGGCACGCCTGGAACGGGAGCGTGCGCGGTCCTGGCATGAAGAGCAGGAACGGGAAGCACGGGTATGGCGTGGCCCGTCAATAGGGATGTGACGGTGAGTTGTTCCGGGAGGTTGCCAGATGGTACCGGAACGCGTTAAAAACGCATCCGGGCGCGATTCTGGCGTGTCGTTTTTGTTGCTGTGTTTTGCCTCTTTGCCAGATCGCGCTCATTCCTCAGCCTCATCCCGCGATGTCTGCGTATGTCATCAACTGAAAAGATGGAAAAAAAACAGTGTCATGAGGTTTACGCAGGCAAAACTAGCGTTATTCACATGGCTGAATAGCTATGCATACGGTTAAAATTTATCAGGTGCGATCGCGGCAGCTTTTCGGGTGGTTTGTTGCCATTTTTACCTGTCAGCAGCCGTGATCGCGCTGAACGCATTTCAGCGGTGCGTACAATTAAGGGATTATGGTAAATCCCTTACTGTCTGCCCTCGTATCCATCGAGATAAACCGCAGAAATGGTGTCTGCCATTAGTTTCATTTTTTTCGGCGAAGGCATATCGCTGTTTGTGTATTTTCTGCCAGCAAAGGCTGTTGTGCTCCGGAGTGAGTGAAAAAATTTTTCTGAGTGGAATTCTTTTACACGTTGCTGTGCCGTTTCTGCTGATACTCCGGCTGCTTTGTCTTTCATCCCCATATCCCGGAACTGCTGAAAGAACGGGAGCATCATACGTATGGTGTCTGCTTTCTGGGTGTAGAAGTTAGGATCAAATCCATCATCTGAAGCATAAACATAATGCCGGGTATGTCGTTCCAGGCTGGTCTTTGGTGTGCATCCTGTAAGAGCTATTGTTGCTGTTATCAGAGGTATCAGAAGCAGCCTGGCAGCGGCAGATCTCATAAACATCTCCTTGCGTTTTTAATCTTGATACTCAGGGAGTTATATCTCCGAAGAGTATCTCTTATCATACGTCGGTTTACTCCCAATGTGATTTGATGGTCAATGAGTCAGGAATAATCCCGTGAAAAAATGTGTGCCAGTCCTGCTTTTTAGTGTTCTTTCTGCTTCGGTTGCCAGTCATGCGGACAGCAATGTTTTTCAACAAAAGGCCGAGAAGACAAAAAACGGCATTGTTGCGGATGTTAATGCCAGACAGAAAATGTTCAGTAACAGACTGAAGATACAACTTCAGATCGATGAGTTGAGAGCAGAGCTGGCTGGCACCAGAGATGCCCAAAAAAGAGAGGATTTGCGTAAAAAACTGGAGTCTCTGGAGCGGCAAAAGAAATCCTTACGCTGATGGGGGCGTATTTTCCCCGGTTTCTTCCATAACCTTTTTACCGTTCAGATATTTACGGGCGAGGCGAATGCGTCTTGCCTGGTATACCGCCGAGTAAGCCTGGGTGGGATTCACACCATTACTGATTTCACTGACCACATGACGCTGATCAGCCAGTGTCAGCGTGTAAACCTGTTTCTGGATGAGGTCACGGGCTTTGTCATGCTCATATCCGGCAGCAACAAGGGTGTCGAGAAGTCGTTTGTCTGTTTTGTTCAGTTTATGGCGGGGTGATTTGCTCACATCGTTCTCCGTTTTTTCATGATCCAACAGTTTTATATCTCATCCTGATTTGCTCCGGTGTTCTGTTTCGACGTTCTCAATGCCTGCCTCCCCATAGTGTGATCCTTATTGCAAAAATGAAAATCCATGCTCTTGACATGGACAATGCTGAGTAGTAGGTTTTGCTGTATATAAAACCAGTGGTTATATATACAGTATATTGTTTTTAATTTATTGTTTTAATTATCAAAGAGGAATTTATGGCTAAAGAACTAAGTGGATATGGACCAACTGCTGGTGAGTCTATGGGGGGAACAGGGGCGAATCTGAATCAGCAAGGTGGAAATAATAATAGTAATAGTGGGGTTCACTGGGGTGGTGGCTCTGGGCATGGTAATAATGGTGGTCAGGGAAATTCAAATTCATCTGGTTCTACATCAACTGTGATGAAAACCGGTGAGTCATATCTGACTCCGTGGGGTGATGTTGTCATTAATAATGATGGCCTTCCGGTGATGAATGGTATTGTTATGACAGAAGAGAATTCAACTCTGGTTGATAATCCATTTGGAGGGGTCTCCAGAGTTCTTAATTCTTTAATTAGTGATATGCCATCACTTTTTGCAGAAAGCTCAGGAAATAACAACAATAACACTGCTTCAGTTAATACTGCACCAACGAATGCTCAGGTCAGTGATATGGATAAGAGTTCGAAGGTGGTGGGTAATGTAATTAATGAAAAACAAAAGCAGAAGAATAAAATTGCTACACAGATTAGTGAAAAACAGAAGAAAATCGAGGAGATGAAAAAAGTATTCAAGCATCATTCTTATCATGGTATCACTGATCTTGAGAGGGATGTTGATGAGTTGCAAAAAAAATCAAATCAGCTTGATGCAGATATTAGCAAACTTAATTCTTATAAAAATACATTGCAAAGTAAAATTGGTGATGTGAATAAACAGAAGGAAGCTGAAGAAAAGGCTCGTGAAAATGCAGAGGTCGCTGAACATGAAACTCTTAATGAAGAGAAACAGGCGGTGGCGGAAGCAGAGAAGCGTTTAGCTGAGGCGAAAGCTGAACTGGCGAAGGCTGAAAGTGATGTACAGAGTAAGCAAGCTACTGTTTCCAGAGTTGCAGGAGAGCTTGAAAACGCTCAGAAGAGTGTTGACGTGAAGGTCACCGGATTTCCGGGATGGCGTGACGTTCAGAAAAAACTACAGCGTCAGCTTGAAGCTAAGCAGGCTGAGTACTCCGCAGTTGAAAATGAACTTAAGAATGCTGTTAGTTTCAGGGATGGTAAGGCCGCTGAGGTTAAAGAGGCAGAGCAGAAATTAAAAGAAGCTCAGGATGCTCTTGAAAAGAGCCAGATAAAAGATGCTGTTGATACTATGGTTGGATTTTATCAATATATAACCGAACAATATGGAGAAAAATACGCAAAAATTGCTCAGGATTTAGCGGAAAAGTCTAAAGGAAAGAAAATTCAAGGTGTTGATGAAGCTCTGGCAGCATTTGAAAAGTATAAGAATGTACTGGATAAGAAATTCAGTAAGGTTGATCGGGATGCTATTTTTAATGCGTTAGAGTCTGTTAATTATGATGAGTTATCTAAGAATTTAACGAAGATATCAAAGTCGCTTAAAATCACCAGTCGAGTATCTTTTCTATATGATGTTGGTTCTGATTTTAAAAATGCAATAGAAACTGGTAACTGGCGACCTTTGTTTGTCACGCTGGAGAAAAGTGCGGTCGATGTAGGTGTGGCAAAAATTGTGGCATTAATGTTTAGTTTTATTGTTGGTGTGCCTCTTGGTTTCTGGGGGATTGCAATTGTCACAGGTATTGTTTCTTCTTACATAGGGGATGATGAGTTGAGCAAACTTAATGAGTTGTTAGGGATTTAATTTCTCTTTAGAGTGTAATATATGAAACTTGGCAATCCTACTGGGATTGCCATTAATAAATAAAACAATGCAGATAACTTGCATAAGTACCAGGGTTCTTTTTTTAACTTTGTATTTTCTTTGATATATCTAGATATGGTTAATTTAGAGTATGGATATAGCAATACATGTATTGATGATATAAATATAAATAACAAAGGAGTGTTATCATTGTCGTTAAATATTAAAATAAGAATCCATGGTATAAGTGATTCAGGTAAATTATGTAGGTAGTATTTTAAATGCATAAGTATTTTTACTTTTGTTGGAAAGAAATATGAAAATAATAATTTTTCTAATTACAATATTATTCTTGTCAGGATGTCAAGCAAACTATATTCGTGATGTACAAGGAGGAACCGTTGCACCATCTTCGTCTTCTGAACTGACGGGGATCGCGGTTCAGTAGAAAAGATCAAAGGATCTTCTTGAGATCCTTTTTTTCTGCGCGTAATCTGCTGCCTGTAAACGAAAAAACCGCCTGGGGAGGCGGTTTAGTCGAAGGTTAAGTCAGTTGGGGACTGCTTAACCGGGTAACTGGCTTTAGTGGAGCACAGATACCAAATGCTGTCCTTCCAGTGTAGCCGCTATAAGGCTTCAACTTCAAGAGTTCTGCGTATCTAAATCCACTATCCAGTTACCAATGGCTGCTGCCAGTGGCGTTAAGTCGTGTCTTACCGGGTTGGACTCAAGACGATAGTTACCGGATAAGGCGCAGCGGTCGGGCTGAACGGGGGGTTCGTGCACACAGCCCAGCTTGGAGCGAACGACCTACACCGAACTGAGATACCAACAGCGTGAGCTATGAGAAAGCGCCACGCTTCCCAAAGGGAGAAAGGCGGACAGGTATCCGGTAAGCGGCAGGGTCGGAACAGGAGAGCGCACGAGGGAGCCACCAGGGGGAAACGCCTGGTATCTTTAAGTCCTGTCGGGTTTCGCCACCTCTGACTTGAGCGTCGGTTTTTGTGATGCTCGTCAGGGGGGCGGAGCCTATGGAAAAACGCCAGCTGCGTGGCCTTTTCCGGGTTCTTGTTTTTTGCTCACATGTTTCTTTTGGTGTTATCCCCTGATTCTGTGGATAACCGCATTACCGTCTTTGAGTGAGCTGATACCGCTCGCCGCAGCCGAACGACCGAGCGGAGCGAGTCAGTGAGCGAGGAAGCGGAAAAGCGCCTGGACGAGCATTTTCTCCTTACGCATCTGTGCGGCATTTCACACCCGGCATGGTGCACTTTTCATACAATCCTCATTGATGCCAAATGATTAAGCCAGTATACACTCCGCTATCGCTACGTGACTGGGTCATGGCTGCGCCCCGACACCCGCTAAAACCCGCTGACGCGCCCTGACGGGCTTGTCTGCTCCCGGCATCCGCTCACAGGCCAGCTGTGACCGTCTCCGGGAGCTGCATGTGTCAGAGGTTTTCACCGTCATCCCCGAAGCGTGCGAGGCAGCTGCGGTAAAGCTCGTCAGCGTGGTCGTGAAGCGCTTCGCAGATGTCAGCCTGGTCGTCGGCGTCCAGTTCATTCAGTTTTTCCAGCAGGGTCAGCGTCTGGCTTCTGATGAAGCGGGCCATGTTAAGGGCGGTTTTTTCCTGTTTAGTCACAGTTCTGTTTCTCCATGTGTGGGGAGTCTGTCGGAGGTTTTTAATGATACCGGTGAAACGCGAAAGGATGCTCACGATACGGGTCACGGATGAGGAACATGCGCGGCTGCTGGCACGTTGTGAGGGAAAACAACTTGCGTCATGGATGCGTAAGGTCTGCCTGGGGGCACCGCCATCGAAAACGTCAGGTCTTCCGACACTGGCACCGCCGCTGTTGCGCCAGTTCGCTTCGGTCGGCAATAACCTGAATCAGATAGCCCGGAAGATAAACAGCGGACAGTGGTCGGGGCATGACCGGGTTCATGTGGTGGCTGCACTGATGGCCATCGGACGTGAACTGAGTGAGCTGAGGGATGAGGTCCGTAAACAGGGAGAACGGGATGATAGTTAAGTTTCATGCCAGGGGAAAAGGCGGTGGCAGTGGTCCGGTTGATTACCTGCTGGGCCGGGAGCGTAACCGGGAAGGGGCGAGAGTTCTGCGGGGTGCTCCCGAAGAGGTGCGGGAACTCATCGATGCCACGCCGTTTGCGAAAAAATACACCTCGGGGGTTCTGTCTTTTGCAGAGCAGACCCTGCCACCGGGAGAGCGTGAAAGGGTGATGGAGAGCTTTGAGCGGGTACTGATGCCCGGTCTTGAAAAAAATCAGTACAGCATCCTGTGGGTGGAGCACCAGGACAAGGGGCGTCTTGAGCTGAATTTTGTCATCCCGAATATGGAGCTGGCGAGCGGAAAACGGCTCCAGCCCTATTACGACCGAGCAGACCGTCCGCGAATCAATGCCTGGCAGACACTGGTGAATCACCATTACGGGCTGCACGACCCGAACGCACCGGAGAACAGGCGGACACTTGTCACCCCGAATAATCTGCCGAAAGCGAAACAGGAGGCCGCAGAAGCGATTACGAGGGGACTGGAGGCTCTTTACCATGCCGGAGCGCTAAAAACGCGTCAGGATGTCACTGAGGCGCTTACAGCGGCAGGTTTTGAGGTTGTGAGGACAACCAGGAGCAGTATCAGTATCGCCGACCCGGAGGGTGGGCGTAATCTCAGGCTGAAAGGGGCGCTGTATGAGCAATCTTTTACAAATGGGGACAGACTTCGAGAAGAAACTGAAAGAGCGTGCCGTCTCTACAGAGAACATGCTGAACAGCGAGTTCAGGAAGCTCGAAGCGTCTGTAGACAGGGAACTGAACTTAAACGGGCAGAAAATCAGAGACGCTATCAGCGCACACACAGCAGCGGTGAAAGAACAACTGGAGACGCTGAACAGTGCCGTGAACGCGCAGTTCAGCGCCACAGAGAACGAACTGGCCCGGCGGCAGGAAGAGCTGCTCTGGAAGCTGGTCAAAGGGCGGATACTGTACCCGTCGCTGACGGCGCTTTGCGTCACGGGCGGGATTTTTCTGGCGTCATGGGGGCTGATTCAGTGGCAGGAAAGCCGGATTGCGGCGAACATCCTGGCTATCAGGGACCAGGAAGAGACGCTGGCGAAACTCCGGGAAAAAACATGGGGTGTGACGTATCACGAGGGCAGGAACGGGAAATTTCTGGTGTTGCCGTCCGGGGTGAAGGGGGAAAACAACTGGACGGTGGAGAAGAAGAACGCAGTAAGACTGGTCAGGGAGTAAGTGAGTATGACAGAGCTGGAAATGCACTTACTGAACGCCTTAGAGCAATTGCAGCAGGACTATACGCAGCGGCTGAAAGACTGGGAGAGCGCCTTCACGGATTTGCAGCATATGTTCGAGCTGACACGACAGGAGAACGGGCAACTGAGGGAACAGTGCGACGACTTGAGTCAGCAGGTGCAGAGATTAGCCGGGCAGGTGGACCACTTGAGTCGGTTATTTATCACGAACAGCAGATAAGGGATGAACAGGAAAGGCAGGCACGCCTGGAACGGGAGCGTGCGCGGTCCTGGCATGAAGAGCAGGAACGGGAAGCACGGGTATGGCGTGGCCCGTCAATAGGGATGTGACGGTGAGTTGTTCCGGGAGGTTGCCAGATGGTACCGGAACGCGTTAAAAACGCATCCGGGCGCGATTCTGGCGTGTCGTTTTTGTTGCTGTGTTTTGCCTCTTTGCCAGATCGCGCTCATTCCTCAGCCTCATCCCGCGATGTCTGCGTATGTCATCAACTGAAAAGATGGAAAAAAAACAGTGTCATGAGGTTTACGCAGGCAAAACTAGCGTTATTCACATGGCTGAATAGCTATGCATACGGTTAAAATTTATCAGGTGCGATCGCGGCAGCTTTTCGGGTGGTTTGTTGCCATTTTTACCTGTCAGCAGCCGTGATCGCGCTGAACGCATTTCAGCGGTGCGTACAATAAGGGATTATGGTAAATCCCTTCCCAGGGTTCCGTCCCTTCTTCCGGTTTTAAGCTGCAATTTCTTTGCTGTTAGGTTAACAGCGCTCTTACGTACCAGACCGCTGAGCGCCAACTTTTTGTTGTCAAAGGCATTACGGTTTGGAGCTCCAAATAAGATTAACTGCCACCATTGGCGCTAGATGTTGCGCTGTTATAACCACTACCACTACCATTCCAGCTTGGTCCAATGAGTACGGGGACAGGGACACTTACAGGTCCATGGTTAATTAGTCCTTGTACTACTGTTTGTACCGCTGCTCCACCAGCACCCACAGCTGCCGTGCCAAGCCCTCCTTTTGCACCTAAAGCTGCACCCCATGCCATGTTATTAGCAAGATCTTTTAGCAGTTGAGTATTTGGGTCGGTGTTGCCTGCGCCAAGAACCTGATATAAGTCTCTTTGACTAATCTCTCTCATTCTTTACTCCTATAACTGTAAGTATTCCTATGTTTATTGCAATTGCTACTAATGAAGACAAAAAACAAAAGAGGTAGAAATTGTCAAATATATTGTAACTTCCAGTTAAGTACACCTTTGTTAATGGATATAAAAAACAAATGAAAAAACACATTAATATCAACACGATAACTCTGTTGTGTGTTTTTTGGGGATATGAGCGGCTGCGCAAAATAATACAGAACGCCATGACTGACAAGAAAACAGGGGAAAATGCAAATGAAAGTAATGTCATGCGTATTATCCTTAATATCCAAAACAGATGCATTAGTATGATTATTAACCGAATTTTTGTTCTTATCTATCGCTTTTTTAGGAGGGGGAGGACGGGGCTATTTGGAAAAAGATCAAAGGAGCTCTTGAGATCCTTTTTTTCTATGCGTAATCTGCTGCCTGTAAACGAAAAAACCCGCCTTGTGGCGGGTTCTTCCGTCCGATCAGAAGTCTTCGACCTCTTCTAATCGGCGGTGGTAACTGGCTTTAGTGGAGCACAGGTACCTAAATGGTCCTTCTAGTGTAGTCAAAATCAGACTGATACTTCAAGAACTCTGTTACCAACTTATAAATCTCGCTCTGCTAACCCGGTTACCAATGGCTGCTGCCAGTGGCGTTAAGTCGTGTCTTTTCCGGGTTGGACCTAAGAGAACAGTTACCGGAGAAGGCGCAGCAGTCGGGCTGAACGGGGGGTTCCTGCATACAGCCCGGCCCGGAGCGAACTGCCTAAGTCGCCCCGAGATACCAGAAGACGTGAGCTATGAGAAAGCGCCACGTGTCCCGCAAGGGAGAAAGGCGGAAAAGGTATCCGGTAATCGATATGGCGGGAACGTGGGGGCGCAGGAGGGAGCGATTCACCGGAAACGGTGATGATCTTTAAGCCACGTCGGGTTTCGCCACCGCTGGCGGATTTCATGGTTGAGCCGTAAGGCTCCCACAGATGCACCGAAAAAGCGTCTGTTTTGTGAAGTCCGTCAGGGGGGCGGAGCCTATGGAAAAAGCGCCTGGGGCGCGGCCTTTTCCGGGGTTTTCGTTTTTTGCGCACATGCTCTTTTCCGGGTTATCCCCGGATTCTGTGGATAACGGGGTCACCACCTTTGTGAAAGGAGAGTCCGCTCGCCGCAGCCGAACGACCGAGCGCAGCGAGTCAGTGAGCGAGGAAGCGGAAAAGCGCCCGGACGAGCATTTTCTCCTTACGCATCTGTGCGGCATTTCACACCCGGCATGGTGCACTTTTCATACAATCCTCATTGATGCCAAATGATTAAGCCAGTATACACTCCGCTATCGCTACGTGACTGGGTCATGGCTGCGCCCCGACACCCGCTAAAACCCGCTGACGCGCCCTGACGGGCTTGTCTGCTCCCGGCATCCGCTCACAGGCCAGCTGTGACCGTCTCCGGGAGCTGCATGTGTCAGAGGTTTTCACCGTCATCCCCGAAGCGTGCGAGGCAGCTGCGGTAAAGCTCGTCAGCGTGGTCGTGAAGCGCTTCGCAGATGTCAGCCTGGTCGTCGGCGTCCAGTTCATTCAGTTTTTCCAGCAGGGTCAGCGTCTGGCTTCTGATGAAGCGGGCCATGTTAAGGGCGGTTTTTTCCTGTTTAGTCACAGTTCTGTTTCTCCATGTGTGGGGAGTCTGTCGGAGGTTTTTAATGATACCGGTGAAACGCGAAAGGATGCTCACGATACGGGTCACGGATGAGGAACATGCGCGGCTGCTGGCACGTTGTGAGGGAAAACAACTTGCGTCATGGATGCGTAAGGTCTGCCTGGGGGCACCGCCATCGAAAACGTCAGGTCTTCCGACACTGGCACCGCCGCTGTTGCGCCAGTTCGCTTCGGTCGGCAATAACCTGAATCAGATAGCCCGGAAGATAAACAGCGGACAGTGGTCGGGGCATGACCGGGTTCATGTGGTGGCTGCACTGATGGCCATCGGACGTGAACTGAGTGAGCTGAGGGATGAGGTCCGTAAACAGGGAGAACGGGATGATAGTTAAGTTTCATGCCAGGGGAAAAGGCGGTGGCAGTGGTCCGGTTGATTACCTGCTGGGCCGGGAGCGTAACCGGGAAGGGGCGAGAGTTCTGCGGGGTGCTCCCGAAGAGGTGCGGGAACTCATCGATGCCACGCCGTTTGCGAAAAAATACACCTCGGGGGTTCTGTCTTTTGCAGAGCAGACCCTGCCACCGGGAGAGCGTGAAAGGGTGATGGAGAGCTTTGAGCGGGTACTGATGCCCGGTCTTGAAAAAAATCAGTACAGCATCCTGTGGGTGGAGCACCAGGACAAGGGGCGTCTTGAGCTGAATTTTGTCATCCCGAATATGGAGCTGGCGAGCGGAAAACGGCTCCAGCCCTATTACGACCGAGCAGACCGTCCGCGAATCAATGCCTGGCAGACACTGGTGAATCACCATTACGGGCTGCACGACCCGAACGCACCGGAGAACAGGCGGACACTTGTCACCCCGAATAATCTGCCGAAAGCGAAACAGGAGGCCGCAGAAGCGATTACGAGGGGACTGGAGGCTCTTTACCATGCCGGAGCGCTAAAAACGCGTCAGGATGTCACTGAGGCGCTTACAGCGGCAGGTTTTGAGGTTGTGAGGACAACCAGGAGCAGTATCAGTATCGCCGACCCGGAGGGTGGGCGTAATCTCAGGCTGAAAGGGGCGCTGTATGAGCAATCTTTTACAAATGGGGACAGACTTCGAGAAGAAACTGAAAGAGCGTGCCGTCTCTACAGAGAACATGCTGAACAGCGAGTTCAGGAAGCTCGAAGCGTCTGTAGACAGGGAACTGAACTTAAACGGGCAGAAAATCAGAGACGCTATCAGCGCACACACAGCAGCGGTGAAAGAACAACTGGAGACGCTGAACAGTGCCGTGAACGCGCAGTTCAGCGCCACAGAGAACGAACTGGCCCGGCGGCAGGAAGAGCTGCTCTGGAAGCTGGTCAAAGGGCGGATACTGTACCCGTCGCTGACGGCGCTTTGCGTCACGGGCGGGATTTTTCTGGCGTCATGGGGGCTGATTCAGTGGCAGGAAAGCCGGATTGCGGCGAACATCCTGGCTATCAGGGACCAGGAAGAGACGCTGGCGAAACTCCGGGAAAAAACATGGGGTGTGACGTATCACGAGGGCAGGAACGGGAAATTTCTGGTGTTGCCGTCCGGGGTGAAGGGGGAAAACAACTGGACGGTGGAGAAGAAGAACGCAGTAAGACTGGTCAGGGAGTAAGTGAGTATGACAGAGCTGGAAATGCACTTACTGAACGCCTTAGAGCAATTGCAGCAGGACTATACGCAGCGGCTGAAAGACTGGGAGAGCGCCTTCACGGATTTGCAGCATATGTTCGAGCTGACACGACAGGAGAACGGGCAACTGAGGGAACAGTGCGACGACTTGAGTCAGCAGGTGCAGAGATTAGCCGGGCAGGTGGACCACTTGAGTCGGTTATTTATCACGAACAGCAGATAAGGGATGAACAGGAAAGGCAGGCACGCCTGGAACGGGAGCGTGCGCGGTCCTGGCATGAAGAGCAGGAACGGGAAGCACGGGTATGGCGTGGCCCGTCAATAGGGATGTGACGGTGAGTTGTTCCGGGAGGTTGCCAGATGGTACCGGAACGCGTTAAAAACGCATCCGGGCGCGATTCTGGCGTGTCGTTTTTGTTGCTGTGTTTTGCCTCTTTGCCAGATCGCGCTCATTCCTCAGCCTCATCCCGCGATGTCTGCGTATGTCATCAACTGAAAAGATGGAAAAAAAACAGTGTCATGAGGTTTACGCAGGCAAAACTAGCGTTATTCACATGGCTGAATAGCTATGCATACGGTTAAAATTTATCAGGTGCGATCGCGGCAGCTTTTCGGGTGGTTTGTTGCCATTTTTACCTGTCAGCAGCCGTGATCGCGCTGAACGCATTTCAGCGGTGCGTACAATTAAGGGATTATGGTAAATCCCTTACTGTCTGCCCTCGTATCCATCGAGATAAACCGCAGAAATGGTGTCTGCCATTAGTTTCATTTTTTTCGGCGAAGGCATATCGCTGTTTGTGTATTTTCTGCCAGCAAAGGCTGTTGTGCTCCGGAGTGAGTGAAAAAATTTTTCTGAGTGGAATTCTTTTACACGTTGCTGTGCCGTTTCTGCTGATACTCCGGCTGCTTTGTCTTTCATCCCCATATCCCGGAACTGCTGAAAGAACGGGAGCATCATACGTATGGTGTCTGCTTTCTGGGTGTAGAAGTTAGGATCAAATCCATCATCTGAAGCATAAACATAATGCCGGGTATGTCGTTCCAGGCTGGTCTTTGGTGTGCATCCTGTAAGAGCTATTGTTGCTGTTATCAGAGGTATCAGAAGCAGCCTGGCAGCGGCAGATCTCATAAACATCTCCTTGCGTTTTTAATCTTGATACTCAGGGAGTTATATCTCCGAAGAGTATCTCTTATCATACGTCGGTTTACTCCCAATGTGATTTGATGGTCAATGAGTCAGGAATAATCCCGTGAAAAAATGTGTGCCAGTCCTGCTTTTTAGTGTTCTTTCTGCTTCGGTTGCCAGTCATGCGGACAGCAATGTTTTTCAACAAAAGGCCGAGAAGACAAAAAACGGCATTGTTGCGGATGTTAATGCCAGACAGAAAATGTTCAGTAACAGACTGAAGATACAACTTCAGATCGATGAGTTGAGAGCAGAGCTGGCTGGCACCAGAGATGCCCAAAAAAGAGAGGATTTGCGTAAAAAACTGGAGTCTCTGGAGCGGCAAAAGAAATCCTTACGCTGATGGGGGCGTATTTTCCCCGGTTTCTTCCATAACCTTTTTACCGTTCAGATATTTACGGGCGAGGCGAATGCGTCTTGCCTGGTATACCGCCGAGTAAGCCTGGGTGGGATTCACACCATTACTGATTTCACTGACCACATGACGCTGATCAGCCAGTGTCAGCGTGTAAACCTGTTTCTGGATGAGGTCACGGGCTTTGTCATGCTCATATCCGGCAGCAACAAGGGTGTCGAGAAGTCGTTTGTCTGTTTTGTTCAGTTTATGGCGGGGTGATTTGCTCACATCGTTCTCCGTTTTTTCATGATCCAACAGTTTTATATCTCATCCTGATTTGCTCCGGTGTTCTGTTTCGACGTTCTCAATGCCTGCCTCCCCATAGTGTGATCCTTATTGCAAAAATGAAAATCCATGCTCTTGACATGGACAATGCTGAGTAGTAGGTTTTGCTGTATATAAAACCAGTGGTTATATATACAGTATATTGTTTTTAATTTATTGTTTTAATTATCAAAGAGGAATTTATGGCTAAAGAACTAAGTGGATATGGACCAACTGCTGGTGAGTCTATGGGGGGAACAGGGGCGAATCTGAATCAGCAAGGTGGAAATAATAATAGTAATAGTGGGGTTCACTGGGGTGGTGGCTCTGGGCATGGTAATAATGGTGGTCAGGGAAATTCAAATTCATCTGGTTCTACATCAACTGTGATGAAAACCGGTGAGTCATATCTGACTCCGTGGGGTGATGTTGTCATTAATAATGATGGCCTTCCGGTGATGAATGGTATTGTTATGACAGAAGAGAATTCAACTCTGGTTGATAATCCATTTGGAGGGGTCTCCAGAGTTCTTAATTCTTTAATTAGTGATATGCCATCACTTTTTGCAGAAAGCTCAGGAAATAACAACAATAACACTGCTTCAGTTAATACTGCACCAACGAATGCTCAGGTCAGTGATATGGATAAGAGTTCGAAGGTGGTGGGTAATGTAATTAATGAAAAACAAAAGCAGAAGAATAAAATTGCTACACAGATTAGTGAAAAACAGAAGAAAATCGAGGAGATGAAAAAAGTATTCAAGCATCATTCTTATCATGGTATCACTGATCTTGAGAGGGATGTTGATGAGTTGCAAAAAAAATCAAATCAGCTTGATGCAGATATTAGCAAACTTAATTCTTATAAAAATACATTGCAAAGTAAAATTGGTGATGTGAATAAACAGAAGGAAGCTGAAGAAAAGGCTCGTGAAAATGCAGAGGTCGCTGAACATGAAACTCTTAATGAAGAGAAACAGGCGGTGGCGGAAGCAGAGAAGCGTTTAGCTGAGGCGAAAGCTGAACTGGCGAAGGCTGAAAGTGATGTACAGAGTAAGCAAGCTACTGTTTCCAGAGTTGCAGGAGAGCTTGAAAACGCTCAGAAGAGTGTTGACGTGAAGGTCACCGGATTTCCGGGATGGCGTGACGTTCAGAAAAAACTACAGCGTCAGCTTGAAGCTAAGCAGGCTGAGTACTCCGCAGTTGAAAATGAACTTAAGAATGCTGTTAGTTTCAGGGATGGTAAGGCCGCTGAGGTTAAAGAGGCAGAGCAGAAATTAAAAGAAGCTCAGGATGCTCTTGAAAAGAGCCAGATAAAAGATGCTGTTGATACTATGGTTGGATTTTATCAATATATAACCGAACAATATGGAGAAAAATACGCAAAAATTGCTCAGGATTTAGCGGAAAAGTCTAAAGGAAAGAAAATTCAAGGTGTTGATGAAGCTCTGGCAGCATTTGAAAAGTATAAGAATGTACTGGATAAGAAATTCAGTAAGGTTGATCGGGATGCTATTTTTAATGCGTTAGAGTCTGTTAATTATGATGAGTTATCTAAGAATTTAACGAAGATATCAAAGTCGCTTAAAATCACCAGTCGAGTATCTTTTCTATATGATGTTGGTTCTGATTTTAAAAATGCAATAGAAACTGGTAACTGGCGACCTTTGTTTGTCACGCTGGAGAAAAGTGCGGTCGATGTAGGTGTGGCAAAAATTGTGGCATTAATGTTTAGTTTTATTGTTGGTGTGCCTCTTGGTTTCTGGGGGATTGCAATTGTCACAGGTATTGTTTCTTCTTACATAGGGGATGATGAGTTGAGCAAACTTAATGAGTTGTTAGGGATTTAATTTCTCTTTAGAGTGTAATATATGAAACTTGGCAATCCTACTGGGATTGCCATTAATAAATAAAACAATGCAGATAACTTGCATAAGTACCAGGGTTCTTTTTTTAACTTTGTATTTTCTTTGATATATCTAGATATGGTTAATTTAGAGTATGGATATAGCAATACATGTATTGATGATATAAATATAAATAACAAAGGAGTGTTATCATTGTCGTTAAATATTAAAATAAGAATCCATGGTATAAGTGATTCAGGTAAATTATGTAGGTAGTATTTTAAATGCATAAGTATTTTTACTTTTGTTGGAAAGAAATATGAAAATAATAATTTTTCTAATTACAATATTATTCTTGTCAGGATGTCAAGCAAACTATATTCGTGATGTACAAGGAGGAACCGTTGCACCATCTTCGTCTTCTGAACTGACGGGGATCGCGGTTCAGTAGAAAAGATCAAAGGATCTTCTTGAGATCCTTTTTTTCTGCGCGTAATCTGCTGCCTGTAAACGAAAAAACCGCCTGGGGAGGCGGTTTAGTCGAAGGTTAAGTCAGTTGGGGACTGCTTAACCGGGTAACTGGCTTTAGTGGAGCACAGATACCAAATGCTGTCCTTCCAGTGTAGCCGCTATAAGGCTTCAACTTCAAGAGTTCTGCGTATCTAAATCCACTATCCAGTTACCAATGGCTGCTGCCAGTGGCGTTAAGTCGTGTCTTACCGGGTTGGACTCAAGACGATAGTTACCGGATAAGGCGCAGCGGTCGGGCTGAACGGGGGGTTCGTGCACACAGCCCAGCTTGGAGCGAACGACCTACACCGAACTGAGATACCAACAGCGTGAGCTATGAGAAAGCGCCACGCTTCCCAAAGGGAGAAAGGCGGACAGGTATCCGGTAAGCGGCAGGGTCGGAACAGGAGAGCGCACGAGGGAGCCACCAGGGGGAAACGCCTGGTATCTTTAAGTCCTGTCGGGTTTCGCCACCTCTGACTTGAGCGTCGGTTTTTGTGATGCTCGTCAGGGGGGCGGAGCCTATGGAAAAACGCCAGCTGCGTGGCCTTTTCCGGGTTCTTGTTTTTTGCTCACATGTTTCTTTTGGTGTTATCCCCTGATTCTGTGGATAACCGCATTACCGTCTTTGAGTGAGCTGATACCGCTCGCCGCAGCCGAACGACCGAGCGGAGCGAGTCAGTGAGCGAGGAAGCGGAAAAGCGCCTGGACGAGCATTTTCTCCTTACGCATCTGTGCGGCATTTCACACCCGGCATGGTGCACTTTTCATACAATCCTCATTGATGCCAAATGATTAAGCCAGTATACACTCCGCTATCGCTACGTGACTGGGTCATGGCTGCGCCCCGACACCCGCTAAAACCCGCTGACGCGCCCTGACGGGCTTGTCTGCTCCCGGCATCCGCTCACAGGCCAGCTGTGACCGTCTCCGGGAGCTGCATGTGTCAGAGGTTTTCACCGTCATCCCCGAAGCGTGCGAGGCAGCTGCGGTAAAGCTCGTCAGCGTGGTCGTGAAGCGCTTCGCAGATGTCAGCCTGGTCGTCGGCGTCCAGTTCATTCAGTTTTTCCAGCAGGGTCAGCGTCTGGCTTCTGATGAAGCGGGCCATGTTAAGGGCGGTTTTTTCCTGTTTAGTCACAGTTCTGTTTCTCCATGTGTGGGGAGTCTGTCGGAGGTTTTTAATGATACCGGTGAAACGCGAAAGGATGCTCACGATACGGGTCACGGATGAGGAACATGCGCGGCTGCTGGCACGTTGTGAGGGAAAACAACTTGCGTCATGGATGCGTAAGGTCTGCCTGGGGGCACCGCCATCGAAAACGTCAGGTCTTCCGACACTGGCACCGCCGCTGTTGCGCCAGTTCGCTTCGGTCGGCAATAACCTGAATCAGATAGCCCGGAAGATAAACAGCGGACAGTGGTCGGGGCATGACCGGGTTCATGTGGTGGCTGCACTGATGGCCATCGGACGTGAACTGAGTGAGCTGAGGGATGAGGTCCGTAAACAGGGAGAACGGGATGATAGTTAAGTTTCATGCCAGGGGAAAAGGCGGTGGCAGTGGTCCGGTTGATTACCTGCTGGGCCGGGAGCGTAACCGGGAAGGGGCGAGAGTTCTGCGGGGTGCTCCCGAAGAGGTGCGGGAACTCATCGATGCCACGCCGTTTGCGAAAAAATACACCTCGGGGGTTCTGTCTTTTGCAGAGCAGACCCTGCCACCGGGAGAGCGTGAAAGGGTGATGGAGAGCTTTGAGCGGGTACTGATGCCCGGTCTTGAAAAAAATCAGTACAGCATCCTGTGGGTGGAGCACCAGGACAAGGGGCGTCTTGAGCTGAATTTTGTCATCCCGAATATGGAGCTGGCGAGCGGAAAACGGCTCCAGCCCTATTACGACCGAGCAGACCGTCCGCGAATCAATGCCTGGCAGACACTGGTGAATCACCATTACGGGCTGCACGACCCGAACGCACCGGAGAACAGGCGGACACTTGTCACCCCGAATAATCTGCCGAAAGCGAAACAGGAGGCCGCAGAAGCGATTACGAGGGGACTGGAGGCTCTTTACCATGCCGGAGCGCTAAAAACGCGTCAGGATGTCACTGAGGCGCTTACAGCGGCAGGTTTTGAGGTTGTGAGGACAACCAGGAGCAGTATCAGTATCGCCGACCCGGAGGGTGGGCGTAATCTCAGGCTGAAAGGGGCGCTGTATGAGCAATCTTTTACAAATGGGGACAGACTTCGAGAAGAAACTGAAAGAGCGTGCCGTCTCTACAGAGAACATGCTGAACAGCGAGTTCAGGAAGCTCGAAGCGTCTGTAGACAGGGAACTGAACTTAAACGGGCAGAAAATCAGAGACGCTATCAGCGCACACACAGCAGCGGTGAAAGAACAACTGGAGACGCTGAACAGTGCCGTGAACGCGCAGTTCAGCGCCACAGAGAACGAACTGGCCCGGCGGCAGGAAGAGCTGCTCTGGAAGCTGGTCAAAGGGCGGATACTGTACCCGTCGCTGACGGCGCTTTGCGTCACGGGCGGGATTTTTCTGGCGTCATGGGGGCTGATTCAGTGGCAGGAAAGCCGGATTGCGGCGAACATCCTGGCTATCAGGGACCAGGAAGAGACGCTGGCGAAACTCCGGGAAAAAACATGGGGTGTGACGTATCACGAGGGCAGGAACGGGAAATTTCTGGTGTTGCCGTCCGGGGTGAAGGGGGAAAACAACTGGACGGTGGAGAAGAAGAACGCAGTAAGACTGGTCAGGGAGTAAGTGAGTATGACAGAGCTGGAAATGCACTTACTGAACGCCTTAGAGCAATTGCAGCAGGACTATACGCAGCGGCTGAAAGACTGGGAGAGCGCCTTCACGGATTTGCAGCATATGTTCGAGCTGACACGACAGGAGAACGGGCAACTGAGGGAACAGTGCGACGACTTGAGTCAGCAGGTGCAGAGATTAGCCGGGCAGGTGGACCACTTGAGTCGGTTATTTATCACGAACAGCAGATAAGGGATGAACAGGAAAGGCAGGCACGCCTGGAACGGGAGCGTGCGCGGTCCTGGCATGAAGAGCAGGAACGGGAAGCACGGGTATGGCGTGGCCCGTCAATAGGGATGTGACGGTGAGTTGTTCCGGGAGGTTGCCAGATGGTACCGGAACGCGTTAAAAACGCATCCGGGCGCGATTCTGGCGTGTCGTTTTTGTTGCTGTGTTTTGCCTCTTTGCCAGATCGCGCTCATTCCTCAGCCTCATCCCGCGATGTCTGCGTATGTCATCAACTGAAAAGATGGAAAAAAAACAGTGTCATGAGGTTTACGCAGGCAAAACTAGCGTTATTCACATGGCTGAATAGCTATGCATACGGTTAAAATTTATCAGGTGCGATCGCGGCAGCTTTTCGGGTGGTTTGTTGCCATTTTTACCTGTCAGCAGCCGTGATCGCGCTGAACGCATTTCAGCGGTGCGTACAAT
>ERZ791796.1001-NODE-1001-length-21052-cov-2.435872_pt1 | contig 21052 bp, 19 predicted proteins | sample MGYA00510311_ERZ791796 | MGnify/ENA primary metagenome ERZ791796 (study PRJEB30046, sample SAMN00792042) | human gut metagenome | study: EMG produced TPA metagenomics assembly of the A metagenome-wide association study of gut microbiota in type 2...
CTGAAGTATTCTTCTTCCCACCGGAAAATAATCAAAGAAGTAGAACTTATCATTATTGATGAAATTTCGATGGTGAGGGCAGATATCATTGATTTTATCGACAAAGTATTACGCATCTATTCGCGCAACCTGCGCGAGCCTTTCGGAGGAAAACAAATTCTGCTTGTAGGAGATGTATATCAACTCGAACCGGTTATCAAGTCGGACGAACGGGAGATACTCAACCGTTTCTACCCTACTCCGTTTTTCTTCTCGGCTAAGGTATTCAACGAAATGGAATTGGTTTCCATCGAACTTAAAAAGGTATACCGCCAAACAGACCCTGTATTTATCAATGTGCTCGACCACATCCGCACCAACACCGCAGGAGCGGCTGATTTACAATTACTAAACACCCGATACAATACCCGCATAAAGGAAGAAGAAAACGATATGTACATCACTCTGGCTACCCGCCGGGATAATGTGGACTATATCAACGAGAAGAAACTGGCCGAATTACCGGGAGAAGCAATCACCTTTACAGGAGAAATAAGCGGAGAATTTCCGGAAAGCAGTTTGCCTACCTCCATGGAACTGGAACTGAAACCGGGCGCACAGATTATTTTCATTAAAAATGATATGGAACGCCGTTGGGTAAACGGTACCATCGGAACGGTTTCCGGTATTGATGAAGAAGGCATCATTTACGTAATCACCGAAGACGGAACGGAGTGCGATGTACGACGCGACTCCTGGCACAACATTCGCTATACTTATAACGAAAAAGAAAAGAAGATAGAGGAAGAAGAACTGGGCGTATTCACTCAATACCCAATTCGTCTGGCATGGGCCATCACTATCCATAAAAGCCAAGGCCTGACATTCAGCCATGTTATTATCGATTTCACCGGAGGTGTTTTTGCCGGTGGACAAGCATACGTGGCTTTGAGCCGGTGCACTTCGTTAAGAGGTATTCAATTAAAGAAGCAAATTACCAGAGCCGACATTTTCGTACGTCCTGAAATCGTGCAATTCGCCGGACGTTTTAATAATGAGCAGCTGATTGAAAAAGCGCTGAAGCAAGCGCAAGCCGATGTGCTATATGTAGAATCGGTAAAGTATTTTAAGGAAGGGGACTTTGAAAGTTTCCTGAATAGCTTTTTCCGTGCCATCCATGCCCGATACGATATAGAGCGTCCGCTTATCAAACGGTTTATACGCAGAAAATTACATATTATCAATGTGCTGAAAGAAGAGAATAGAGCCTTGAAGGAGAAAATGCAGAACCTGCAAAAGAACCTTGAAAAGTATGCCAAAGAATACTACCTGATGGGCAACGAATGTATTACCCAGGCACACGATGCAAAAGCTGCCATAGCTAATTATAACAAAGCTATCGAACTGGCACCCAAATATGTAGATGCATGGGTAAGAAAAGGAGTCACGCTATATTCCGAGAAAGATTACCACGAAGCGGAGAAATGCTTTAACGAAGCGGTAAGACTTAGTCCTATATTATTTAAAGGTGTATACAACCGGGGCAAAAACCGGATAGAATTGAATAATCTGGAAGGTGCGGCATCCGACTTTGGACGGGCTACAAGCATCAAGCCCGACCATATCAAAGCCCACGAACTTTACGGGGATGTACTCTCCCGTTTGGGAAAAACAGACGAAGCCGCTCTGCAATGGGCTATTGCAGAAGAGTTGCGCGATAAGAAAAACGAATCCTAAAATATACAATTATGAAGAAGAGTCTAAAAATTACAGGCATCGTTATAGCAGCAATCTTAGTGCTGTTAATCGTTTTGCCTTATGCCTTCAGAGGAAAAATCAAAGATATAGTATTGGCCGAAGGCAACAAGATGCTAAACGCCGAGTTCTATTTCGACAATTTGGATATCAGTTTACTTCGTGTCTTTCCAAAAGCCTCGGTTTCTTTGGAAAACTTCTGGCTAAAAGGAGTCGGTGAATTTCAGAACGACACCTTAGTTAGAGCAGAAAAAGTAAGCGTATCCGTTAACTTATTCTCCCTTTTCGGAGATTCAGGATACGATATCTCTAAAATCATCGTTAAGAATACGGATGTAAAAGCCATTGTATTGGAAAACGGGCAGGTCAATTGGGACATCATGAAAAGTGATAGTACAGAAGAAGAAACTGAAAATCCGGAAGAAGCATCCGCTTTCCGAATCAAACTAAAGAAGCTTGCTTTAGAAGGAATCAATATCATTTATGATGACCGACAGGGAAAAATGTATGCCGGACTCCAAAACTTAAATCTTGTATGTTCCGGCGATATGAGTGCCGAACACACTATTTTGAAAGTAGAGACGGAAATAGAGAAACTCCTGTTTAAAATGAATGGAATACCATTCCTGTCTAATGCGAAAATCTATGCCAAGATGGATGTAGACGCCGACATGAAAAACCAAAAATATATATTGAAGGACAATAAATTCCGGTTGAATGCCATTGAGGCCAATCTCGACGGATGGGTAGCGCTTTCGGAACAAGCTACCGACATGGATTTGAAACTGAATACTTCGGCCATTCAGTTCAAAGAAATTTTATCGCTCATTCCGGCTATCTATGCTAAAGACTTCGAGACATTGAAAACGAGCGGTAATGTCAGTATGGAAGCCTTTGCCAAAGGAAAAATGGAAGGTAACAACCTGCCGCAATTAAGTGTAAAGCTAAATGTTAAAGACGGAATGTTCCGTTATCCCTCACTCCCGGCTGGTGTAGACAATATTCAAGTCAACATGGAAATAACAAACCCGGGTGGCGATGCCGACCTGACACAAATAAAGGTACAACCCTTCAGCTTCTCTCTTGCAGGGAATCCGTTTAGCCTGACCGCCGAAGTGCAAACTCCCGTCAGCGACCCGGATTTCAAGTTTGCGGCGAAAGGGACTTTAAACTTAGGAAAAATAAAAGAAGTTTATCCGTTGGAAGATATGGAACTGAATGGTATCATCAATGCGGATATGAGTGTAGCCGGAAAGCTTTCTTATATAGAGAAAGAAATCTACGACAAGATTTCCGCATCAGGAAACATTCACCTAAAAAGCATGACCCTGAAAACAAAGGACATGCCGGACGTCACCATCCAACAATCCACCTTCAGCTTTGCACCCCAGTATCTTAATCTGAGCGAAACGACCGTCAATATCGGCAAAAACGATATCACAGCCGATTGCAAACTGGAAAACTATATGGCTTACGCCTTAAAAGGAAAAACCATTAAAGGAAGCCTAAATATACATTCCAACTATTTCAACCTGAACGACTTCATGACAGCTGAAGGCGACAGTGTAATGGTTGCAGCCGATAGTACTGCCACATCCGAGAACACAGAGGCTACCGGTATTATCCGTGTCCCTAAAAATATAGACTTCACGATGAATGCCGACATGAAACAAGTATTATTCGATAAAATGACCTTGAATAATCTAAACGGCAAATTACTCATAAAAGACGGTGTGGTAGATATGAAAAATCTATCGATGAATGCAATGGGCGGAAAAGTCGTCATGAACGGTGCATACTCTACAGCCAAAGGAAACGAGAATCCGGACTTAAACGCTTCGTTCAGCATGACCGGATTATCTTTTGCACAAACATTTGATGAATTGGACATGATACAGCAATTCGCCCCAATCTTTGAAGGACTGAAAGGGAATTTCTCCGGCAACATGAAGATTGTAACCTCCTTAGATAACACGATGTCTCCAATTTTGAATTCGCTGCAAGGAAACGGTAGCCTTCAGACTAAAGATTTAAGTTTAAGCGGTGTAAACGCTATCGACAAAATTGCAGATGCCATAAGTCAACCCGACTTAAAAAACATAACGGTAAAAGACATCGATATCGATTTCCAAATAGAAAACGGACGACTCAGTACTAATCCGTTCGATATTAAATTAGGAACCGCCACATTGAACTTATCCGGTAGTACAGGATTAGACCAAACAATAGACTATACCGGAAAAATAAAACTACCGGCATCGTCAGGTATATCCCAACTTACTACATTGGATTTAAAAATCGGAGGTAGCTTTACCTCTCCTGACATTTCGGTCGATACAAAGAGTATGGTAAACCAGGCCGTACAATCTGTAGCAGACAAGGCTTTGGATAAAGTGGGAGAAAAACTCGGATTAGATTCTGCAACTACAGCTAATAAGGACTCCTTAACCAAAAAGGTAAAAGAGAAAGCCACAGAAAAAGCACTGGACTTTTTAAAGAAAAAGCTAAAATGATACTGAAACTTTATTCAAAAGATAATAATCCGAAGGACCTCAATGAGGTTCTTCGGATTCTCAACGAAGGTGGATTAATTATATATCCCACAGATACAATGTATGCAATCGGTTGCCATGCATTAAAAGAAAGAGCGATTGAACGTATCTGTAAAATAAAGGATATCGACCCGCGCAAAAACAATTTGGCCATCATTTGCTATGATTTAAGCAATATCAGTGAATATACCAAGATTGATAACAGTACCTTCAAATTAATGAAACGCAACTTGCCAGGAGCCTTTACGTTCATTGTACAGGAAGCCGGTTGCCCAAAATTTTCAAGAACCGGAAAGAAGTGGGTATCCGCATACCCGACAATCCTATCATACGTGAAATATGCCGGTTGCTGGATGCCCCCATCTTAACGACAACCCTTCCTCATAACGAAATAGAAGATATCGAATACATCACCACTCCGGAACTAATAGAAGAGAAATTCGGAAATGAAGTAGACTTGGTTATTGATGGAGGCGTTGGAGGCATAGAACCAAGTACGATTGTTAGCTGCATCGATGGAGAATATGAAATAGTAAGACAAGGCAAAGGTTGGCTGAATGAATAACATTCTAAAATAAAGCATCTCTATTTTATAACATCTAAACAGGGAAATCTATAATATCTGTTAACGGATATCATAGACCTATTTTCTTCAAAGTTTCATTTCCATCCGGCCACACAGCCATGGCTTTTACCGGAGCCCATATTCTATTCAAAGAATATCGGGACGTATCACCTTGGATTGGCATAGCCGGGTATGGGGTAGCCACCGCAACAGGAGCTTTACGTGTATTGAATAAAAAGCATTGGGTTAGCGACGTCGTGAGCAGTGCCGGTGTGGGTATACTCAGCGCAGAAATGGGATACCGGATATTACCCGTCATGCACAAAGCTTTAGAAATTAAAAATAAGAGCACAAACTTTGCAATTATACCGGCATGCTCTACCAATCAGCTAGGTGTTGGTGTATTCTATACATTTTAATTCTTAATTTTTCTATTACATACTATCAGGATAACAGTTTTTTTCAGTAAGTTTGTGGCAATTATTCACAAATTATGATTGCTATGAAGAAAATACTCTTACTCCTATTAATGATTCCGGTCTGGGGATTTGCACAAACAGCCTCTAAATATTTAGCTGGTGCCGTACCTGTTGTTGACGGAAAGGTAACTTTTACTCAAACTATAAATGTTCCGGGAACATCCAAAGAAGCCATATATAATATGGTAAACAATTGGGCAAAAGAACAATTTGAAACAACTGAAGATTTCCCCAACAACAAGCTCATCACGGAAAATGCTCAAGAAGGTGAGATTGGTGCCATTGGCGAAGAATACATTGTATTCACCTCCAGTGCTCTGTCATTAGACCGTACCCGCATTTATTATCAATTTTTGGTTCAGTGCGAAACAGGGAAATGCAACCTGACTATGACTAGAATTCGCTATTGGTACAACGAATCCCGCGACGGGGGCGAAAGATATAATGCCGAAGACATTATCACAGATGAAAACGGATTGAACAAGAGCAAAACCAAATTAGCCCGTGTGATTGGCAAATTCCGTTCTAAGACAATTGACTACAAAGACAATTTATTTAAAAGTGTGGCAAACTCCATCATCGAACAGTTACAAAAACCAGCTACTGCAGCAGTATCTAAAGAAGAAACAAAAAAAGAAGAAGATAAAACAAGTCCTTCCGTTATCACTATTGATTTGCCAAGTTCAACTTCTGCAGTCCAAGTTTCCGAACCTGTTAAAAACACTAAAGCTACAGAAAGTGTAAGTGCTGCAGTAACTTTAGGAGGTACAGTAGCTGCTGTCGCAGCTGTTCCGACCATAACGGTAAAAGCCTCTGATGTGACTGTTTCTTCTACCGGAAGCAGCCAAGCTCTATCTGCTACAGCTGCTACAATGGGCTCGTCTATGGAAGGATATAAAAAAATAGCTCCGGAAAATATTCCGGGCAATATCTATAAAATGCTTTCACAAGACTGGATGCTCATTACTGCCGGTAACGATGAAAAATTCAATATGATGACCGCAAGCTGGGGTGGACTCGGCAATTTATACCAGAAACCGGTTGCTTTCTGTTTTATCAATCCCAGCAGATATACCTATCAGCTTATGGAAAAGAATGACACCTATACACTTACTTTTTATAACGAAAGCAGTCGTGAAGCACTTAAAGTATGCGGAAGCCAATCCGGCAAAAATACAGATAAAGTAAAAGCAAGCGGCTTGACTCCATTGACGACTCCCTCCGGCAACAAAGCATTCAAAGAAGCGTGGCTTATTATAGAATGCAAAAAAATGGTAGCCCAATCACTTAATCCTGAAGCGCTGAAAGAAGAAGCATTAAAACGGGAATGGGAAGGAAAAGCAATGCATAAAATGTACATTGGGGAGATAGTAAATGTATGGATGAAATAAACTAGCAAAAGGACAAGAGATAGTTTCAAATGAAACTATTAGTAAAATAAGGGATAAGGCTCTAGACATCAATTAAATAGGATGATTTTAGAGCCTTAATTTTATTCTAAATTAGTATAAAAAACCTTTATTCTTTATGTAGAAAAGTACGATTCATGAATTAAAAACTATCTTCGTATCAAAAATTACTTCAAAGTATACACATGGAGAATCTGGAAACTATTAAAAAAGAACTGAATGAAGGCAACGTTACCGTTGCTATTCGTAAACTTGATATTCTGATAGAAAATTCTCCCCCTCCCTCTGACGAATTATATTATCTACGCGGCAACGCATACCGTAAATTAGGAAACTGGCAAATGGCACTTAACAACTACCTTGAAGCCATCGAACACAATCCTAACAGTCCGGCACTACAAGCCAAAGATATGATGATGGATATTTTAAATTTCTATAATAAAGATATGTTCAACCAATAACGAATTTATTTATGGCAACAATTAAAGGCGCAATCGTAGTGGATACGGAACGATGCAAAGGCTGTAACCTCTGTGTCGTAGCATGCCCACTCAATATCTTGGCTCTAACAAAAAAAGAAGTAAATAAAAAAGGATATCCTTATGCCTCGCAAATAGTAGAGGATAAGTGCAACGGATGTTCTTCCTGTGCAATTGTATGTCCTGACGGATGCATCACTGTTTATAAAACCAAACTTTAACTATTAATTATATGGCAGAAGAAGTTGTTTTAATGAAGGGAAACGAAGCTATCGCCCATGCCGCCATCCGTTGTGGTGCGGACGGATATTTCGGTTACCCTATTACTCCGCAATCAGAAGTATTGGAAACCCTAGCCGAAGAAAAACCGTGGGAAACTACGGGTATGGTAGTACTTCAGGCAGAAAGCGAAGTTGCAGCCATTAATATGGTATATGGCGCAGCGGCTACAGGAAAAAAGGTCTTCACCTCCTCCTCAAGTCCCGGCGTTAGTTTGAAACAAGAAGGTATATCATACATCGCAGGAGCAGAACTCCCCTGTTTGATAGTAAACGTAATGCGTGGAGGCCCGGGTTTGGGAACCATTCAACCGAGCCAAGCGGATTATTTCCAGAGTACAAAAGGAGGAGGTCACGGCGACTATCGTTTAATTGTTCTGGCTCCATCCTCAGTACAAGAAATGGCCGATTTTGTAGGCCTAGCTTTTGATTTAGCTTTTAAATACCGTAATCCGGCTATGATATTGGCAGACGGAGTAATCGGACAAATGATGGAAAAAGTGGTACTTCCACCGTTCCGTCCCCGCCGTACGGAAGAAGAAATCATTGCTCAATGCCCTTGGGCTGCTACCGGTAGAAAGAAAGAACGCAAACCCAATATTATTACTTCTCTAGAGCTCGACCCTGTCATTATGGAACAACGCAATATCCATTTACAAGCCAAATACGAAGAAATAGAGAAGAATGAAGTGCGTTGTGAAGAAATACAATGCGAAGATGCCGAATACTTGATTGTTGCTTTCGGCTCGTGTGCCCGTATCGGTATGAAAGCGATAGAAATAGCTCGAGAGCAGGGTATTAAAGTAGGCCTGTTACGTCCTATCACTCTTTGGCCGTTCCCATACGATGAAATAGAGCGTTTGTCTCGTCACATGAAAGGTATTCTTGTGCTGGAATTAAACGCCGGACAAATGATTGAAGATGTACGCCTGTCAGTACAAAGCAATGTAAAAATAGCCCATTTCGGCCGCATGGGAGGTATCGTTCCCGACCCGGATGAAGTAGTGGACGCTATCAAAGAAAAACTGATGTAATAAGCTTATGGACAGAGATAAACTTAGAACTGTACTAAATACGCTATTCATGATTGGAGCGCTGATTTCTATCATCCTCTATTTTGCATTGGAAGACAGACATCCCTTCTTTTATGTTTGCGCAGCTTCTCTCTTTTTAAAAATGATGGAGATTATTTTGCGAATTATGCGTTAGTTAACACCTAGAACATTTGATTTATGACTAAAGAAGATATAATAAAACCTGAAAATCTGGTTTATAAAAAACCGACGTTACTGAATGACAACCCGATGCACTACTGCCCGGGATGTAGCCACGGAGTGGTACATAAGTTGGTAGCGGAAGTGATTGAAGAGATGGGAATGGAAGAAAAAGCAATCGGTATTTCACCTGTAGGATGTGCTGTATTTATGTACAATTACCTGGATATCGATTGGGAAGAAGCTGCACACGGACGTGCGCCAGCCGTAGCTTCTGCTATTAAACGTTTGTGGCCCGACCGTCTGGTATTTACTTATCAAGGCGACGGAGACTTGGCTTGTATAGGAACAGCCGAAACTATCCATGCACTGAATCGTGGAGAAAATATTGCTATCATTTTTATTAATAATGCAATTTATGGTATGACAGGCGGCCAAATGGCTCCTACTACATTGGTTGGCATGAAAACTGCGACTTGCCCTTACGGACGAGATGTTGAGTTGCACGGCTATCCTTTGAAAATGACTGAAATTGCAGCCACACTTGAAGGTACTGCCTATGTAACCCGCCAAACAGTCCATACCGTAGCTGCTATACGTAAAGCCAAGAAAGCTATACGCAAGGCCTTCGAAAATTCAATGAATGGTAAAGGCTCCAGTTTGGTAGAAATTGTTTCTACCTGTAACTCCGGTTGGAAAATGTCGCCGGCCGCAGCTAACAAATGGATGGAAGAGAATATGTTCCCCTATTATCCATTAGGAGATTTAAAAGATAAGGAGTAAAGCTATGAAAGAAGAAATTATTATATCCGGATTCGGAGGACAAGGAGTGTTGTCAATGGGTAAAATCCTTGCTTACTCCGGCTTAATGGAAGACAAAGAGGTTACGTGGATGCCAGCTTACGGCCCAGAGCAACGAGGTGGCACGGCTAATGTAACGGTTATTGTTAGTGACGAACGTATTTCTTCACCGATTCTCAGCCGCTACGATACAGCCATTATTTTAAATCAACCGTCATTGGAGAAGTTTGAGAGTAAAATAAAGCCGGGCGGAACCCTTATTTATGATGGATATGGAATTATTGAACCACCAACCCGTAAAGACATCAACATCTATCGAATCGACGCAATGGATGCCGCTGCGGAAATGAATAATACCAAAGCTTTCAACATGATTGTTTTGGGAGGTTTATTAAAGCTACACCCCATTGTTTCAATTGAAAGTGTGTTGAAGGGATTGAGAAAAACACTTCCCGAACGCCATCATCACTTAATACCGATGAATGAAGCCGCTATTCGTAAAGGTATGGAGATTATCCGCCCTGTCGAATAAACAAAAATAGATACTTACTTATTTTCTTTCCCGGGATGATTAGCAGCAAACATCATCTCGGGAAAGTTTATTTAGAGAATACTCTCTATCTCATCTTCACAGAAAAATCATCCTATCGCTGTCCGATAAACACTTTTATAGGGCCTTCGTTTTCATAAGACACACCCTAAAAGTAATTATTGCTGTCCGATAAAAATATAGAAACCTTTGTATCTATCTCATATAGAAGTATTTCAATCACCGCTTCCGGATAGGGGGCTTGTCTTTTTCCAATGCTTAGGATTACAATTTGGGGGCAAAAGGAAGGGTATTGTAAAGAAACACTTTAAAAAGCCTATAGACAGGAAGGTTAAAAGCTTTCCATCCTTTTTTACCGGATAGCAATATAATCATAAAAAATATTTCCAAGCTACAAGTTTCCCTAACGAAAGGAGTAGGCATTTCATTTTTTGTTGTATTTTTGCGCCTAATTATGAAACGTTTACTACTTATATTCATTGCTATTTTAGCCATTGCACAAGGATTACTTGCGCAAACAAACCGCTTGTATAATCAAACAAACGACGGACCACGTACTATTAACCAAAATCCGAATGAAGACCCCAATGATACCACTACTGTAGACTCTAAAACAATCCCTATAGGAATACGGATGTGGACAGTAGACTGGTTGGGAAACATACGCCCTACAGAAGTAGATACATTGCGTCACCAATTTCAGAACGTACAGTTAACTGACGGAATGAATGGTCATTATAACTATTTGGGGAACATGGGTTCACCACGTCTCTCACGTATCTTTTTCGATAGAAAGGAATCTTCCCAGTTTCTATTTACAGACCCTTACGATTTCTTTCTCGTCCCTACAGACAACTTCCATTTCATCAACACCAAATCTCCTTTTACCAACTTGTCTTATTATTCCGCAGGTAACCAAACAGATGGTGAAGACCGTTTCCGCTCTTATTTCGGAGTCAACGCAAACCGCCGTTTGAGTTTCGGCTTTACGTTCGATTACTTGTACGGACGAGGTATGTACAACAATCAATCTACCTCCCTATTTAATGGAACTCTATTTTCGTCTTATTTGGGAGACCATTATAACATGAACTTTATCTTCAGCCAGAACCATATGAAGATGGCCGAAAACGGAGGTATCGAAGATGATATCTATATTACCAGTCCGGAAGATTTACCCAACACTTACAATCCATCCGATATTCCTACCGTTTTAGATAAAACATGGAATCGTAATGATAACTACTACCTTTTCTTTACACATCGCTACAACTTGGGATTTCATAAAGAACCGCTTGACACAGCCCAACATTATATGGACTTTGTACATGTTACAAGCTTTATACACACCTTAAAAGTACAAAACTACAAGCGTAAATATATTGCTTACCGTACACCGAATGATTATTACCTGCACAATTATCTCCCGGGAGACTCAACCTTGGATATAACCAAGAATTCATCTATTAAAAATACATTTGCCATTGCCTTGCACGAAGGGTTTAATAAATGGGCTAAAGCCGGACTAACAGGCTTTGTATCGTACGAGATACGTAACTTTGAACTGCCGGACACACTGGACACATCGGATAACCCGTTCACTAAAAAGTATACGGAGAATATTCTTTCTATAGGAGGTGAACTTTCCAAGAAATTAGGCAATACCTTACATTATACCGTAAGAGGTGAAACGGCCTTAACCGGAGAAGATGCAGGACAATTTGATGTGGACGGCAAGTTGGATTTAAACTTCAGACTGTTCAAAGATACAGTTCAACTGGCTGCTCATGCTTTTACCAAACGTATAACTCCATCGTTCTATTTCCGCCACTATCATTCACAGCATCTTTGGTGGAACAACGATGATTTAGCTAAAGAACTCCGCTCGCGCATTGAAGGAGAACTGACATCAAAAAGATGGAAAACCAATCTTCGTATTGGTGTGGAGAACATAAAGAATTACACTTATTTCGCCAATGCCAGCGAAGCATATACTCCCGTTGACAACGAAGGAAATCCGCAAAAAACAATCTATAAGAACAATGTAGCCGTACGGCAGTGCAGCGATAATATACAAATACTCAGCGCTGTTCTAAAACAAGATTTCCAATTCGGCATTCTCCATCTGGATAATGAAATAGCCTATCAGAAAAGTAGCAATGAGGAGGTGTTGCCTCTACCTAAACTCTCTCTTTATCACAACCTCTATCTGGATTTCAAATTAGCCAAAAAAGTACTGAGTGTGGAGTTGGGAGCAGACGTCCGTTACTTTACCAAATACTATGCGCCGGACTATTCTCCGGCTATGGGACAATTCTATACGCAAAATCCAGACAACCGTGTTGAAATAGGTAATTACCCCATAGTTAATGTGTATGCAAACCTGCACTTGAAACATACCCGTATATACGTCATGCTGTCGCACGTAAATGAAGGAACAGGTAAATCCAACTATTTCCTTGCTCCTCACTACCCTATCAATCCGATGGTATTTAAATGGGGACTTTCATGGAACTTCTTTAACTAAAAGCCATGAAACGGAAGTATTTGAAATATGTAATAATGGGAGCGATATCCGCTATTGTTGCGACCAGTTTACTGCGTCCGCACGAAGACATAAAGAAAACACCCAGAGATTATAATGAAATTATTGCTTCCGGGGAGTTGAATGTAACAACAGAGTACAATTCAGTGAGTTATTACGTAGAAGGAGACAGCCTTTCAGGTCTCCATTACGAACTTATACAGGCCTTTGCCAAAGATAAGGGATTAAAGCTTCACATCACTCCCGAAATGAATTTGGAAAAACAAATCGATGGCATAAGCAACGGAACTTATGATATCATTGCCCACAGCATTCTGGTAACCAGCGAATCGAAAGATTCCCTACTTGCGTTCACCACCCCGATTCTTCTCAACAAACAAGTACTGGTACAGCGGAAAGAAGAAAAGTCCGACAGCCTCTTTGTACACAATCAGCTGGAACTGGCAGGGAAAACCGTTTACATACCCCATGGTTCGCCGGTAAGTTATCGTATCCACAATTTAAGTAAAGAGATTGGCGACACCATTATAGTGAAAGAAATGGAGAAATACGGGACGGAGCAACTCATAGCAATGGTAGCTCACGGAGACATCGATTATGCCGTATGTGAAGCAGGAATAGCCCAAGCATTGTTATCGGACTTTCCACAATTAGACATCAACACGCAAATCAGTTTCAATCAGTTTTACGCATGGGGAGTGAGCAAACAGTCACCCGTATTGCTGGACAGCCTCAACCACTGGCTACACCAATTCATGAAAAGCAAAGCCTACACGACTTTGTTACAAAGATATCAAAGAGACTGAGCTCTCAGTTCTTCTTCCTTTTCCTTCCTCATGGTAACAAGTGAGGCATATTGAAATGCCATGGGCACCACGATGAGCAACGAAGCGTAATAAGCAATAACCGAGGCTAGAAAAGCAAAAGTGACACGCATCGATACATAATAGAAAGGCAGCGTCACCGTATTACCATCCTCGGCAGCCAAAGCTATCAAATAATCAACCAATACAGTAATATAATAAGGTAGCGCACCCAACATCTCGCCAATAATCGTCAGAATAAGTGTAAGCAGCGCTATGCCAAACATAGAGCCCCAATGCGGAACGCCTAACTTATACGATTGGGTAAAAGAGCCCATCAACGATTGCGAGCCCAACAAATAGAAGTTAGGCATCAGAAAAAGAGGTATCGCTATAAATACAAAAACAAGAAATAAAAGCAATGACAACGCTATGCCCCATAGAGGGAACGGAACAGGGACAGGAGATGAAAACACAGATGCCATACTGACCAAAAACGGAATAAACACAATCAATAAGCAGACCGCAACGAAGACACCCATAAACAAATCACACAAAAACACCCGCCCCATTTTCTTCTTCATCAAAGGCCACCAAGCTTTCAGCTTCATAGACGGTACATAACCCAATTCTCCATACTTTTCCAACATAGCGTAAACAAATGAATGGAAATAAAGAGAGGCTACCAATGAAAAGCACACCATTAGAGAAAGCCAGACAATTGCCATCGGTCCCTCCATCTGCTGTATGGAAAAAAACGTCATCGTTAGAGCCGATAAGACTCCAATAGGTATTAACCCCAATATGGATACCTTGAATATCTGTTTGAAATTCTTCTCCAGAAACTTAAAGCTCTCCGACAAACGACCGGAAAAACCACGTGATTTATACAATGAGGAAGTTTGAAGTTGCTCGTCCATAACCTAAATATTTAAAAAATCTGCATCTATTACATGGCAAAAGTAGCGAAAATGAATATATTTGCAATTAATAGCATGCGGATTTTTTTATTCATTATAGAAAAGAAAGTTAAGAGATGATTAAATGGGGATTCATTGGCTGCGGTGACGTGACAGAACGTAAAAGCGGCCCGGCATTCAATATGGTAGAAGGCTCTATGGTGCAAGCTGTAATGAGCCGCGATATTAAAAAGGCTAAATCGTATGCCCAACGGCATAACATAGCCAAATGGTATGACGATGCACAAGAGTTGGTAGACGACCCGGACGTTAATGCTATTTACATTGCCACACCTCCTTCTTCACACGCTACCTTCGCCATCATGGCCATGAAAGCCGGTAAACCGGTTTACATTGAGAAACCAATGGCTGCCAACTACGAAGATTGTACGCGCATTAACCGTATTGCCCAAGAAACAGGAGTACCCTGCTTTGTTGCCTACTATCGGCGTTACCTGCCTTATTTCTTAAAAGTAAAAGAACTGATACATAGCGGACAAATCGGGGAGGTAATCAATATACAGATACGCTTTGCCCAGCCTCCGAGCGAGATGGACTATAACAAAACCAATCTTCCATGGCGCTTGCTTCCGGGCATAGCGGGAGGAGGTTATTTTTATGATTTGGCCCCTCACCAACTTGACATTTTACAGGATATGTTCGGGTGTATTCTCGAAGCCGAAGGATATTGCAGCAACCGGGGAGGACTTTATGAGGTAGAAGACACTGTCAGCGCCTGCTTCAAATTCGAGTCGGGACTGCCCGGCTCCGGTTCTTGGTGTTTCGTAGCGCACGAATCAGCCAAAGAAGACCGGATTGAGATTATCGGCGATAAGGGAATGATTTGTTTCTCGGTATTTACTTTCGACCCCATAGCTCTGCATACCGAACGCGGACGGGAAGAAATTGCCGTAGAAAATCCTCCGTACGTTCAGTTACCTCTCATTAAAGCTGTGGTGGAACATCTACAGGGTAAAGGTATCTGCTCTTGTAGCGGACTTAGCGCTACCCCTACCAACTGGGTAGTAGATAAAATTCTAGGAAAGATATAAGAATCCATATACATGAGGAAGATACTGTTTCTTATTGCCACTCTCCTATTTTCCTGTACCTATTCCATAGCACAGGAAGCTCAGGGTATTCAGGATACAGTATCTTCCAAAAAACGTGTCCGCCCATTACGTAGATTCGAAAGATTCGTCAAGGAATTTATCGATTTCAATAATTACGATACCACTTATATCTCTCCTAACCGATACAACTTTGCGGTGATGCTTACTAACAACACCATCTTAGAGCATTATCGAATCGGCACCTCCGAACCGAAAGAACAGAGAATGAGTTTTGCTCCCAATCCCAGTTACAAGATAGGAGCCTATTTCGGTTGGCGTTGGATTTTTGTAGGATGGTCGGTAGATGCGGCCGAAGTTTTTGGCGGGCATAATAAGCACAACAGTAAAAAGACTGAGTTTACCTTAAGTTTATACAGTTCTAAGCTTGGAGTAGACTTTTATTACTGGAAAATAGGAAACGATTTCAAGCTAAAGAATCTGGAAGGATTCATGGTACCCAACTCCTCCTCGTCTCCAACCGACAACACTCCGAACCTGAAAACCTCTATCGACTTTGATGGAATGAAGGCCTATATTAAAGGCTTCAATATGTATTACATCTTCAACAATAAGCATTTCTCTTACCCGGCCGCATTCAGTCAATCGACCAATCAGCGGAAGAGTGTCGGCACGTTCTTGTCGGGAATCTCTTATTCGTCGCATCAGATGTCATTCGATTACATGAAACTCCCGTCCTGGATATTAGACCAGATAGAAGCGCCTCTCCGAGTAGACAAACTGGAATATAGGGATTTCAGCATCCATTTCGGATATGCCTACAACTGGGTATTTGCACGCAACTGTCTGGCATGTGTTTCGGTAGCTCCGGCCGTAGCTTACAAACGCTCACGTATCTTCTCGCAGTATGAAGAGAACAACGACCGCCATCACAACATCAATTTCGACCTGATTACGCGGGCGGGGGTTGTTTATAACAACTCCAAATATTTTATAGGGGCTTCGTGGGTAGGCCATACCTACGATTATAAACAGGAATACTTTTCCATGAACAATACACTCGGCACACTGCAACTCTATATTGGTTTCAACTTTGGGAAGAAAAAAGAGTATCGCTCGAAGAAATAAGACCAAGCAATATCCTGTCTTGTAGTATAAACGACAAGAAGTAGACCTTTTCAGTTCTTCTTCCATTTAATTGAAACGTGTATGGTCCGGCAGAATGAAGGAAGCTACCACTTGGAGCTATAGCCAAACTTACTTTGCAAGTAAATGGAAGAAAAACTACTGAACACTACACCGGCTTCTCGCCACATAGTTAGTTATCCTTTCCCACATTAAGAGTTATTTTCATAACTAACGTAGTTACGCCATGCCACATAGTTAGTTATCGGGAGGCGCTTTTTGCCTACAAACAACGGGGGGGGGTACTCTTTCTAAGAATTCTATCCGGTATACCGTAAACGCTTCTAATCAGCTAACAAGAAAATATCCGGATTCCTTTTAACAGAACCCGGATATACTTCCCGTTTACCGATAAATGTTTATTAAAAACATTTCCGATTTATCTACTAGTTATTTGCTCTTTTTTTAGAATCTTACCCCTAAGGTAAGCAACACACGACTCTTGTCGTCTTTCATCTTTGTTGCCGGCAAAGAAGCATCGTCGTATGAGTAGAAGTCTGACTTCTGAGTATTATAAACGTATGCCATATCCGCATAGAAATTATTCAGCTTATAGCCTAATCCAACGGTAAAAGTATTGGTAGCCATGCCGTTTGCATATTGCGTATCGGTACGTGTAGTATAGGGTGAAAGCTCTTTGTAAGCGTTTTTGTTATACATGGCACTGCTATAGTTGTAACCGGCACGGATACTGAATTCGGGCACCAACTTGGCTTCCACTCCTAAACGAAGTGTGTGCACTCCTTTTAAATCTTCCTTAATAAAGCTGTTTTGGGTTACCATATAACTGTCTTCATATCCATCGCCATTCTTCAACTTGGCCGAGGAGTAATCGGCATACTCATACTCTGCTCCCAAAGCTACAGATGTGCCAATGGTATATCCGGCGCTTACATTGAATTTCCACGGGGTTGTTAACTCATAGTCGTTTACTACATTGCCTCCCCAACCATCGTATGAATCGGTTTCAGCATTGTATCGTTCTATTTGGTTACTTTCATTCAGCATATCAAACTCCGAACGTAAACGAGCCGAGTAACTTTCGGTCAGCGAATACCAAGTAGGCGTATGTACGGCAAAACCCAAGCGCAAGGGCGAATATTCAAACGGGCGTACAATGAATCCTAGTTTTAAATCCACACCGGAACCGTCTGTTTTATACCAATGTTCGAAAGAATAGCTTGCGCCCAAATCGCCCGCATCACTTTCTCTATAAAGGTCCTCACCGTAAACCGAATAACGGGAATAGTCCACATCATACGCTCCTACGGTTAAACCAAAGTAAAAGCGGTCTTCCACATTGAAAGAGACATTAAAATCATACACGTTTACACCGCCTTTCGTTTCGCTGCGGTAACTGGCATAATCACCATTCCAACCATAGAACCAATCTTCTTTCGTTCCATCTTCGTGAGTAACCTTTGCCGCATCCACCAATCCGGTACGTCCACCCATTACGCTCAACCAGCCAAAGTTATTATTATCATAAGCCTTATATTCTTCATTCATCGGAAGGCTAATCATATCCATGAAGCTATTGTATGAAGCTCCACTCTGTGCTGTCTGATAAGCCATGTATTTTGTTTGGGAAGCTCCTTCCATATTGCCCTGCATGGCAAAACGCTTATTGAAATTGTTCTGCTTGCGGTAGTTGAAACCAAAGTTTACAAAACGCAGGGAGGTGTTATTTCCCACCTTATTGCTGTATACGAATCCAATCTGGTCGAAAGACAAACGCGAGCGGCTGTCCTTAGTCGTCATTCCATTAAAGGTACCTTTCGACTGGATATCATTGTAACTCATACTTACCGCAATATCATTGCTACGATAAATTCCAATGCCGGCCGGGTTCGTTCCCATGGTGGTTATATCGCCTCCAAGAGCTCCCATCGCACCGCCCATTCCTACAAAACGGGCCGTACCATTCAACTCGGTTTTCATTATCGGAGTAATATCATATACAGTTTGGGCATGCAATCCGGCACCTAGGGCCAATGCTCCCATTGCTAAAATCAACTTATTTTTTCTCATAATTATATCTCTTTAGGTTTTTGTCCATCCATTATCTTCTACTACGTCCACCACCGGAACGGGAACCGCCACTGCTCGTGCCGCTACTCCGGCTACTGCTGCCCGAACTAAATCCGGAAGAACGTACGGAGCTACCCGAATCGTAAGAACGGGAGCTATTGTTCTGGTAAGAAGAATTGCTTTCACGAGTAGTCCGGTTACTATTATAATTAGAGTTAGAATTAGAACTACGTGTGCTGCTCGGACGCGAATAAGTGTTACTGTTAGAGCGAACACTGTTCGGACGTACGTAAGAAGAAGTAGAGCGAACGGTCGATGTGCCACTGCTGCTTCCGCTATTGAAACGGTCTCCCCGTGTTCCACTTGTTGACGGACGCACTGAAGATGAGCTCTGATTGCTTGTGCTGCGATATCCCTGCACGCCGTTAAAGCGTCCGGAAGAATGCGAATCGCTCGACCCATTGACACGTGTTCCCGAATAACGGTTACCATTGCTACCGCTGTTTCCTTTTACAGGCGTACCACTGAAGCGAGTGCCGGAATTGAAACGATTGTTCCGGTCGTGCCCCCTTTGTGCTGTAGCCGGACGGTCGTTAGGACGATAACTCGGACGTCCGAAATGGCCTCCGCCGCCCCAGCCCCATGACGGACCGTGTGCATACCAATGATTGTGGTAGAACGGGTCGTACCAACCGCCCCATCCCCAAGATGGGCCGTAACCCCAATTCCATCCCCAGCCCCAACTGTAGTAGGGAGAGTAACGCCAAGAGTTCCATCCCCAGCCCCATGAGCCAAAGGAATTAAAACGCCAGTCCCACCACAAACGGTTACTGAAAGTCGGGAAAATATAAGCATACATGCCATCGTCATACACATTCCAGTCCCAAGGAACATAAAATTGCGCATAGACAATGTCCCAATACAACGGGCTGCTTACCGGTATGGCATACCGCGGATTCTGGAAACGAATCAGTCGCACCGCATATTCATAATCATCCTGCGAACCCTCAAAACCATTTACCCATTCACCTCTCAGGTCGCTGTCTTCGCGTTCATCAATATACAGCGTGTCGTTCTCCATCGAAAACTTATTCTTTTGTGCCGAATAGCGACGGTTGTATTCGTCCACATCCCGCACATTTCCTTTTTTATCACGCACCACCACGGTCGAAGCGTTAGGCGCCCAAACATTTACCTGTCCGCCGGAGGAAACCTTTACCTCCTTCACAGGTTCTTTCACAGTAGTCGTAGTCGTCTTTTGCTTACTCTTCTTCGGAGTATAATACAAATCATCGTCTACGCTCTGAGCCGAAACTACCCATGGTAGCATGGCCAACAATAACGATACGAATACAGTTCTTTTCATTGTTATTTCTTTGTTTAAAGTGTTATTACCTTTTTTATCTGGTGCAAAGATAAAAGGGGATTTCTATAAGAAACAGGGATTTTCCCTATTTGTTGATAGGGGTTTCCCTATTTTATACATCCAGCCTTATCAAAAACCGAGAATGGGGAACCGACCGGTAAACCAGAGATGAAACGTTCACCTCCTATCCCAGTGGAAGGCGATTATCTACTAGTTTGAGGGATAAAGAACGAACAAGCAAACAATTGATAAACACAGAACACTCTTTTTTGTCAAGACTTATCAGGCATCAGACCGTATGTATATATACCGAATTCGAGCTTGTACAATGCGCTGTTGTGACAGCAGGCTTGGCACAAGTGTGACACATACTTATGTCACAACCATGCCAACGGCTTGGCACAAGTGTGACACATACCTATGTCACAACCATGCCAACAGCTTGGCACAAGTGTGACACCAGCATCTGTCATAACCATACCGATAGCGCAGCATTACACCTAAGGATAGAAGCTATTGTTAATGTAGTTAAGAGCCGCTATGGATATGGGAATAGCATAACGCTCGCCCGCTATATAAACAGAGGTATAAACAGAAACCGTCACTTCTCCTTTCGGTGACTTCTTGCCTTCATCTACCCCGTATCTCATTTTTTATCCTTATTTTTGCACACAAAAAGTAAAAGTCATGAAATATCTTGAAGTAACATTCCGCACACAACCTTGTAACGAAACGGTAACCGATGTCCTATCCGCTCTTTGTGGAGATATTGGTTTTGAAAGTTTTATGGAAGCCGAAAATGGAATAAAAGGCTACATACAAGAAGCCCTTTATAATGAAGATGCGCTAAGAGGTATGTTGGAAAACTTTCCGATGGAAAATACAGAAATCTCTTTTGAGGCAGTACCGCAGGAAGACAAGGATTGGAACGAAGAGTGGGAAAAGAACTTCTTCCAACCTATAATTCTCGACAACCGGTGTGTAATACACAGTACTTTCCATAAGAATGTACCCCAAGCCGAATATGATATT
>ERZ791796.1035-NODE-1035-length-20450-cov-2.430203_pt1 | contig 20450 bp, 11 predicted proteins | sample MGYA00510311_ERZ791796 | MGnify/ENA primary metagenome ERZ791796 (study PRJEB30046, sample SAMN00792042) | human gut metagenome | study: EMG produced TPA metagenomics assembly of the A metagenome-wide association study of gut microbiota in type 2...
CGAGGCGTAACTCCTAGAGTTACGCCTCGCCGTTTTTATATCCCTTTTTTACAGATTCAAGACTTCGAATCAAGGGGATTCTTTTATATCTAAATGATTCTTTCGGATTCTCTTTTCATCAATCCTAAAAACGCACCGTCCTTTGGAACAGCAGGCGGTCAAGTCGAAAAGATATCTTATCTTCAGTTTTTCTTAGGCAACGATTATTCTTCGTTCGCGAACATAGGGTCCCAAGCCGGAAGACGTATCGGTTTTTCCTTCTTCAATACATCAAGGACTTTAGCCGGAGCATATTTCTTCTTTACTGCCAAACGGAACATATATTCATTGAACCATTCGTCAGTCATAATTAAATGTCCTTTGTAACCATATTGTCCCCAGCTGTTTTCAACCATCCACTTAGTCGGTTTACCGGCAGAATCAAGGTCCACAGCCATCAACGTCATAGCATGGGTAGAACCGCTCGAAAAGGTTTGAATACGCTGTTTCTTATCCATACCAAAAGTAGTTCCGAATAAGGATTCATAATCATAATTCTTTAAATCGAGCAAACCGCGTTCCTTATCTAACGACTGGTTGACATCGCATGAGAAATACATCATTGTATTATCTTTAATGGATGCAATAGCCATTTGCTTGATTTCATCTATAGGCAAGTTCAGATACAACCAGTTGTGTCCGTCGTATGCATGACGGTCGAAATCAATCTCATACACTTTCCAGAACGGACGGCTCGGGTCGTTCATCACCATAATGTAATTGTTTTCCAAATCCTCGTTAATAAACTCTTTATAAAACGATTGTGGGGTATAGGTTTTCAACTCTCCGGTTGGTTTGCCGTCGGCATCACGTGGAGCCCATTGGAACGAAGTGACCGGTTCGCCCAACGTATAAACCAGCATCCGATAAATAGTTCCTAACATTTCAGTTTTATTCTTCTCCAAATCGGCCATTTTGGTTCCTTTGGCAGCCTGCTCGCGTAACTGCAATCCGTACTCACGCAACTTTAGTTTAATGAATGATGACATACGCGCCGTATTCTCACTGTTATACGTTTCGGGCATCACTTCTTTTGGAACCACTCCATATTTACCAATAATGTCGACCACTCCTGTAAATTGTCCGCCGTCGCTTACCGGATTCTTAAAAAGGAATTCCACCATTTTATCATTCATCGGCTTTTCGTACGTATCAATAACTCCTTGCAGGAAGAGATTGGCCTTCTCCAACTGGTCCCAAAAGAAATTATAGTTCTGTGAAAACTCTAAAGACGGCAAATTATATTGGGCTATCATCTTAGCACGAAATACATTTAAACCGGTAAACAACCAGCATCTTCCCGAAGACTTTTGGTCGGTTAAACCCTTTGAAGAGACTTTATTACTAAAGTAAGTGTCATAATTAGCCGCATTATCACGATTCACTGCCAACACACGCACATCATTCGTGGTAATGGCATTACGCAATGCTTTTTCAGCCGGTGTGGCTTGATAACTCTTTTTCATTTCGCGAAGCATTTCATCCGAAATTCCTCCGTTCTGAGCCTGTGCTCCCATAGCAAATGCCACAAAGAGAAACGTAGCAATAGATTTATTCATACTGATAATTAAGTTAAGATTCATACTGATAATTAAGTTAAGATTCAACTGCCACAAAGATAATCCAAATATTATTTCCGACGAAATATTTTAGAAGGATACTCTAATGTTCCATCCCTCTCTAAAAGAATGCACAAAGAGATAAATAATAAGAAGAAGGATAATTTTTTCACAAGGAATAAATTTGAATCCCCTCTCCGGACAAATCAAAATGGCCTGATACACCGACAAGATAACAACAAAAAAAGAGGACTTCTTCTCTCCTTTCCGGAACAATTTCCGCCCGGCGTATGTTTACTACCTAAATTTCAAACTTAAAACTTAGATAAAATGAGCAACGTATTTGATCAACTTGATTTCCAGGTTAAAAACACATGGACTTCTCTACTACTGGGTATATTGTATATCATTGTAGCCATCTGCTTACTTACGGCACCTATCAGCAGTTATGTAGCACTTAGTGTTATTTTCAGTATCTCCATATTAATAAGCGGTATACTGGAAATCCTATTTTCTTTCAGCAACAAGAAAAACATGTCGAGCTGGGGATGGTATCTGGCAGGCGGACTTATCGATTTATTTATAGGTATCTATCTGGTTGTCTACCCATTAGTCAGCATGGAAATTATACCGTTTATCGTCGCTTTCTGGCTTATGTTCAGAGGTTTCACCCTGTGTGGCTATTCAACAGACCTGAAACGTTACGGCACACGCGAATGGGGATGGTATCTGACAATCGGCATCCTCACCATTATTTGTTCCTTCATTATCCTATGGCAACCCGGATTCGGAGCTATTTACTTGTTATATTTACTGTCATTTGGATTCCTGATGCTGGGTTTATTCCGCATTATATTTTCATTTGAACTGAAACGACTGCATAAAAGACAGCTAAAAGAATAGAAAAACGATGGAGAAATAAACGACCTATGGACAATATTTGATATATTTGCTTGCTTAAATAAAAGAGACAAGGTTATCAAACACATAAGTCGTTTCGTCAAGATATTCTTAGGTACAATTATCGGATTGTACATGGGAGTGATAGCTTTGCTGAATATACCTTATATTCAGCAAAAGCTTTCTGCTATAGTGGCCGAAGAGTTGAGCCGTACGTTGAATACAGAAGTACACATAGGTAATCTCGATATGGGATTACTAAACAGAATTCTTTTGGATGATGTGCGAATTAACGACCAATCGGGAAAAAAACTACTGGAAGCAGCTAAATTATCGGCTAAGTTTGAAATACTTCCTCTGTTTAAGGGAAAAATAACCATTCACGGAGTACAGCTGTTCGGCTTAAAGGTTAAGCTGGAGAAAAAGAATCCGGAGGCTACCCCTAATTACCAATTTATACTAGACGCTCTGGCTTCTAAAGACACCTCCTCGGTTTCTACCCCTCTGAACCTTCGTATTAATTCGGTTCTCATTCGCAAGGGAGATGTCAAGTATTCCGTTTTGTCTAATCCTGCCACGCCGGGAAAGTTTAATCCATCCCGTCTGCACATTAACAATCTCCGCGCGAACATTTCTTTAAAAGCGCTAACCAACGATTCCATCAATGCCACCGTCCGGCAACTGAGCTTTAATGAACAAAGCGGTTTCCACTTACGCCAGCTGGCATTAAAAATAGTAGCCAACCAACACAAAGCCGTCTTATCCCGTTTCCAGTTGGAACTGCCGAAATCGCAAATAAAACTGGATTCTATCGTTGGGCATTATCAATTACATAGTCCCAATGTGATAAAGACATTGATATTTCAAGGAGGTATTGACAATTCATACATTACTCCTTGCGATTTCGCCTGTTTTGTACCTTCCCTTTCGGCCTTTCAAGACGGCCTGGATATCAACGCGCAGGTACTGGGAAGCATGAACGAAATAGAATTATCCAAACTAAACATATCGTCCGACAACAGAGATGTACAAGTTTCCGTAAACGGAAAAATACGCAATCCTTTTAGCGAATCAGTCCCCTATTTGGAAGAAGCGTCAGCCCAGATACAAGTCACTACCACCGGCGTACACTTTTTATTTAAAAATTTAATTGGCGACGATGACCAGATACCTCCTATCCTTTCCCGATTGGGAAATATAAAGCTGAAGGTAGATGCTGCCGGACCACTTGACAACCTAAATACACGCGGTTTGATTCAAACGGTGCCCGGAACAGTGGAAAGTGAGTTGGTATTGGATAGTCGAGGCGACCGGATGAATTACAAAGGTTCGATAAAGGTAGACGAATTCCAATTAGGAGAATTATTAGGCGATAATGAATGGGGAAAGATAGCATTCGGCATTGACGTTAACGGAAAAGTAAACCTGAATAAGTATCCGGAGTGTATGATAAAGGGGCTTGTATCAACACTTGAATACAAAAATTATGCTTACCATAACATCACCCTCGACGGTTACTCGGCCGATGGCGGATACGACGGGCTGTTGACAATTAACGATAAAAATGGAGACGCATTTGTTTTTGGTAGCTTCAATGCGGCAAAAAAAATACCGGAATTCAATTTAACGGTTTTTCTCAAACATTTCCGTCCGCATGACCTCAATCTATCCGATAAATATGCAGATACGGATATCTCCATCAATGTTTCGGCCAACTTCTCCGGTAGCAATCTTGATAACATGGAAGGAACGCTCGACCTGGACAGTTTACTGATGATAGCTCCGCAGGACTATTATTTTATGGAAAATCTGAATGTCACTTCACACCGGTCGGAAGAAAAACGGAAACTAACCATTACTTCCGATTTCATGAACGGAAGCATTGAAGGAGAAATTAACTTCGCTACGTTACCGGAAAGTTTCATCCGTCTTATCCATCCTTATATTCCTTCATTAGTTACTTATAAAGAAAATAAAAAGCATAAGGACAACAACTTCAACTTTGATGTAACACTGGTCAATACGGACTTATTTTCCAAACTATTCTATATCCCCGTAGAGCTACATTCTCCATCCGCATTGAAAGGTTACGTGAATGAAGAAGTCAAAAAGATGCGTATAGAAGGCTATTTCCCAAATTTCAACTATGAAGGGAAACACTACGAATCGGGCATGCTTCTGTGCGAAAATCCTTCCGATGAAATAAAATGCCATCTACGGGTTTCTAAAAAAATGAAACAGGAATCCATGATAAACCTAACCGTTGAAGCCACAGCTAAAGAAGACCTTCTTAAAACAGCTGTCACTTGGGGTAACAATACGGGAGTAACCTATAGCGGAAAGATTTCAGCGATAACCGAATTTTGGAAAGCAAAAGAGCAAGACGCGTTCTTGCAGGCAAAAATCAATATAGAACCCAGTCATGTCATTCTAAATGATACGATATGGAATCTACATCAGTCGCATATCAAGGTAGACTCCGGATGTGTCTATGTGGACAAGTTTCTATTTGAACATGACGACCAGCATTTAATGATAAACGGAAATTTAACCAATAATCCATCCGATTCATTAATTGTAGATTTGAATAAAATCAAACTCGAATATGTGTTCGATATCCTACAGTTCCATCCGGTAGATTTTAAAGGATTAGCCAGTGGAAGAGCATACCTCAGCCAACTATTCAAAGAACCTCAGATGGAAGCTCGGCTCTCCGTTAAAGATTTCAAGTTTAACGATGGGCTCATGGGAGATATGCGTATCTTAGGACGATGGGATAAGGAGAAAGGAATCTATCTGGACGCTAACATACAGGAACCGAATATCTCTCAAACGCTGGTCAGAGGATACGTATCCCCTATCGACGATGCATTAGACCTTCATATCCAGGCAGACAGCAGCAATCTGGAGTTCCTGAACAGATACACAGAAGCCATATTCGAGCATATAACCGGCCGGACAACCGGCGAGATTCATTTACACGGACCTTTCGACGAACTGAATCTGGAAGGAGACGCCATCGTAAACGCTACAGCCCGGGTAGGCATTCTCAACACCCAGTTTTCCCTTCGCGGAGATTCTGTAAAACTACGGTATAATAAGATATTATTCAGTAATATGGATATATACGACCCGGAAGGACACAAAGGTCTGGTAAACGGGGAACTGAATCACGAGCATCTAGGAGGAGATATGTCTTACAACTTCCGTATCGATACGGATAATCTGCTGGTATACAACGAAAAGCAAAGCAACGACCTCTCCTTCTATGGTACTGTATACGGCACCGGATTTTCCACGCTACGCGGAAATTCGGAGACCTTAAATGTGGATATCAATCTCCAGACCGACGACCGTACCACATTTGTATACAATGCTGCTACGCCGGAAGAAATAACAAGTAGCGAGTTTATTACCTTTGTCGACCGTACCCCCAAACGAGAAATAGACACCGATAAATACAGCTATAAAAACAATAAAAAAGAAGAGGAAGAAGAAGATATTCCGATGGACATCCGGATAAACTTCCAAGTAGATGTTACTCCGGATGCGACCATTAAAGTTATCATGGACCCTATATCAGGCGACTTTGTAACAACGCGAGGCAGTGGTTCTTTGCGAGCCAATTATTTTAATAAAGGAGACTTTAAGATGTATGGTACTTATACATTGGATTATGGTATGTATAAACTAAGCTTGCAAGAAGTTATTCGAAAAGAATTCCAGTTGAAACAAGGAGGTACGGTAACTTTTAGCGGAGACCCCTATGAGGGAAATCTGAATTTGCAAGCTGTATATACGGTCAATTCAGCCTCTCTGAACGACTTGGCCCCAGGAGCCAGCTTTACCCAGAATTCGGTAAAAGTAAACTGCCTGATGGATTTAACAGGGCGCATATTCAGTCCGGAAATTAGGTTCGATTTAGAATTGCCTACCGTAAGCGAAGAAGAAAGAGAGATAGTCCGCAGCTATGTAAGTACGGATGAACAATTGGAAATGCAGATTATTTATTTGTTAGGTATCGGACGTTTCTATACGTATGATTATACCAACAATGCGGATAATGATTCCGGACAGTCTTCCTCGGCCATGAGTTCACTGCTTTCGTCTACCCTTTCCGGTCAGCTCAACAATATGCTTTCTCAAGCAATAAATGGAACTTCGGAACGAACTTCAGTACGGGTAATAAAGGATGGACCGATATGGAAGTAGAAGGCATGTTGTCCGGCCGCTTATTGAATAACCGTCTACTTATAAATGGAAACTTCGGCTATCGGGACAATCCTATGGCCAACACCAACTTTGTAGGAGACTTCGACGTGCAATGGCTTCTTACTCCTTCCGGAGAGATTAGTTTGAAAGGTTATAACCAAACGAACGACCGCTATTTTACCAAAACGACACTCACCACGCAAGGTATCGGTATTATTTTCAAAAAGGACTTCGACCATTGGATGGAGATTTTCAGAAAGAAAAGAAAAAGTTCTGAGAATCAAAAAGATTCCCTTCAATCTACCTCTATACCAACTAAGCAGGAGGCCAAAGCTAAGCAGAAAAGAGAAAAAAAGAGCGAATAAAGTAACGAGGTAAATATTCTCACCATTTTACCACTTTCGAAAGAACCGGACGAAATTTCATAAAGTATTTTGTCCTAAACGAACGTTCAATTGAGTTATAACGAACGTTCGTTATAACTCAATTGAACGTTCGTTTATTTTAGAAAGAATGCTCAGTCCTGTCAATTAGTGGAAGAGAGAGTATGAAAAGATGGGATAATCAAAAAGAAGCTTCTCATTATAAGCTAGTTACAATCTACTCTTTTGGAATATTCAATTGCTATCCTTAAGAAGTAAGCCTTATATATGAAAATTGTTCTGTATAAAGTAAATATTCTTTATACAGAACAATCTATCATTCATTATTTGCCTAAGCCGCATTATTCATAGCGGGAGTTAAAGGAGCTATCACTTCGTTAGGAATGAAGGAGTTAGAGCCGACACTACGGTATTGTCAGAGTAAAACTATTAGCTTTAACTACTATGCCAACCTCTTAACTGATAATTCCTGTTACTCCTATAACTTCTAAAAAACCTCAGACCTAAATTAATAAGCTCTGGCAAACATCACCCTACGGGCAGAAGGCTTTCCGGTAACCATACACTTACCCGGAGTCGTATCTCCATCAAACGGAATACAACGGATTGTGGCTTTGGTTTCTTCCTTAATCCGCTCTTCGGTTTCGGTGGTACCATCCCAATGGGCCATAACGAAACCGCCTTCTTCTATCTTTTCCTTGAATTCATCGTAACTATCCACACTAATGGTATGCTCCTGGCGATACTTGAATGCTTTCTGATAGATATTACCTTGTATCTCATCCAAGAGATTCTTCACATACGCCTCAATGCCTTCGCAAGAAACCGTTTCTTTTTCCAACGTATCACGACGCATTACTTCCATCGTATTGTTTTCCAAATCACGACCTCCCATCACCAGACGAACAGGAACTCCTTTCAGCTCATAGTCTGCAAACTTGAATCCCGGACGCTTATTATCAGCGTTATCATATTTCACGGAAATACCCAAAGCTTTCAGCTTATCAGCAATACCGGCCACTTTCTCATCAATTTGTTTCAATTGCTCCTCGCTCTTATAAATAGGAACAATAACTACCTGAATCGGAGCTAATTTAGGAGGCAGAACCAATCCGTTATCATCTGAATGAGACATAATCAAAGCTCCCATCAATCGGGTAGAAACTCCCCACGAAGTAGCCCATACATAATCCAGCTTATTATCTTTATCCACAAACTGCACATCGAATGCTTTCGCGAAGTTTTGTCCGAGGAAGTGAGAAGTTCCGCTTTGCAAAGCCTTACCATCCTGCATTAAGGCTTCAATTGTATAGGTATCTAAAGCACCGGCAAAGCGCTCATTAGCCGACTTCACACCTTTCACTACCGGCATTGCCATAAAGTTCTCAGCAAAATCGGCATATACATTCAACATCTTTTGTGCTTCCGCTTCAGCCTCTTCCCGTGTAGCATGAGCCGTATGACCCTCTTGCCACAAGAACTCCGCCGTACGAAGGAACAAACGGGTACGCATCTCCCAACGCATTACATTGGCCCACTGATTACACAATATAGGAAGGTCACGGTAAGATTGAATCCAGTTTTTATAGGTGCTCCATATAATTGTTTCAGAAGTCGGACGAATAATTAATTCTTCTTCCAGTTTGGCAGCCGGGTCAACAATCACTCCACTCCCGTCTTCCGCATTTTTTAAACGATAATGAGTTACCACAGCACACTCTTTTGCAAATCCCTCTACATGTTCAGCTTCCCGACTCAAATAAGATTTGGGAATCAATAAAGGGAAATAGGCATTTACATGCCCTGTTGCCTTAAACATATCATCTAATTGACGTTGCATTTTCTCCCAAATAGCGTATCCATAAGGTTTAATAACCATGCATCCGCGGACAGGAGATTGCTCTGCCAAATCAGCTTTCACTACTAAATCGTTATACCATTGCGAATAATTCTCACTACGCTTGGTTAGCTCTTTCAGTTCTTTAGCCATTCTATTTATCTTTTTTATTTATCCAATTATCCAAAAATACTTCTTTTAACGTGCAAAATTACGAAAAATATCAGAATCTATTTACAAATATGACATATTAAATAATGAAGATAAAATATTCAAGGTTCTTTTGAACAATATTCCTTGTAAAACCTTTATATTTGTAACTGCAAATAGAACATTTAAAATAAAAGACGTTATGAAAAAAATTAAAATCACTTCATTATTACTTTGCGGATTATTAACTTTCGGAAGCTGTAATATGAATAATACAGCTAAAGGCGGCTTAATTGGTGCCGGAGGTGGAGCTGCATTAGGTGCAATCATCGGCGGTATTGCCGGACATGGTAAAGGCGCAGCTATTGGTGCGGCTATCGGAACTGCTGTAGGTGCTGGTGCAGGTGTTATTATCGGCAAAAAGATGGATAAGGCAGCCGAAGCAGCTAAACAGGTAGAAGGTGCGCAAGTAGACCAAATTACAGATGCAAATGGTTTGCAAGCTGTAAAAGTAACCTTCGATTCAGGCATTTTATTTGGATTCAATTCATCTCAATTAAGTGCTTCTGCTAAAAACTCATTAACTGATTTCGCACAAGTTCTAAAGAATAATCCAACGATGGATATTGCTGTTTACGGCCACACTGACAAAGTGGGAACACTTGCTGCCAACGAAAAAGTTTCTTTGGCCCGTGCGCAAGCAGTACAGAATTATTTAGAGCAAAAAGGTGTTTCTGCCAGACAATTCAAAAGCGTGGAAGGTAAAGCCTACAACGATTATGACGAAGCTAAAAGCGCCGCTGAAAACCGTGTAGAAATCTATATGTATGCGAGCGAACAAATGATTAAAGATGCTGAAGCCGGACGATAAAGAGGCCGGACTGAATAAAAAACCAGCAACGCAAAAACAATTAATTCCCGGTCAATGAGCTAAGCCGTAAACAGGCTAGCAGATTGGTAATATAAAGGTTTAAAAATTAAATTGCTTAAAACAAGAACTGCCGCTTTCGGATAAATCCTTAAGCGGCAGTTTTTTATTCAAAGTTAGGTTAAAAGAAAAATCTTTGTAATTCTTAAGAGTTTTGTTTATGGGTCATAATATCCAAAACCAACCTGTCTGTTTCATTCATTCCTTGTGACCCGATTAAAGTCAGATTACGAATACAATGGTCTACATCGTCATCTATAATACCCTCAACCGAAGTGACAAACTTTTGTTGCATGGCCATCATTGCTGAAAGGACTGCTGTGGATACACCACTGGTCAATTTCATGGCACAACTAGGCTTTGCTCCATCACAAATCATACCGGTTAAGTTGGCAATCATATTCTTCACTGCATAAACAATCTGCTCATAACCGCCGCCCATCAAATAGGTAATACCACAACTTGAACCGGTTGCCGCTACCACACATCCGCACAAAGCAGATAAACGTCCGAGACTTTGTTTGATATAGATTACAGTCAAATGGCTCAACATTAAAGCACGAACCAGTTCTTCATGACTTTTATGGTTATCTTCTGCATACACGACTACAGGCAACGTAGCTGTAATACCTTGATTACCACTTCCTGAATTACTCATTACCGGAATCATAGCACCACCCATGCGGGCATCGCAAGCTGCTGAAGTATAAGAAAGGATATGAGAGAAGGTATTATCGCCGATAATCTCACGTTGCATAGAACACCGCATCATCTTACCTACCCCATGTCCGTAATCACCTTTAAAAGATTGTTCGGCAGCTGTTTTATTCAAACGCATAGACTCCAAAATGAATTCCAGTTCCTCCAAAGGAGAAGTCATAGCGAAATCATAGACTTTACGAAGATTCAACTCTACAGCTCCTTCTTCTTCTTCGGCTTGACTACCGCTTTGTTTATCCAAAAGAACCTGGTCTCCTTTCGAAACATATATAAAATTCGTATGTCCCCCGGAAATAATAGCTTTCGATTGTTCATTTCCAGCTTCACAAACCACTTCTATATAGAGTTTCTCTGTGATATGCTCTTTCAGAGAAATAGCAATCCGCTTTTCTGCTATATATTGTTTTCCATTCTCTACAGCTTCAGGAGAGCAATCTTTCAACACTTCCAATTGATAGGACGATTTACCAATCAATGCTCCCAATGCAATAGCAATAGGCAAACCAATCATACCGGTTCCCGGAATACCGACCCCCATGGCGTTCTTCAAAATATTTGCACTCAATAATACTGTTATGTGCTCAGGCTGTTTGCCTAAGGTTTCTGCTGCCTTGGCCACACAAAGTGCTACGGCAACAGGTTCGGTACAGCCGATGGCCGGAATGACCTCGCGCTGTACCAAAGCTATTATTTGTTCACGTTCCGATTTATTCAACATGATTATAATTCGGATTTAGTTAAGGTTTCTTTTGGGTTTTATTTCTTTTTATAGTTATCAAGTCCGGTTTGCAAGAATTCCACGTACTTGTCTATATCTTCATCATGAGAGTATGAACCATTCAACGGATTTCCTTCATTATCCAGTAATACATAGAACGGCTGGGCATTGGCACCGAATTTCACACGTTGCAAATAGCTCCATTTATCACCGATTGTACGTAATACGCGCTGTTGTCCGTTCTCTGTCATAGTGATTTTCTCAGGTAATTTAGCCTTTTCATCCACATACAAAGAAATAAGAACATAATCATTATTCATAATATCACGTACTTTCGGATCAATCCAAACTTTAGATTCCATCTCACGACAGTTTACACATCCCCATCCGGTAAAGTCAACCATAACAGGTTTACCTAAACGTTTTGCAGCAGCCATACCTTCTTCATAATCAGTATAATGAGCATGCACTTCATCAGCTTTATACAAATTAAAGTCCTGAGTACTTGAAGGAGGAGCAAAAGCGCTGACAGCCTTCAACGGAGCACCCCATAATCCAGGTACCATATATACAGCAAAAGCCAATGAAATCAATCCTAAGAAGAAACGAGAAACACTCATCTTCGTATCATCGTCGTCATGAGGAAATTTAATTTTACCCAGCAAGTAGACACCTAACAAAGCGAAGATAACAATCCATAATGCCAAGAATGTTTCACGGTCTAAAATATGCCAGCCATAAGCCATATCGGCTACGGACAAGAACTTCAGTGCAAAGGCCAATTCCAAGAAGCCTAATACGACTTTTACTATATTCATCCATCCGCCAGACTTAGGCATAGATTTCAACCATGTTGGGAACATAGCAAACAAAGTAAACGGCAAAGCCAAAGCAATAGCAAAACCTAACATTCCGATAGCCGGAGCTACGATACTTCCGGAAGTTGAAACTTCAACTAATAAAAAGCCGATAATCGGACCAGTACAAGAGAAAGATACCAGCGTTAAAGTGAATGCCATCAAAAAGATACTAAGCAAACCACTTGTTTTTTCAGCTTTACTATCTACCGCAGTGCTCCAAGATGAAGGCAAGGTAATTTCAAAAGCTCCAAAGAATGAAGCTGCGAATACGACCAACATCAGGAAGAAAAAAATATTAAATATGGCATTCGTCGACAGGGCATTCAAGGCACTGGCACCGAATATTAAGGTGATAGCTAATCCTAAAACCAGATAAATCACGACAATGGACGCACCGTATGTCCAAGCATCGCGAATACCTTTTTTCTTATCATCCGCACGTTTCAAAAAGAAACTGACAGTCATCGGAATAATGGGCCATACACATGGAGTAACCAAGGCTACCAAACCTCCCAAAAATCCCATCAGGAATATATATATCCACGATTGGTTCGTATCCGCTTTTCCTTCACTTCCAAAAGCGTTTAGCTGGTCAATTACAGGAGCCCACCAATCGGATGTTCCGACTTCGGCAGATGCCTCTACACTAACGGTATCAGCAGCAGCCACTGGCTCTACAGTTTCTGGTACAACTTCGGTAACAGCCGTTTCTGTAACTTCCTTCTTTACATCCTCGGAAGCGGGAGCCGTAACAGCTTTAGCGACTCCCTTTCCCGTAAAAGAAAAGGATACATCTGAAGGAGGCAGACAGTTTTGGTCATTACATGCACCATATTGCATGTATCCTTCTAATTTATAGGTAGCACCCGTTATTTTAATCTTTTGGAAAAAAGTTGCGTTATTCTCAAAAAAGCTAACTTTCATTTGGAACATGTCGTCAAACTTTTCTTCAACATTTCCTCGCGGAGTTAACTTACCAACTAATTCAGCGCCTTCCAACGTTTCCATGGTAAGCGTAGCCGGAGTAGGTCCGCCATCAGGAATATTTGTTGAATACACATGCCAACCGGCATCAATAGTCGCAGTAAATACGATTTCAGCCTCTGTATCTGAAATCTTTTTGAATTCCGATTTAAATTTTACCGGTTCCTGAATCTGTGCCATTGATTGGAAAACAAAGGCAGTCAAGAGCAAACAGCTCAAGATAAATGTTTTTTTCATCCTATTTTATCTTTTAAAAGTGTGTTAATGCTGCAAAAATAGCTATTTTCTATCAATAATAATACTTTTTAGAGGTAATTTCAGCTGGTAGAAGCACTTTTTTTTTACTTATTGCCAGAAATCTATATTTTATATAGATTTTATTGTTATGAATTATGAATTACAATTTGAGTCTGTATCAAGCTTTCAATTTAATAGATAAAGAATCCCACCTTTGCATTTATATAATAGTAAAGGTGGGACTCTTTCTTCACAAATATAAATGAGATTATCTTATGATTTCAATTTTGCAAGCAATTCCTGATAAGGTTTAATCCATGTAGGACCACCGACCATACTAATAGCTGCATTCGGATCCGGTTTCTGATTTTTAGCTTCTTCTTCCAGTTCCTTTACTCGTTTTTCAATCCAGGAAGCAGCTGTGTTACGCAAATTTACATCTTCCGAATTCATTTCTACGCGACGAGCCCAATTATAAATATACATATCGCTCGCTTTAAAATTCTTTTGAAAGTCAGTGCACAAATCTACATATTGCTTCCAATTTTTCATGGCATCAGCTGCTTGAATATAAGTAAAAGCTGCAATTTCTTTCGCATCTTCTACGTTATTCTTTTCCATCATTGCAATATATTCTTTCATTTTTACATCATCAAATGTAGCACCATTTGCATCCTTTTTTATGAAAGAATTCGGATAAGAGAACCACACACGATTTAATTTCATGTTCACTTTTTGTTCTCCATATTTCTGAATAAAATCACTTTTATGACTTAAAACATACTGGAATGAAGCTGTTTCCGGAGAATCGATGTGCTCAACAAATGTATCGAAAAGCATTTTATTCTGTAACAATTCAGATTCCTTACCAGCCAACATTTCGGCAGCAACCTTAGCGCACTCATCTGACAAATAAGCTTCAGAAAGAGCCTTAATGTAATCATTTAAGAATTCTATTCCGCGTTCTCCGGCATTATACCGTTTCTGCAAAGCGAGCAACCCTTTTTCTGACAAGCTGCTTTTTACTCTTTCGATAAATTCTTCAGCTTTTCCTCCACCAACAAGACGGCTGAGAATTTCTCCCTCACCATTAAGAATGACAAAAGTTGGGAATGCTCTTACTTCAAATTTATCTTTCAATTGTACGCCCTCTCCTTTTTCCATATCCACTTTCAAACTCACAAACTTCGGATTAAAGTAATCACCTACAATCTTTTGTGTAAATACGTCACGTGCCATCATTTTACAAGGCCCGCACCACGAAGTATAACAATCGATAAATAGTAATTTGTTCTCTTTCTTTGCCAGAGCCAAAGCTTGTTCAAAAGTCATATTCTCTACGAATTTAATACCATCATTGCTTTCTTGTGCATAGGTTGTTCCTACCAAACAAACCATTAATGCCAGCAACATACATTTCATTTTTGTTCTCATGTTCTATTCTTATAAGTTTTTAGGTTATTATTTCTTGGCTGCTATTCCAAGTTTTTGTTCTCTGAATTATATTTCTTAGTTATTCATTTCTTACACATTGAATGTTTCACAAATGTATGGCTAAAAAACAGATTGGAAGAAATTATTTATATAAAAGATGTTTAATATAAAAAGAAAATTCCCGCCTCTGCTTTCACAAGTCAAGCGGGAATAAGTGTAATTATATATTAAGAGAGAGAATTATTAATCTTTATTCAATTTAACTGTATTATCCAGTCATTACCCTTGTTAGTCGTCAGTCACAACCTCCGTCTATTATATAGTATCCATATATAACAAAATGGGTGACAAAACAAAATCAAAATATTCCTAATAAAGGTTTAATCATCTTTACACTTTTGAATTGGAAAGAAGATTATTATAATCTCTTTTTCCTTTTCGGCTTCAAAGTAACAAAAAGACAATGTATCCCCCACTATTTTCATGATTTGTTTTAGATAATTTAATAATGTATCCTAAAATCTTTTCATTTTGAAAGATAAATAAGGCATTAATTATATAATTACACACTTAATCAATTACCCTACACTTTAGAAGGAGCACTTATAATATTTAACAACGCTACTTTTCCCTATTAAAAGATTTTTTCTTCATATTTTCATCAAAATATATAAGATTTTTTCTAATAGACATTATAAATTGAAAGTTTATTAAAAGAATTTTTATACTAAACCACAACATCTCATATAAAATAAATAAAAATAAAAAGATTTAGGCCTATTTTGATTATAGATTATAAGGAAGCAAAAAAAAGAATTTTCTTCTATGCTCTCATGTAACTTCTTCCCCAATGCACTTATCCTCGTTTTATTTGTACAATTCCAATGCCTCCTTAAATTTATAATAAGTATGATGACATATAAGCCAATCCAAAATTAACATATTCATTAGAAAGGTTCAGTACATTAAAGAAAAGAGAATTAAACAAGAAAGACTCCCCTAAATTCCTTATCAGACAGTAAAAGTCCGCACGCATGGTTTATAAATTACATTTTATTCTCCTAAAAAACTTTGAAATAAAACACTTTCTTCTTATCTTTGACGACACAAGAGTAAGAAAATCTTTTCAGTAACAAAAATAAGCATTATCGAATGCTTCCCAAAGAATAAAAGGCAATGCCTTTTTTATATAATTCTTAGTTTTATATAAACTATCGAATTTTATTGTTCCGACAATGGCCGTATAAATGTGGTTGTTGGTATACATCAAGATGAATTAGATTTTATATCATGTATAAGTTTTAGTATTTAATACATGATTCAATACAAGAAGTATGGCAAATATGCTATTCCATATATATTAAGACAACCGTTACTCATGACGATTTGTTCTAATATATAAGCATTATATTATATAGAAGAAAATACAAACTAATTAAAAACAACTGCTTATGAAACAAAAGAATATGCTTTCACTCACACTTACACAGTTAAAACAACTATATTATAAAGAATTCCCCAGACTAAAGGAAATGGCTGAAAAGAGCCAAGACAACGGGGAATTCAAGAATAAGCTTAAGCTATATTTAAGCTCTTCTGATAAAATAGATTGTAATACAAGCAAGCAAATTCGACTACTTATTGACTATGATGAAAAAAACATTCATGAACTATCGACCAATCAAGACGTATCAGTTCAGACCATTCTGTTACTTTACCAGTTTCTTACCGGACAATTGGAAAATGTAGAAATGGTCAACGATTTATTTGTAGACTTATATTATTTGTTTAAAAGATTAGAGAATCCAGAACAGAATATTCTTTCTGCGACGCAAGTAAGAAACCGAAGCAAACGTTGGGAAACCGGATTAGCTCCTGAAGTAATTGAAATACGTCAGAAAAATAAAGAAAGAATGTTGCACTTGCTCATTCAAAAGATAGAAAATCGGAAACCGGCTTCCTCACGTTTCCATTTTAATGAAAACTTGAATTATGATGAGAAATATCAGTTAGTAAAGAAATGGTGGAATGACTTTCGCTTTCATCTCTCAATGGCTATCAAGACACCTTCCGAACTAAACAAGTTCCTGGATAATTCACTTTCGAGCGAAACGATGTATCTGCTATCCAAAGCTCGCAAAAAAGGAATGCCTTTCTTTGCTACTCCTTATTATTTATCACTACTTAACACCGACGAAAAAGGATATAATGATGAAGCCATCCGCAGCTACGTTCTTTATTCGCCTCATCTGGTAGAAACATACGGAGATATCCGCGCATGGGAAAAAGAAGATATTGTAGAACCGGGCAAGCCCAATGCCGCCGGATGGATTTTACCGGACGGACACAATATTCACCGAAGATATCCGGAGGTAGCCATATTAATTCCCGACACTATGGGACGCGCTTGTGGAGGATTATGTGCATCCTGCCAACGCATGTATGACTTTCAAAGCAAGCATCTCAATTTTGAATTTGAATCGTTAGCTCCCAAAGAGGCTTGGAACCACAAGCTTCGCAGATTAATGACCTATTTCGAAGAAGATACTCAATTACGGGACATCCTCATTACAGGAGGAGATGCACTCATGAGCCAAAACAAAACCTTGCAAAATATTCTGGAAGCTGTATATCGTATGGCTCTCCGCAAACAAAAAGCAAACCGAGAACGTCCGGATGGAGAAAAGTATGCAGAATTGCAACGAGTACGTTTGGGGAGTAGACTATTGGCTTATTTACCTATGCGTATAAACGATGAACTGATAGGAATTCTAAGAGAATTTAAAGATAAAGCTTCGGCCATCGGTGTACAACAATTCATTATACAAACTCATTTTCAGACTCCGTTGGAAGTGACTCCTGAAGCACAAGAGGCTATTCGTAAAATACAATCAGCCGGATGGATTATTACGAATCAGCTTGTATATACCGTAGCCGCTTCACGACAAGGACACACAGTCAGACTGCGTCAAGTTCTCAATTCATTAGGAGTCATTTGTTATTATACATTTTCCGTAAAAGGATTTAGCGAAAATTATGCGGTATTTGCTCCTAACAGCCGCTCCCTACAAGAGCAGTATGAAGAAAAAATATATGGAAGAATGACCAAAGAACAGGCCGATGAGCTAAATTCACTACTGAAATCGGGTGAAAACACAACTCAGCATCTTCGGTCTTTTATGAGAAAACATCACTTACCGTTCCTGGCTACTGACCGTAATGTACTAAATCTACCTGCCATTGGTAAAAGTATGACATTCCAATTAATAGGAATAACGGAAAAAGGAAAACGTATCCTGAAATTTGAACATGACAGTACCAGATTACATAGTCCTATCATTGAAAAAATGGGCAATATTTATATTACAGAAAATAAATCCATCGCCGCCTATTTACGCCAACTTGCCAAAATGGGAGAAGATATTGAAGATTACAGCAGTATATGGGCTTACACGGAGGGAGAAACAGAACCACGGTTTAGCCTGTATGAATATCCTGAGTTCCCATTTCAAACAAGTAAAAAGATGAGTAACTTACAAATTCAAGAAATATAAATTAGGAAACATGGAGGTATATCAAGATAAAACATCCATCCTAAAAAGTTGCAGATTGTAACGAATGAATACAAAAGAGCCATATCATTACTCAAAAACAGAGTTTGATATGGCTCTTCTTATGACTGATAAAAGGTGTCTGTTTTCAGATTAAAAGTTGCTCTTTCACCAAATTGAGTTTAGACACCCCCTACATGCGTTTAACATCTTCTTGTAACCAAGAAAATATACGGAGCATTTATGCAAAAACCTCCGAACGCTCAATATAGGCTAGTACTTCACCGGATTCAACCACTTGTCCTTGTTTTGCACAAACTTCTACAATACGTCCAGTAAAACCGGTTAGCACATCTTCATTCTCACCCCATGGAGTAGAAAGTGAACAGAACACCTCATCATGCTGATACTTACGTCCGATAAACGGCTCTGTACGATGACCGTCAAAACTTACATCATACAGCACTTGTCCCCTACGAGGAGCGATTACCGGATCTGCCTTAGCACGCTTAATCTTCTTAATTTCCTCTTCGCTCATTCCCTGTTTTGCCATAGCCACATCCTTGGCACGTTGCAAATCATCCAAGAAACGTTGTTTTGCTACGCCCGATTTATAATCGCGATATTGACGGTCGTGCATGGCCAATTCAAAGAGTTCTTCATCATCTTCGCCATACTCCCAACCGTTTTCATCCATTTCTTTACGATACTTATCCAATTCATCGGGATAATAGCTCTGAGGGTCTTCCTCCGTAAATTCGTATCCTTTCGATTTAGCCAATTCAATAATTTCCGGTGCCAGTTTACCAGGCAGACGTCCACTCTTACCCAGAATCATATCCCAGGTATGGTTGTCAATCATAGAGAAACGTTCCTCGCCTTTAATAAGCTGCATCACATTCATTAGAGCTACATTCTTTACATACTGGCTGAATGGAGTAACCAATGGAGGATAGCCTAACTTAGGCCATACGTATGCAACCTCATCAAACAACATAACCATCAAGTCGTCCAGCGTCATAGGTTCTTTTCCCTGGCCTTTCAATATTAAATTGATTCCGGAATGTACTCCTTTCAGGTCTGCCATCATAGAACCCATCATACCACCCGGCAATCCGCATCCTAACAATAAAGAAGACATGTGTTTGTTGGTCGGGTCCATGAAGTAACCTAAGAAATCATCAATAAATTCCTGTGTCAGGCTACGCACTTTCATGTAAGCATTCATATTGATTTCCGGTACATCAAACCCGGCATTTTTCAACATAGATTGTACGGAAATAACATCCGGATGTACTTTGCCCCATGCCAACGGCTCTACTGCCGTATCAATAATGTCCGCACCATTTTCACAAACCTCTAGAATAGAAGCCATCGACAGACCCGGACCGGAATGTCCATGATATTGAATGATAATTTCCGGATGTTTCTCTTTGATATCCTTCACCAGTTTGCCAAGCATTGCAGGCTGTCCGATTCCAGCCATATCTTTCAGACAAATTTCAGGAGCGCCTGCTTCTATAAGCTGGTCTGCAATATGAGAGTAATACTCTACGGTATGTACCGGAGAGGAAGTGATACACAAGGTAGCTTGAGGAATCATCCCTGCGTCCAATGCATATTTAATAGAAGGGATTATATTGCGAACCTCGTTCAATCCACAGAAAATACGAGTGATATCCACTCCTTGCGCTTTCTTTACTTTATACATCAACCGACGTACATCAGCCGGCACCGGATACATACGCAACGCATTCAGGCCTCTATCGAGCATATGCGTTTGAATCCCAGCTTCATTGAAAGGTTTCGTAAAAGCACGCACGGCTTTATTCGGATTTTCTCCATATAACAGATTCACCTGTTCAAAGGCTCCACCATTTGTTTCTACACGAGCAAAGCACCCCATTTCCACAATATAAGGAGCTACTCTCACCAATT